>OJSD01003112.1_pt1 | contig 14158 bp, 14 predicted proteins | sample 1599391 | NCBI WGS metagenome assembly OJSD01 (sample SAMN04168656, study PRJEB22393) | human gut metagenome | biome: human gut microbiome; feature: stool | host: Homo sapiens | collected 2014-03-17 | reverse complement strand
AAGCATTTCTTTTATAAAAAGCACATAAACGGCTATTTTATTAACTGAAATATTGAATTTTCAAGATATATCAAACTTTATTCGATGTTCAGACAATTTTAATCATCAAACCGTATAGAATTTTCTATATTATCTCCAAAACATTTTCAATTCTATACGGCTTAAATGACTATTTCATTTAACATCCTGGCAAACATCTAAAATTAGATCCCGAACTAGCACACTCTACATTATAAAGTCTTATCAGTGCTTTACCTTTTTGTTTATTCAAACGTCTTATCATTTTCTTTTTTCTTTTTATTCTAGCAATTACAAACTCCATTATTTCCACTCCCTGTACATTCTCTATTATACAACATACATTTTTTCTTATACTTACCATTAAATTTTCTTTTTAACTTTTTCATAATAGCCTCCTTTTCTTGCAAACTTTTATCTTTAAAGATGCCTCTATCTCTATATTTTCCTCCTTTCTATTAAATTAGCATCTTTTTTTCATTATACTCACCAATTGTAACAAAGTCAATATTTTTGTATTATTTTCACATTTTTCTTTTTCTTTCCCTCCTATTTTCAGCAATTTGCCAATATTATTTTTCTTACACTATTTCGTCCATTTTTTACAAGCATGTCATAGTTGCAATCCATTAAATGGTCATTTAGCATATCCGTCAGCTTCATGCGCACATACGCCGACTCCGCACTCACGATTCCTTTGCCATACTGATTTACTAACGACAACACGACTAACAGTCCTCCGAGAATAGCTGCCTGTGTAAATAGCTGTGTCCGATTTGCACTCTCCTCAATTGCTCGCACGATCAAATTCGGAAACCAAATTCCAATATACGGAATGATAACCTCGAGCGGAATGCGCAACAGCACAAACACAAAGGAAGCTTTGGATGCCTGACGCATCACGGATACGAGAAAACGGATGTTGCTTGTCAATTTGTACTTTTTCACTTCTTTCCCCTGCCTTTCCACAATCTTTCTTAGCCTTTAGTATAATGGATTCAGCTGACAAAAGTAAATATCATTTCCATAGTTTTTGTGTCATTTCCACAGTTTATTCTTTATTTAGCTATATTTTTTTATCTTTTATTTAATATATTAAATTCTCCTCATGATATTTTTACAATTCCCATTTTTCTTCAAACAAAAGTCAGTCACACAATGCAATTGTACCATGTGACTGACTTCTTTCGTCCCTATAAATTAGTCAACTACCACCCGCCCCTAAAGGGACGACGTTTCCTTTTTCTTACTATGAACTGGTTATTTACTTTAATTCTGAAGCACATAATGTGTATTTTTTCCTTTTCCAATTTGAACAATCTGTCCTGCGGCAACCATTTTCTTCAGCAGACGCCCACCAGTGGATTGACTAATTCCCAATACTCCCTCAATCTCTTTTCTGCTGACGGATCCGTTTTCTTTTGCAAGTTTCATCACTCTTTTTTCTTGCTCTACGCTTTCTTTTTGATCTTCTGTTTCTTCGTCGGATGCATTGCTTATATTTCGATTTGGAATCGTAATTTTAAATGCATTCTCCGTCACTTCGATCTTAGGTTTTCGTACAGATCCCTCGTAGGCTTCCATAATTTTTCTAATTCCAGTTCCATATGCCTCAATTAGCTCCAGTCGGTAAAATACATTTGCCAACTTCGCATTCCGGCATACTGAAATTCCCATCATTACATCCTGCAATGTCATACCACTTATGAGACCTCCGATTGAAGTAAATTCAATTCGATCCAAATAAACGCTAATAAAACTACTCGCACGAAATGAATATTCTCGATGAACAAGAAGATTAAGAAGTGCTTCTCTTACTGCCGCTTCTGGATAATCTCTTCGATCAATCCGATGAAGCTTTAAAAAGGTAGAATGATTTTGGTTTCGAAAATCAATATAATCATATGCCTCATTCATCTGCTCAAACAAAGATCCAGAAAATTCTCTTCGATCTTTAAATTCATTTTGAGTTGTTCCCTCAAAAACTGCTGCCTTAATCGTATGCACACATTGATCTGACAGCAAAAGACCCAAATTGGTATAAATTCCCTCTTGATTCATAATTCCCAATGTCTTCATTTGAGGAACACCAAACGGAACCTTGCACTGTTCAAACTCTTTTTTTGCCGCTTGAAAAGTTAAATTTTGCTCTAATGAGCGAAGATCCTCAAAATGATCTCCATCTGTCTCCTTAATCATTCGACGAATCATCGTATTCGTTGCTGGCACAGATGAATATCCTTGACGCACATAGACTCCCTCTGGTCTAAGTCCTTTTTTTGCAATATAATAAGGGCGCTCTGTTCCCTGCTGAATATCAACCACAACTAATTTTTTTCCTTGCTCTTCTATCGTCTTATACCGCAAAAACATTGTTACATCAGGCTTAATCGCATCCCGAACCATATTGCTAATTTGCAAAGCAACGCCATCAGGATCATCTAATCCCACTACGGTACCATCATCCTGAACACCAATATAAAGCTTTCCTCCTTCGCAATTTGCAAAAGCAATAATTTCCTTCTTTATATCTTCCACTACGATTGACTTCAATTCAACTGTTTCACTTTCTCGAAAAACCATTTGTGAACCTCCATACTGAGAACTTATTCTAACCACATTCTACTCATTCTACTCATTCTTGTCAAGTTTTGATTTGAATGATGCTGAGTTCTTTGCCTAATACCCCTTTTCAGATGCAAAGCAGAATTTTACATTGTATTGACATTGTTTGCATTTTGAATTATAATATAAGCAGAATCTAAAACACAGCAAAATTCGAAAGGAGTTATCCATATGGCTACAACTAATATTAACGTCCGCGTTGACGCAAATCTTAAACAGTCTGCTGAAGCACTGTTTGCTGATCTTGGTCTGAATATGTCTACTGCAATTACCATGTTTCTTAAAAGTGCCGTTAATCATGATGGTATACCATTTGAAGTGAAACGCATGTCCCCAAATGCTGAAACTAAAGCAGCACTTGCAGAATATGATCAGATGAAGCTACATCCTGAAAACTATAAGCGTTATGACTCATTTGACGATCTAATGAATGAGGTACTCAATGCTTAGTATTATTCCATCTAATCAATTTAAAAAAGACTTAAAACTTGCAAAGAAACGTGGACTGAACCTAGAACTTCTCTCAGTGGTTGTCAACACTCTAGCTGCACAACAACCTCTTGATATTAAATATCGCGATCACAATTTGACTGGAAATTACCGCGATTTTCGTGAATGCCATATCGAGCCAGATTGGCTACTTGTATATCGTACAGATAACGATCAGCTTGAATTATTCTTGTTTCGCACTGGAACACATTCTGATCTTTTTTAATACTTTAATAAAAAAGCCAGCCACTTGATCATTCGTATCTTGTGGCTGACTTTTTTATTTTTACAGATTTGCTCTAATTTCCTTCGGACGGAAACCACCCTCTGCTAATGCAGCGATGATCTCTTTCTTATGGCTCTCACCAAAGCTCTCCATGGTGATCTTTAACTCTACTGCGGCGCTTCTGTTTATGGTAATAAACTGATTGTGGTCAAGCTTAATGATATTGCCCTTTACCTGCGCGATAAGGGAAGCAACCTTTGCTAACTCACCCGGCTTATCTGGAAGCAGACAGGATACGGAGAAGATTCTTCCTCTCTGAATTAATCCGTGCTGTACAACAGAGGACATGGTGATGACATCCATGTTACCACCGCTTAAGATAGAAACGATCTTCTTATTCTTTACATCAAGATGCTTGAGTGCTGCAACAGTCAGAAGTCCGGAGTTTTCTACAACCATCTTGTGATTCTCGATCATATCAAGAAATGCACCGATCAGCTCGTCATCCGGTACGGTAATGATCTCATCTACATTTGCTTTAATATACGGGAACAGCTTATCTCCAGGAGTGCGCACTGCTGTACCATCTGCAATTGTGTTGACACTCGGAAGGCTTACAACATGATCAGCCTTTAAAGATTCCTGCATACAATTTGCGCCTTCTGGCTCTACTCCGATAACCTTAATCTTTGGATTAAGCATCTTAGCTAATGTGGAAACACCTGTACACAGTCCGCCGCCGCCGATTGGGCACAGAATGTAATCAACAGTCGGAAGCTCCTTAATGATCTCCATTGCGATGCTTCCCTGTCCACATGCAACATCCAGATCATTGAAAGCATGGATAAATGTATATCCATGTTCTTCTGCAAGCTTCAACGCATGCTCACATGCGTCATCATACACATCTCCGTACAGAACAACCTCAGCGCCATAGCTCTTGGTACGGTTAATCTTAATTAACGGTGTATTTGTCGGCATAACGATAACTGCCTTTGCGTTATACAGCTTTGCTGCGTAAGCAACACCCTGTGCGTGATTTCCTGCGGATGCAGTGATGATACCCTTTGCGCGATCCTCCTCACTTAAAGTGGAAATCTTGTAGTACGCACCTCTTACCTTGTAAGCTCCGGTGTACTGCATATTCTCAGGCTTGAAATAGACCTTATTTCCAGTCTGGTTTGAGAAATACTCGCTGTACTTTAATTTTGTCTCCAGTGTGACGCGGCTTACGATCTCACTGGCTTCCTCAAATTTCTCTAATGTCAATTCTTCCATTTTCTCATGCCTTTCTTTTCGCTTATTGTGCGTTACTTGCTGCACTTTCTACTACATTGTACTACATTGTATTGCTAGTTTTTCTGCTTTTTCCCGTTAGAGCTTTGGTGCTTTACTGCTCAGACGATGTGTCCTTGCGGTCAAACAATGCGGTGACAAACTGCTCGGAATTAAACTTCTGCAGATCATCAATGCGCTCGCCAACACCGATATATTTAACCGGAATGCCAAGCTCGGACTGGATCGCTACTGCGATTCCACCCTTTGCGGTTCCATCCATCTTTGTTAAGATGATACCACTAATATCAGCAACTTCCATAAACTGCTTTGCCTGAGAAAGTGCATTCTGACCAGTTGTACCGTCAAGAACAAGAAGCGTCTCTCTGTATGCTTCCGGATACTCCTTGTCGATGATACGATTGATCTTTTTTAACTCTTCCATCAGGTTCTTTTTATTATGAAGACGACCGGCCGTATCACAGATTAAAACATCTGTATTTCTTGCCTTTGCTGCCTGAACAGCATCAAAAATAACTGCTGCCGGGTCGGAACCTTCCTTATGGGAAATAACACCAACATTTGCACGTTTTCCCCACTCTTCAAGCTGATCAATTGCAGCAGCACGGAAAGTATCAGCTGCTGCTAAGAGCACACTGTTTCCCTCTGCCTTTAACTGATCAGCCAATTTGCCAATTGATGTCGTCTTTCCAACACCATTGACACCGATGACAAGCACAACTGATTTTCTGTGTTCAAACTCGTAGGCGTTTTCACCCAGATCCATCTGACGGCGGATACTGTCAATTAAAACCTCCTTGCACTCGTGAGGCTCCTTTAAATGAAGCTCTTTTACCTTCTGCTTCATATCTGTTAAGATTTTCTCCGTCGCATCAACACCTAAGTCGCCCATGATTAAAATTTCCTCGATTTCCTCATAGAAATCATCATCAATATCCGTAAAGCCTCTGAAAACAGAGTCAATTCCTGAAACAATGCTGTTTCTTGTCTTTGTCAAACCTTCCTTTAATCGGGCAAAAAAGCCTTTTTTCTTTTCTTCCATAGTCCACCTGCCTATCTATTTCTGTATTTGTTGATAATTACTTGTCGAGATCCTTTTCAATCAAGTTGACGCTTACGAGTGTGGATACACCCTTCTCCTGCATCGTGATACCATACAGGCGGTCAGCTGAAGTCATTGTTCCTCGTCTATGTGTAATTACAATAAACTGCGTGTTTGCCGTAAGCTTATGCAGGTAGTTTGCAAAACGGCCTACGTTAGAATCATCTAGCGCTGCCTCTATTTCATCAAGAAGACAAAACGGCGACGGCTTTAAATTCTGAATAGCAAACATAAGCGCAATTGCAGTAAGCGCCTTCTCGCCTCCGGAAAGCTGCATCATGTTCTGAAGCTTCTTGCCTGGCGGCTGTGAGATAATACGAATGCCGGCCTCTATCACATCCTCATCCTCAACAAGCTCAAGTGTACCTTTGCCGCCTCCGAAAAGTTCTTTGAAAACCCGGTCAAACTCAACGCGAATTTCCTCAAATTTTTCCTTAAACTGCTTTCGCATACCCTCATCAAGTTCTTCAATAACCTTCTGCAAAGTCTTCTCAGACTCAACAAGATCTTCATACTGCGTCTTCATAAAGGTATAGCGCTCTGACACCTCTTTGAACTCGTCAATTGCACTTACATTGACACTGCCAAGTCCGCGTATGCTCTTTTTAAGTTCATTTATATGCTCTTTTAGCTCACTAAGCGGTCTCTCACTTTTTGCTGCTGCCTTAGCATCACTCGGACGAAGCTCATATTCTTCCCAAAGATACTCAGCAAGCTCGTCAAGGCGGCTCTCGAAGCGTTCCTTGTGGTTATTCATGCGAAGAAGGTCTCTGTCAAGAGCGGATAGTCTCGTTGAAAGCTCCTCTCTCTTTGCAAAAAAGCCTTTTAATGAATCATTGATATGATTTCTTCGCTCATTTACCTTTGACAGCTCTGCTTCCTTTTGCTGCACAGTCACCTCAAGTGCCTGCATCTGTTTTTGCACTTCATCGATTTGAGCCGTTTTTTGTGCTACAGCATCTTCACATGCCAAAAAGACTGTTTTTAGTTCTTCCTGCTCTGTCTTTCGTTTATCTGCTTCCTGAGCAATCCGGCTTATATTAGCTAAAATAAATTGCTCCTGCTGCTTTAACTGCAGCTGCTTTGTGCCAAGCTCGGAAATTTCTTTTGTCAAATCATCGCGCTGCTTCATCATCTCATCAACAAAGCTTTGATTTCTGTCTGCACTGTCTTTAGACTCATCACCAGCAGACTCAAGCTCCTTGATTGCACTTGCTACCTGTTCAAAGCTTGCTTTAATTCTCTCAAGCTTTCCTTCCTGCAAAACAAGTTCATTATTTAAATGCTCGCGGTCTTTTACAATTTCCTCAACGCGCTGCGTTGCTTCTCTTACTCGAAGACGTCCTTCCGTCTCCTTTAAGGTCAAATTTTGAATCTCATTTTGCTGTTTTTGAGTCTGCTGTGAGAGATTCACTACTTTCTTTTCTAATTCTTCAAAGGAAGATGACAACTTATTTAAGTTTTCTGTTTCCTTTTTTATTTTAATCTCAAGCTCTTCAAGCTCTCGATTTCGTCCCAGCAAGTTGCTGCTGTTTTTAAAGGCACCACCTGTCATAGATCCGCCAGGATTTAACAGCTCTCCTTCAAGTGTAACAATGCGAAGGCTTCTTCTATACTTTGCTGAAACTTTCATTCCGTGATCAATTGTATCGACAACAACAATTCTTCCCAGCAAAAATGACACCAATCTTTTGTACATATCTGATGTCTTAACAAGGCTGCTTGCCAGTCCAATCACGCCTGGCTCTTTTAATGCATCCTTTTGCGAAAACTCATCTCGCACCGTGATTGCATCAAGCGGCAAAAACGTAGCTCGTCCAAAACGGCCCTGTTTTAAATATTCGATCATGTGCTTTGCTGTCTGCTCGGTATCGGTAACGATATTTTGAATTGCACCTCCAAGCGCTGTCTCAATTGCCGTCTCATAACGCTTTTCTACATGAATTAAGTCTGCCACAACACCATGGATTCCTGGATTTTGCTTTTTGACCTCCATAATTTTCCTGATGCTGTTTCCATAACCTTCATAGCGCTCGGCAAGATTTCTAAGTGACTCTGCACGCGTAACAGAAACCTGATGAAGGCGCCGCTGCTCGTAATACTCATTTTGCAGCTGCTCTTTTCGCTTTTGCTCCTTTTCTAGCAAATCTGAAAGTTCAGCCTGTTTTTCTGCCAGCTCTGTTTTTTTCTGTGAGATTTCTTGGTATGCTGCCTGACACTCTTTTTCGCGTTTTTGCCAAATTGACTCATCTGTTTTACTCTCTAAGAGTCTGCGGTTCATCTGCGCCTGCTCAGTTTTTGCCTGTTCAAGAAGCGTCTGATATTTTTGCAGTTCTCCCACAAAGGAAGATTTTTCATTTAACAGGGAAATCATCTTTCCCTGATCATCCTTTAATGCCTGCTGATATGAAGCAAGTCCATCCTGCACCTGAATAAGAACACTCTGTGCGCCGTCCTTTTTTGCCGTTATGTCATAGCTTTCGCGGCTGCATTCCTGACGCTTTTTTTGTTCCTCTTCTAATTGTGCTTCATACTCCTTCTGCTCTTTCTCAAGCACTTCCATACGCTGTGACGTATGAGTACGCCGTAAATATTCGGTATTGATCTGTTCCTTCAATACATTAACGGCACCTTCCTTTTCCTGACGATTTGTCTGGCAGTCACTAATTTCATCGCGAAGTGCACTGATCTGAGCATCAAGACTATTCAGGCTGTCCTGCTGTCTTTCATACTTTGCTTTTAATGCTTCACTGCTTCTGTTTGTATCTTCATAGTCTCTTGTCGTAATTGCAAGATTTTTTTCAAGAGCTGCTAAATCACTCTCTGTCTTTGTACTCTCTACAGCATATGCATCGATATCATATTGTTTTAATTCATCGCGAAGTCTCAGATATTCCTTTGCTGATGCTGCCTGCTTTTCAAGTGGTCCAACCTGCCTTGAAAGCTCTGACATAATATCGCTTAGACGAACCATATTTGCCTGCTCGCTCTCAAGCTTTTTCTTTGCTGCCACCTTACGGCGCTTAAATTTTACAATACCTGCCGCCTCATCGAACAGCTCACGGCGATCCTCTGGTTTACCGCTTAAAATCTTATCAATCTGACCCTGTCCGATAATGGAGTATCCTTCTTTTCCAATACCTGTATCATAGAAAAGCTCCGTGACATCCTTTAATCGGCACTGTGTTCCATTCAGACGGTACTCACTTTCTCCTGAACGATAAATACGTCTTGATACGGTAACTTCATTATAATCAAGATTTAGATGACGGTCTGAATTATCAAATGTGATTGCCACACTCGCATAGCCCTGTGGCTTTCTGTTTTGCGTACCTGAAAAGATGACATCCTGCATATTTGCACCACGAAGCTGCTTAGAGCTTTGTTCTCCAAGCACCCAGCGCACAGCATCGGCGACGTTGCTCTTTCCACTTCCGTTTGGCCCGACAATACAGGTAATTCCATTATGGAATTCAAACAGCGTCTTGTTTGCAAATGACTTAAAGCCCTGCACCTCAATACTTTTTAAATACATAAAAGATTATTCTCATTTCTAACGTTATGCGTTTGTTTTCTTAAGCAGCAGAATAGTCTCATAGGCAGCCAGCTGCTGAGCACCCTTTTTAGTATGACCCACTCCGACACCATATGCCTTCTCGCCAATCTTTGCCTGCATGCGGAACTTTTTATCATGATCCGGACCTTCTTCTGCAAGCAGCTCATATGACAATGGCTCGTTAAAGTCTCTTTGAACGATCTCCTGAAGGATAGTTTTGCTATCGTAAAAGAGTTTTTTATTTTCCAAGTCGTTTAATACAAAACGGGTAATAAATTCTTTTGCATTAGCAAATCCACCATCCAGATAAATGGCACCAATTAACGCTTCCATTGCATCAGATGTGATTGATGCGCGAAGTCTTCCGCCTGTGGAGTCCTCTCCATTGCCAAGACGAAGATATTTTCCTAGAGAAATAGCTTCTGCACACATTGCTAATGACTGCTCACAGACAATGCTGGCACGAAGCTTTGTCAGCTCTCCTTCCGGATATTCATTATAATTGTGAAATAAATAATCACTTGATACTAGTTCCAACACAGCATCCCCCAAGAACTCCAGACGCTCGTTGTCATGTCTCTTTCCTGCATAATGCTCATGCGCATAGGAGCTGTGCGTCAAAGCAAGTTCTAACAGCTTCGGATCCTGAAATGTATATCCGACTGTTTTTTCTAATTCACCCATAATTCCTCCTCACAATTAAAAGACAGAGCCGCAAGGATCTACCTCGCAGCTCATGTACCGTTTTCATTTTACGCCATCGTATCATTAATTAATTCGTACACATCGCCAACGGTTGCCAGATTTTTGCTTTCGAGCTCTTCCTGAGGAACTGTAATTCCCAGTTCATCCTCGATTCCCATAATAATCTCAACCGCGTCCAATGAATCAGCTCCGAGATCCTCAAGCAATCTCGTGTCCATTGTAATTTCGTCCTCCTCGACATCTAAAACCTCAGCAATAATTTTCTGCAGTGTTTCAAATTCCATACAAGTCACCCTTTCTTAATACCTTCTTTTTTAATTTTTGTTCTTACACACTCAGACTTTTTTCTATCTTTGCGGCAATATCTGCCTCAGTAAAGGATACACACTGCTCAATTGCAGTTGTAACTTCCTTTGCTTTTGAACTTCCATGAGCCTTTACTACAAGACCCTTTAATCCCAGAAGCGGCGCTCCGCCGTACTCACTGGCATCAAATTTTTTCACTACGCCCTTTAATGAAGGCTTTGCAAGAAGACCACCGATCTTTCCTGCCGTTGTAGACAGCATAGCGCTCTTGATCTCTTTAATCAATGCACTTCCAACACCCTCATACAGTTTTAAAATGACATTTCCAACAAATGCCTCACAAACCAGCACATCACATGGACCATACGGAATATCTCTCGCTTCAACATTTCCGATGAAGTTGATGTCTGAACATTCTTTTAATAATGGATAAGTCTCTTTTACGAGTGCATTTCCTTTTTCCTCTTCAGCACCAATATTGACAATGCCGACTCTCGGATTTTTAATACCCATCACATGTTCTGCATAGATGGAACCCATCTTTGCAAACTGTACCAGCTGTTCTGCTCGCGCATCTACATTAGCACCACAGTCTACTAAAAGCATGGCTCCGTTTACAGTCGGGATAACCGGTGCAAGCGGTGCTCTTTTCACACCCTTGATTTTTCCTGCAATCAGCTGACCGCCGACTAATACAGCTCCTGTGCTTCCGCAGGAAACAAATGCATCTGCCTTCTGCTCTTTTACAAGCTTAAGTCCGACAACAAGTGAAGAATCCTTCTTAGTACGAACCGACTCCACAGGCGGTGCGCCAGTTTCGATCACCTCAGATGCCGGCACAATCTCAAGTCTTGACTTGTCATAAGTAAGTCCCTCTAATGCCTTATTTAAGTCATCCGGACGACCTGTCAGAAGTACCTTTATGCTGCTGTTTTTATTAATGGCATCTACTGCGCCCTGCACCATACAGGCAGGAGCGTTATCGCCTCCCATACCATCTACTGCTACTGTAATCATTCTTTTTCTTCCATTCTTGTTAATTCACAGGGGAGTTTTCTATCCCAGTATCATAATATACGATTCTGTATCAGAAATCAAGAACTTTTTCGGACATTGCTTTGAAAGACCTGCTCCAAGTGTCCGTCTCGTGAAATCCATTTACCTTCTGGATTTACTATAACAAAAAGAGCGTACAGTCCGAAAACTGTACGCTCCATTCAAATTTTTAATTAGTCCTCAACAGAAACGATCTCTCTCTTGTTATAAGAACCACAAGCCTTGCAAACTCTATGCGGCATCATAAGAGCACCACACTTGCTGCACTTTACCAGATTGACAGCGCCCATCTTCCAGTTTGCTCTACGCTTATCTCTTCTAGCCTTAGAAGTTTTATTCTTTGGACAAATAGACATGTTTTACACCTCCTTAATTAAAGCTTTCACAGCCTGCCATACACATCCTGGCAGGCAGGATGTGACTACTGTATCAGGAATCCGTACGATTATTCTTGGCGAATATCTCACGGATAATTGACATTCTGGGATCTAACTCTGTACGATCACAATTGCAGGTCTGGTGATTTAAGTTTACTCCGCATTTTGGGCATACACCCTTACAGTCCTCTCTGCAGAGCACCTTATCCGGAATATCCGTCATCATTTCATCCAAAACCATACCATCTACGTCCAGATGATACCCGTCAATGTAGGATTGCTCATCCAACTGTGCGATACGCTCCTCTGATGACGCATTAGCATCTACGTTTCTCTCAAAGTCAAGATCCATAGGTACCTTTACGCTATCCAGACAGCGGTCACATGGCATCTCTAAAACAAGAGCTACCTTAGCCGTTATCGCAATCTTCCTGTCTCCCTCATGTGTAAGCCTCAGCTCAACTGGCTGCTTACTGACAATCGGATACTTCTTACGCTTCCAGATGACCTCTGACATTTCAAGTGGAACCTCATATGTCTTTACAGTACCATCCACAGTAAAAAGCTCAGACATGTTAATTACCATAGCAGACCTCCTCACAGGCTGAACCTGTGTCAAGTATTTTTACATGACACTTTGCGCACACTCGTACATTATATAGTTTTCACTACCATTTGTCAACTGTTTTTTGTTTTTTTTTACGATACAGGGACAAAAAGTCATAAATCCGATGTAAGCTTGCTTACAAGAGGATTTTTGACTTCTTGTCCCGCCAAAACATGAGGATGGCAGCGATTTTCAAAGAAAATCAGCGAATCCGAATGTTTTGTAGAATTGCGAGAGTTGCAAAGCAACGGAGCAATTCGTATCGAAAATTTTTACTTCATCTGTGCCTGTACAGCGGTGATTGCAACAACGCCTACAATGTCATCTGCAAAACAACCTCTTGACAGATCGTTTACAGGTGCACCAATACCCTGTGTAACTGGGCCATATGCCTCTGCCTTTGCCAGTCTCTGAACCAGCTTATAGCCGATATTTCCAGCATCAAGGTTCGGGAAGATCAGTACGTTTGCCTGTCCAGCAACGGTGCTGTCTGGAGCCTTAGAAGCTGCTACAGACGGAACAAGTGCTGCATCTAACTGAAGCTCGCCATCAACGTCAAGCTCTGGATACTGCTCTTTTGCAATCTTGGTAGCCTCTACAACCTTTGTTACAAGATCATGCTTTGCACTTCCCTTTGTGGAATGAGACAGCATAGCAACCTTTGCCTTCTTTCCGGTCAGCTGCTCGAAGGACTCTGCGGAGGATGCTGCAATTGCTGCTAACTCTTCCGGATTCGGATCCTGGTTCAAACCACAATCACCAAATACAAATACGCCGTCCTCACCATACTCGCAGTTCGGAACAATCATTAAGAAGAATGCGGATACTAACTTGCAGCCTGGCTTTGTCTTGATGATCTGCAGACATGGACGAAGTGTGTTAGCTGTAGAATGGCATGCACCTGATACCATACCGTCAGCATCACCAGCCTTGATCATTAAGCATCCATAGTATGCATAATCAGACAGTGCCTGCTTTCTTGCTTCTTCCTTAGTCAGACCCTTCTTCTTTCTTAACTCAACGAACAGATCCAGATACTCCTCGGTCTTCTCATATGTAGCTGGGTCGATGATGGTAGCGCCAGTTACGTCATAGCCCTTTCCGTACTTTTCAACTTCTTCTGGGCTTCCTAAAATGATCAGGTTTGCAAGACCTTCCTTTAAGATCTTCTCAGCTGCCTCCCATGTTCTGGTATCCATAGACTCCGGCAGAATAATTGTTTTCTTATCGGCCTTTGCTTTTGCCTTAATCTCATCAATAAATCCCATGATACTTTAATTCTCCTTTCATTCTTCGGACGCGCTTTTCGCGCTGTCTTTCTTTTATCAATTATAGTACAATCCTTAATCTTAGGCAAGATAGGATTTTCCATATTTTGTTTCTTTTACGGTACAAAATTACAGTTCACGCGTCATGTTACTAAAGCCCTTCGGTGTAATGGTTTCGTCGTCGGACCAAACTCAGCAAGCTCCTGTTATGTTTTTTCTTATTATATATTACTTTGAAAGGCTTGCTTCAAGTGTCCGACTCGTGAAATCCATTCACCTTCGGGCATGCTATAAATATTGATTTATCCGTGAACTGTAGCGGTACAAAGTTGCTGTTTTAATCTTTTTATCGTATACTTTGAACAACCTCGCCCGACGTGTCTGACGAGGATTCCATTGCAGCCGTCAGGATTTCTCACATCGGGCTGTTTTGGAATCACGATTTAGTCCAGCGTTACGCTTTTCCTGACTCCTCAGACATCTTTCGGTGCTTCGCAAGACAGGAACATGATTGCTCCAGTGCCGTC
>OJSD01003091.1_pt1 | contig 14266 bp, 14 predicted proteins | sample 1599391 | NCBI WGS metagenome assembly OJSD01 (sample SAMN04168656, study PRJEB22393) | human gut metagenome | biome: human gut microbiome; feature: stool | host: Homo sapiens | collected 2014-03-17 | reverse complement strand
TTTCCCTACACGACGCTCTTCCGATCTTTGTGGTTCGGGCGATCGGCCTCGGCCGGTGCCTCACCGAGATTCAGTTCGGGGTACCAGACGTCCAGGGTGGTGCCGGCGGCGTCTACGCTGGCCAGACCCCAGCCCCATGCGGTACGCTCTTCGCTCATAGTTGCTCCTTATTGTTGTACGCGCTAGTGCACGCTTGTGGACGCGCGATGCGATTAATGATTCCCACCTTAGCCTTATGTGCGCCTAGGTGAGGGACGATGCCCGCGAAATGGCTTGAAATCGTATTTCCCGGTAAAAAATTACCGAGTGTGATTGGCGATGGGATGATAGGTTCTCCGGTGAAATTCGCTGGTGAACAACTCGACAAGGAGGTGTGCGATGTGATGTTGCATCATTCGGGAGCATAGGCTGTGGCCATGCGACGCCCGGCATCATAGAGTTTGCGCTTGAGCGAATCGGGCTCAAGAATCACTACGCGGCCATCCCAGGAATACTGCAATGCCCACCAGAACACAGCGCGTTCGGGAGCATCGACGATGACTTCGAACTGTGTGCCGTCCGGCGAATGTTTGATTTGAGGGTCGTCGAACCATTCGAACACGTTGTTGAGCATGGATTCGTCTCGTACGGCCATGCGGATGCGAATCGGGGCATCGGCTACGGGGTATGGACGGTGGCGCATGAAGTTCACTGCGTCAAAATCAGCTGGTGCTGGTTTTTCCAGTGGCACTGTGCCGTTCCTGCCTTTGGCGCTGACGTTGGCGATTCGGTTGACCACGAAAATGCGGAGGTTGTCTTCGCCATGCAGGTGGCAGATGAGGTAATAGCGTCCGTTCTTGTACACCATCTGGTACGGGTCGGCGGTGTAGGTAATTCGGCCTGCACCCGTACGGCTTTTATGTGGTATCAAGGTGCCATCCGGGCCGTAATCACGGTATTGGAAGGTTACGCCGTGGCCTTCTTCGATGGCTTGATTCAGCTGGTCGATAGTGGATAGGAACTCACCGTTGATATGCGTGTAGGTGGCCACATGGTCCAGGTAGCCTACTGCCTGCCCGGCGGCGCCTGCGAGCTCGCGGATTTTACCGATGAGGTCGTCCATGGTGTCGAGGCTGATGCGAGATAGGGTAAGACTGTCTAGTAGCAGTCGCATTTCGGCGGTGGATAGGAATGCGTCAAGATACCAGCCGGGTTGTGGATTCTTGCATTCGATGCCGGCAAGGTCGCTTTCGGTGAGATGCCCGATATGTCTGCCGAGAAATTCCGTGGCGGTAAGCTTTTTGAGCTGGTTTCGTATGGTCTTCTCGGTCGGCAGCTCGCTTGGATCTTCCAGCTGGTGTTTACGGGCAAGCTCATCGAGTATTTGCCGCACGGTCAGGCCATGCCCAAAGTAACTGTGACGCCATAGCACCTCGAAGATTTCGAGGGTGGTGTTCCCCGCATAGGATTTGCGTTGCGCCGGCTTGTCTGCATCCATACGTTAAGGCTACCGCGCACTTCGTCTAGGATGGAAACGTTGGGTTGAAATGCATTCGCTGGAAAGGAGGCTCGCCCATGAGCAAAGGGTATGGTGTGTTTGGCCATGTTCCCGATAATGCGGATGACGATGGCCTCCTGCCTTATGAGGATGATGATTCCGGCGTTTCCTGGGGCCATGCGTTGCGTCGTCGCAATCCTTGGAAAAGGGGAGACGACGAAGATGCCGATTACGACGACGGTCGGTATGACATAGATGACACTGATGACACTAATGGGGGCAGGGGCATCTATGCCGGTAAAAACGGCGGAGTAGGCGGCATTTCTGGTGAGACGGGTGGAATACTTGGTAGCTCAGGCGCGGCCGGCAGCAGAGACGTAACGTTTGGCGGAACGGACAGTTTGTCCGCCGCCGATGCGGTGATGCCCTATCGTCTCAGGCAAGGACGTTCCGTATGGTTCGACGATGAGGACGAAGGCCATTTCGCCGGGTCTGCGAAGCGTGCCGAAGCCCATGCCGTCCCTATCCTTGCGTTACGCAACGATGTGGAATCGTCATCGTCGAATGCCGTGCTCGCTCGTGCCCGTAGCATTGCGCGCAAAGCGGCCACCATGGTTATCAATCCGGTATACAGCGAAAATCATCGAACCGGGTATGCCGAACTTGACGGTATTCTACGTGGCACCACCAGCCCATCAAGTAGGTATCGCACCAGCGTGCAATTCGACCTCGATACGGGGGAGGAGGTCGGCGGCAAGTGCTCATGCCCGGCTTACGGCCGTGGCTATGGCATGTGCAAGCACATGATTGCGCTCGCCTTCATATTCTGCGATGATCCGCAGCGTTTTGAAGGCTACCGTGCCGGGGCTGTGAGGCCGTCTCGGACGCTGATTGACTATATGGAGCACGCCGATAGGCAAGACGCTCAAGCCAAAATTCGTCGTCGCAATGCGGTTATGCGTCGGTTTGATGCCACGCAAGGGAAAAACGGTGCAAATGCTCGGCGTACAAAAAGCGGATACGGCTCTCGTGCCGGCACCCGAGGCGGCGGGTATCAGGGTGACAGCGAGACTGTGGGCTTGGGGCAGGTGCAGCTTGTCCCGATATTGAGTTTCATCGACGGCGTGTGGAGCGTGGAGTTCAAGATCGGCTCGGCTTCCAATGGGTCCAGCTATGTGCTGAAATCGATTCCGCAATTTGTGCTTGCCATGGCGAACGGCGACTATGCGGATTATGGGCAGAAGCTTGCCTTTACTCATACGCCGGATATGCTTGATGATGATTCGCGCCCACTGCTGGACGTCCTTGATGATGCGATGGCCGTGCGTCGTGCGGCCGAGCAGCAGGACAGGTATTACGGGCATATCGCCATCGACCGTCATCTGACGCTTTCAGCACCGGAAGTGGCCCGGTTGCTGTCCGTACGTGAGGGCAGAGGCGTACAGCTCGTGCTGAACACATGGTTCTCCGGGCAGCCTGCATCGGTGCCAGTTGATGGTGGCGAGCCAGATTTTCTCATGCGCATTGCGCGGCGTGATTTCAATACGTATGGTCCGGATGCCGGATACCTGCTTACCGGAGTGCCAGCGGTGGAAACCGTGATTGACGGCGGCAAGAATGTATGGCTGCTGCTCGCCTCCACTAATCCGGCCGGTGCGGTATCCGCCATGATGGCGGGCTCTCAGCGTAAAAGCGCAGCAGGATGCCGATTCGTCCGTTGCCCGAAACGATTGATTCCGTTGCGAGGACTATTGGGAGACCTGTTTGAACCCGATGGCGAGGGGCAGGTCATTGCCGGCGATGACATCGCTCTATTCGCACGCACGCTATTGCCTCAGCTGGTTGGTGCTGGACTGTTGGAGGCCAGTGAGATTCCTCGCGAGCTGGCTGAATTAAGTCCTACGGAATGCAGCCTCCAGTTTTATCTGGATCGTGATGAGCATGGTGTGCAATGCGAGGTCAAGGCACGCTACGGCGATGCCATTGTCCCGTTGCTACCCGATGGCCCGACGGTGCATGCTGAGGGCGAGCGTTCCATCCCCTTGTCTCGGGGCGTGATTGGGCGTGATTTCGACGCTGAGCATCTTGCGATTGATGTAGTGCGTGAATTCTTTACCATGCCTGACCAGCGCAAGCGCGTTGCGGCCGCCACTCATCAGACGGTGAATGGGTTCCGAACGCCGGCCGCGCGAAAGGCCACCAAAAAATTCGTGTCTGATGCGGCCACTATCGATCGCGATGACACCACGCAGATCGTTCGTCTCTTTGACGAGGGATTGCCGGCACTAAAGGAAGTGGGGGAGGTCTTCACCACACCGGCTTTTGACCGGCTGATCGCGCCCAAGCCACCAAGCGTCAAAGTCGGATTGTCCATCAAAGGCAACTTGGTGGAGATATCACCCCTCGCTGATGAAGTGCCGCCGGACGAAGTGGGTGCCTTGCTATCTTCGTACCGTCGGCGTCAACGATTCCATCAGTTGAAGGACGGAACGCTTGTCAAACTCAGCGGCGCGAATCTCAGCACGTTGGACCGATTGGCCAGTGACCTCGATCTGAGCGAGCAGCAGCTCAACTCCGGACTGATCGAGTTGCCGGGCGGTCGAGCATTCCTACTGGATGGTGAGCTGCCGGATGACGGCTCCGATGTAGTCAAGGACGCTTCGTTCACCGAATACATCGACGATCTCAAGATCATCGACCCTAAGTCGTATGAAGTGCCGGATAGTCTCAAGCATATTCTGCGCCCTTATCAGGTCGAAGGCTTCCAATGGCTGAACACGTTGTGTGACAAGGGTTTTGGCGGCATTCTGGCCGATGAGATGGGCTTGGGTAAATCCGTGCAGCTTATCGCGTTGCTCCTGTCTCGATATCAGCGGAATACCGGCGAGATGGGCAACGGCAGCCTTGGCCCATCGCTGATCGTGTGCCCGGCGTCCTTGGTGTACAACTGGGGTGCCGAATTCACCAAGTTCGCCCCGAGCTTCAATGCCGTGGTGGTGGCCGGTACCAAAGCCGAGCGCCGTACCGCCATCGGCCGTGCGTTCCGGGCGGATGAACCCACCGTGCTCATCACCTCATACGACCTGCTGCGCCGAGATGTCGATGATTACACCGCCAATGAGCAACGTTTCAATGTCATGGCATTGGATGAAGCCCAGTACATCAAGAATCACACCACGAAAATAGCCAAAGCGGTCAAGGCCGTGGCCGCCGACCATCGTTTCGCCTTGACCGGCACGCCGATCGAAAACCGACTCTCCGAACTTTGGAGCATTTTCGACTTCCTGATGCCGGGGCTGCTCGGCTCATATAAGCGATTCCATGAGCGTTATGAGTTGCCCATCTCCAATGCCCGGGCCGCGGATGGCAGCACGGCTGAAGGTCGGGCCGCCGCACAAGTCAATCCTGAGGCCGCTCGGGTATCTCGCCAATTGCAGTCGTTGGTGGGCGTGTTCATCAAGCGCAGGCTGAAGTCCCAGGTGTTGACCGATTTGCCGGACAAGCTAGAGACCACGCTGACCGTGCGGCTTGCCGGCGAACAGCGCAAACTGTATGCGGCTCACGAGCAGCGGCTCAGAATGCAGCTCGAACACAGCGAAGAAGCCGATTTCAACACGTCGAAGATTCGCATCCTCGCCGAGTTGACCAAGTTGCGCCAGATCTGCTGCGATCCGAGGCTGCTGTACGCCGATGCCAAGGATCAATCGGCCAAGCTTGCCGCCATCACCGAACTGGTGGAAACCTGTGTGAACGAAGGCAAGAAGGCGCTGATCTTCTCCCAGTTCACCAGCTTCCTTGATCTGATCGCCGAACGTTTCGACGCGCAAGGCCTGCGCTACTACACCATCACCGGCTCCACGCCCAAGAAGAAGCGTCTCGAACTCGTCGACCAGTTCAATGCGGACGATACGCCTGCCTTCCTGATTTCCCTGAAGGCCGGCAACACCGGACTGAACCTGACCGGTGCCAGCGTGGTCATCCACGCCGACCCATGGTGGAACGCTGCCGCACAGGATCAGGCCACCGACCGAGCACATCGTATCGGTCAGACCGAAGACGTCAACGTGTATCAGGTGGTGGCCAAAGACACCATCGAAGAACGTATCTTGGAGCTTCAGCATACTAAGAGCGAGCTCGCCCGCCAGTTCACCGACGCTTCCTTGCTTGCCGACGAAGCCGGCACCGGCGCCAGCGCCCTCACCGAAGCCCCCGCCTCCATCGCCACCCTCACCAAGGACGATCTCCTCAATCTGCTGGGATGAGAAGATTCTGCTCGGTGCTCTTGAGCTTGGGGATGGAAACAGTCTGGGCTTTGTGGACCCGTTCGCTAAGCCGAGACCGGAGTCGATAGCGGTGTGGCATGGTTCGTGCGTGGGGAGCGTGATTCAGTTGTTGGCTGAGGCGATTCGGACGCTGTCGTTTTGTGCTTTGTTTTGCCGTTGACCAATTGAAATGCTCGTTGGTAGGAGACCCCCAATAAAGCTCCGATTTGTCGATACGTGAGTCCCTCGTTGCGTAGGGCCTGTGCGGCGAGTCGGGATTCGGCAGCCGCTTGTGCGTTGGCTTTTTTTGCTATTTCGCGCTGCCGGAACATTTCTGTTACGTGTTGTTTGGCTTGTTTCGGCAACACAAACGTCACCTTGAGCTCCGGATTGTCGTCGTCGTTCATGACAGTGATGAGATCTTTAGCCATTGGCTCGATATCGTCAAGTCCTTTGGCCTGGGTCGACCGTTCGATAGCTGGTACCTGAACGTACCAATATCGGTCATCGGGTTGCACAAGCACGTCATAGTTGCTCATTGCCACCACCCCTTTCCGAGTTTCTGCTCGCTCTCGTTGATGATATCCAGCGTGGTTCGTTCTGAGACTTCATTATGGCGGGGGATGGGTATCCTCAACCCGTCCAGGCAGTAAACCTCATGTCTGCTGCCTTGCCGTAACAAATAGAAATCGAGCCCTCGCTGCTTTGCCGCTTGCCGAAGTTTCTTGATGATGAGTTTTCTTCGTGTCATCATAACTCTCAATCCCGCACTAGACAAAATGCGTATGTCGAATTGCCGGGTGGGAGTTGTGGGTAAACGTAGAGATGTTCATTGGTCCTTCTTTCTGTTGTCTGACGCGTCGTTGCGTGCGGGTGCATTTGACGGTATGGGATGAGGTCTCTGATTGGCAAGCTGAACGGGGGTATGTGGTTCTAGCTTCCGAGTTATCCACATTGATAAGGTGCTTTTTTAAAGTGACTTTCCCGTGTTGGTCGTGGATGCTGCGAGCAAGGCAAGAACGGTTGATCACGTCGCGATGCGTGTGGGTGAATGGTGAAAGTGTTTTTCGATATCTTTATATCGATATTCGATATATTATGATGGTGGCATACGGTGCTGTGCAGGTTCCTCCATTGATATTGATATTGGATTAAGGAGCATAGCCATGAACGCTGGTATCGCATTCATTTCTCGTAAATCTCGCAAAACAGACGTCGCTTGGCGCTATGCCATTGCCGTGGTGCTTGTCGTGTGTTGTATTGGGCTCGCATATGTGGAGATTGTTGTGGCGCCGTGGTTTATCAATGAGGTGGTGTCTATGTTTCCGGAGACCACGTTGCTTAAAGAACCGTCCATGTTCTGGGAATGGGCGATTCTGCTCGCCGTTCAGGCGACTTTGCTGTGCACGGCGGCGCTACAGCACCTGCTCCATGCCGATGTGATATGGAGTGAGTCCCATGCGTTCGTAGAAGGCTTGGGCTTTGGGGTTGCAGGCCCAGACGTTGAGCGTTACGTTGTGGCAGCCGGATTGACGGGCGAAGTCGAGCACGTAGCGATACAAGGTGGAGCCTACATGGTGGCCGCGGGACCGCTCGTCAACGCATAGATCATCGATGTACAGGGTTTTGATATCGGTCAGGATATTGCTGTTGAGGTGCTGCTGGAACACGCAGAATGCGTAGCCAAGCACTTGGTCGGTGGCGGGGGAGTCGGCGTTATGTTCGGCGTCAGTGCCGTCATTGGCAGATGGCGCAACCGCCACGAACACAGGGGTCTGATCGTTGGTCAGAATCGCCTTCAATTCCTCGTCCGTGTATTTCTTGACACCGCCTTTGAACAGATCCGGTCGGCCGGCATGATGCACTTCGAGCACCTGCCGCAGCAGTTCGTCGATCTGGGGAATATCGGCCGCCGTGGCCCTACGAATCGTCATGTCATCCATTGAACTCAGTCTAATCGGGCAGTCTCGACCGGCAGATGATCATTGCCCGCGATAAGAGACACGGACGGGCAAGATGGGTGATCGTTCGTTCAGGGTCTCATTCTCGCCGCAACGTCACGGTAGTCTGGAGTGCGTGAATCGCAAGAAACAGCCAGTGGAGAAGTATGAGCGGGGTACCCGTTCGTACACGATGTCGCATATTCGTGGCAAAGACACCAAAATTGAGGTACTGGTACGCAGCTACCTGTTTCGCAAGGGGTTGCGATTCCGCAAGAACGACAAGCGTTACCCCGGACACCCGGATGTAGTACTGCCGAAATACCACGCCATCGTGTTTGTCAACGGCTGTTTCTGGCACATGCATGAAGGATGTTCCAAACATTCGATGCCGAAATCGAACGTGGAATTCTGGCAGGCGAAACTACTGCGCAATCACAATCGAGACATCGCGCAGCGAGCCGAACTGGAGGCCGCTGGCTGGCGTGTAATTACCGTATGGGAGTGCGAATTAACGAAAGCCGTGCGCGACGAACGCCTCGCACGGCTGTATGAGCAGATTGTTGAAGGAGATGCAGATTCAGCGGAATAATTTCAGCTCCCCTCTGGAGGGGAGCTGAAATCAGGATTCAAACGGGAACTTCAGGCCCCAACGGTCACGAATCGCATCCATCAGCTCCATGATGCGGATGGTGTCGGCGTGCGGCATCGCCTCGCATTCGATCTTGCCGTCCAGCAGCGCGTTGGCCGCATCGGCCACCTCATACTCATAACCGGTCAACTGCGGCGGCACCGCAATGCTGCGCACGGGCTTGTGGGCGTTGTCATAGATGTCGATGGACTCGGGATTGTTGATATTGGTGACCACCAGATAACCCTCGGTGCCCCACACATAGCCGCCGCGGTCGGAGGAAACCAGCATCGAACTGGTGGACACGGCCATCGTGCCGTCGCTGTAATACAACGTGGTGGAATTCTGCGCATCCACACCGGTTTCGGCGGGCACCATCGACGTATCGAAATGATCAAGTGTACGGCCATGGTCGGCGCCGACCGCCATATCCAGGAAGTTCAGCGGATACACGCCCACATCGAGCAGCGCGCCACCGGCACAGGCCGGATCGGTCATACGTGCCTTGCCGGACACCGGATAGCACAGGTTGGCGCTCGCCGCTTTCACCTCGCCGATCTCGCCGGACTCGATAACTTCGTTGATGAGCTTGCGGCTGGGCATGTAGCGCGTCCAGATGGCCTCCGTGCACAGCATGCCGGTTTCCTCGGCCACGGCCAGCGCCTCACGTGCCTGCCCGGCGTTCGCGGTGAACGACTTCTCCACCAGCACGTTCTTGCCGGCTTTCATACACAGGATCGCCTGTTCGGCGTGCAGACTGTGCGGGGTGGCGACATACACCAGATCCACATCCGGGTCCGCCACCAACTCCTCATACGATCCATAAGCCTTGTCAAAATGCCATTGGTCGGCAAAAGCCTGCGCGCGCGTAATATCACGGGCCGCTACCGCATACGGGTGAATCCATGAGGAATACAGTGAATCTTCAGCCATCTGGGTCAGGGTGCCGGCCATGGTGTGAGCTATGCGGCCCGCACCCAGAATCGCGACGTTGATTTTTTCGCCGCTGGCCTCGAACTCGGCGCGCTTGCCATTGAATCGACTCATTATTCCTCCTTGAATGCGGGTTGGTGCACTCAATCGACCTACAGTGATTATAGAAGAAGAAACCTTGTCCCGTGAGGCGGATAGAACCGAAATATGGAAAACGAAGCAGCGCAGCAGCCCAAATCTCCGGCCGCGTCTCCAGTCATGTCCCGCCGAGCGCGTGAGGCCAATCCCTTCCGTGCCATGGTATTCGGCGAACAAGCAGACAAGATGATCGCCCAAGGTACCAGCGTCATCAAATTAAGCCTTGGCGAGCCCGATTTCGGCGCGCCGCCCGCCGTACGCGACGCCATGCGCGAACAGTACGACGGCCGGGCCCTGCCGTACACCGCCGCCATGGGCCTACCTGAACTGCGTCAGGCCATCGCCGACTTCTACCGCGAGCGTCATGACCTTGACATCGACCCCAAGCGTATCTGCGTGACCGCCGGCGGTTCGGCCGCCCTGCTGTTGGCCACCGCGCTGACCGTGGACCCCGGTGACGATGTGATTGTGGCCGACCCCTCCTACCCATGCAACCGCGAACTTGTGCGGTCGTTTGAAGGCCGGGTCATCGATGTGCCGACCTCGGCCGCCACCCGCTTCCACCTGACCGCCGACCTGTGCAGCCAGTACTGGACGAGCAAGACCAAGGCCGTAATGATCACGTCGCCGTCCAACCCCACCGGCACCACCATCGACTTCAACGTATTGGACGAGGTGTGCAAGTTGGCCGCCAGCCGCGGCGCATGGCGCATCGTGGACGAAACCTACCTCGACTTGGCTGACCGGGAGCCGGACGGTACCGAAGTCAAATCCGTGCTGGCCTGCGACCCCGATGCCATCGTATGCAACAGCTTCTCCAAGTTCTTCGGCATGACCGGCTGGCGCCTCGGCTGGGCGATTCTGCCGGACGAGCCCACCGTGCTGGAAGCGGTTGACGATCTGGCCACCAACTACTACCTGTGCGCCCACACGCCCACGCAACATGCGGCGCTCGCCTGCTTCACGCCGGAAAGCTTGGCGGAATGCGAAGCTCGTCGTCAGGAATTGCTGGCCCGTCGCCGCATTGTGATTGACGGGCTCAAGCGCATCGGTTTGCCGGTTGAGGTGGAGCCGAATGGCGCGTTCTACGCCTACTTCGACATCTCCCGCACTGGTCTGGATGCCTGGACGTTCTGCGAACGCGCGCTGGATGAAGCCCATGTGGCTCTGACTCCTGGCCGCGACTTCGGCGCGGCCACGGCGGATACGCATGTGCGCCTGAGCTATGCCGCCTCACGTGAGGCCCTGACCGAGGGGCTGGAACGTCTCGGAACGTTCGTCGAATCGCTGTGAACGGCGCGGCAGCCGGTGTGACTGTTGTACAGTAGTCGAGTTTGTGTGATGTTCGGCTGGCCTCACGGTGTTGGTTGCCGGCCGAACGACTCGCCATGGTGGCGCACGGCTGGCTGATTGCGATGGTCGGCCCGTTGTTCGGCCATCACGGGTTAGGTAAGGTCAGGAATAGGAATCATGGTCAATCTGCGTTCGCATACCACGCGACTTGGTGTGCTTGATATCGGTTCGAACACTATCCACATGCTTATCGTCGACGCCGCCCCCGGCGCTCGCCCTGACCCCGAGGCCAGCACCAAATCCACAGTGCGCCTGATGAAGTATTTAAAGGACGACGGCTCAATCAAGAAGTCCGGCATCGAGGCGATTCTGGAAGCCGTGTCCCAGTGCATGCGGCTGGCCGAGGAATACGAAATCACCCAGCTGCTGGTTATGGCCACCTCCGCCCTGCGCGAGGCGCCGAACGGCAACAAAGTGATTCACAAGATCGAGGAACTGATTGGTCAGGGCGTCACTGTGCTGTCTGGCACGGATGAGGCTCGCCTGACCTTCCTGGCCGCCCGCCGTTGGTATGGTTGGGATGCCGGCCGACTGCTGGTGCTGGACATCGGCGGCGGTTCGCTCGAAGTGGCGATGGGCTCCGACGAAGAGCCGACCGTAGCGCTTTCCGCCCCGGCTGGCGCGGGCCGCGTCACCACTGAATTTCTGCCTTCCGGCATGGCCACGCCCGACGAGTTGGAAGACGTGCGTAAGAACGTGCGCAAGATTCTGGAGCCGATGGTCAAGGTTTTCCCGCAATCCAAGCACCCGAATCATGCAGTTGGCACCTCCAAGACCTTCCGCTCGCTGGCTCGCCTGTGCGGTGCGGTGATGCGTGCGCCGGGCCGCGAAGATTCATGGATTATGACTCGTGAGCAGTTGGAAGACTGGATTCCTCGTTTGGCGGCGATCGCGCCTGAGCAGCGCGTGGCTTTGCCCGGCATCACGCCTGAACGCACGATGCAGATTGTGGGCGGCGGCGTGGTGGCCGACGAGATCATGAAGGCCCTGAATATTCAGGAAGTCGAGATCTGCCCGTGGGCGCTGCGTGAAGGCGCGATTTTGCGCTGGCTCGACCAATTCGGCCGCACCCGCCTCGGTTTCTAGTCCTATTGAGGGGAATCACCCAACCGCCACGGTAGCCAACAATGCCGCATGATCAGAGCCCTCGACTTTGACCACCTTGCATTGTCCGGCCTTCATGCCCTGATCAAGCACCACGTGGTCAATACCGGCGAACATTGGCACAGCCGCACGGTTCGTGGGCCATGAGAACGTAAACCCATGTCCGGATTCACGTGCGGCATCCACGAACCGGTCGCCAAGAAAATCACGGAATGGCGTGTGATCGTAAGTGGCGTTGAAATCGCCCATGAAAATATACCGTGTATCCGTATGCTCGCGCATCAGACCCAACTCATCCAGCGATCGCTTCCACTGCCGCCAGTAGCCGGGTACGGGAGCGGTGGTGTGCACGGATACGAATCGAATCTGCTGGCCACCCATATCCACCGTGCCGCCGGGCATGAATGAGGCGCTGGAATTCACGTCATCGTCGGTCGGATCGGCAAGTGGCGTGGCCGACCAGAGGCCGTTACCGAATACGCCGTCAGACGATGAGACCTGCGCATACGGCAGATAATGCTCAATACCAGCCTCATTGAGTTTTTTGACGAAATCCTCGGTGGTCTCCTGCAAAGCAAGCACTTCGACGCGCTGATCGCGAACCAGCTCGACGATGGCTTGCGGGTCGGCCTGCCCCTTATACACATTGAAGGTCATGACGCGCGCGTAGGCATCGCTGGTGTTGGGGGAGGCTGCGGCCACGGCGTTCTGCGCGGCTTGGGGGAGTGGATCGGTCGAGTAGAAGAACGGATATTGCCAATAGCCATTGCATGCGATTGCGGCGATGGCGATTAGTGCGGCAAGGATACGCCGCGACACGATGGCCAACAGCAGGGCAATCAAGCCAAGCAACGTGAACCATGGCGTTGCCGATACCACAATCGGCGCAAATGGCAGTTCCTGTAAATCGGCAGGCAGCGCGCGGGCGGCAGCGCCGGCAAGGGCAAGAAGCGCGAACATCGTGGCGAGAAAACCAAGCAGACGATGCCGTTTGTGTGGCTTCACGGCAGACTTGGATACTGGGCGTGCCGTGGCTCTGGCAGAGCGTGGCTTGGCAGCGGCGCGAGCTCGTACGCTTGCGCCTGTGGTAGTACTCCGTGCCTTTGCCATGCTGCCCTTTCCTCCGGCTTGTTTACTGTTACTTTGCTTTTCGTGCGATTTGCCACTGTACCGTGTACGGCTTGTCTTTCAGTGTCTTTTCGCCGTGCGCAAGAGCAGTTCGCACCAAACTGGCACGAAAGACCGGGCCATGACCTGATGTCGGGTTCCTCCATGTGGCTTGCTCAGGTTGCCGGATGGCTTGCGCAAGCTGCCACGCGAACATGATGCGACTGGGCGTGTGGCCGTGTACAATGAAACGTCGTTGCCCGAGTAGCTCAGTGGATAGAGCACCGCTCTCCTAAAGCGGGTGTCGTCGGTTCGAATCCGATCTCGGGCACTTGGCTTCGGAAACATGACGGTATCTCAGCCTCTATTCATCGGTGATGAGCCATGGGCATTAGGCATGTGTAAACGTATAGGTTCCACTATCCATCATCCCGTCGTGTGAAACTATGCAAAGACATGTGGGGCTTCACGGTTGTCGTGAGGGTCCATGGCTATCGAATACACGGAAGAGAAGCGGTTTACTGTTGAGCAGGTTGAGGCGCTGTTCAAGTCGGTAGGTTGGGAATCGGCGCAGTGGCCGGAACGGTTGTTCAAGGCATTGCAGCATTCGGATACGGTGATCAGCGCATGGGATGGCGGCCATTTGGTCGGCTTGGTTCGCGTGCTCGACGATACCGAAATGGTGGCCTATATGCATTGGGTGCTGGTAGATCCGGCATATCACGGGCAGCATATCGGCAGCCATCTCGTTGAACTGGTCAAGGCTAAGTATCGCGACTACTTCTTGCTGGAAGTCATGCCTGAGGAAAGCAAAAACGCACCGTTCTACCAGAAGCATGGCTTCCACCTGATGGACGATGGCCGCGCCATGCAAATCGTCAATCGCGGCTGACGGGCTGGCAGTGCGGACGGCGCAAGAGCGGCGGCATGCGCCAATCGTGGGCAACGTACGTAGTCGTTGACGGTTATCCCGTAGCAATGTTCACAATACGACCCCTTGTCCATACAGTGAAAATAACGGCTGACGTTCGACGTTGCTGCGCTATGACTAGAGACCATGAGTGAAGACAAACAGTATGACTTCTATGTGGCCGGTCCGTTCTTTGATCCTGAACAAACGGCAAGTATGGAACGTTTGGAAAAGATATTGGAAGACCATGGCAAGGTACTGTTCAAGCCGCGGTTTGTCAGCCAGATCGAAGAAGTAGGCCCTGAAGGATGCTTTGCGGACGATATCCATGGCATTAATGCTGCTAAAGCCGTGGTCGCCAATCTTATGGACGAGGACCCGGGCACGATGTTCGAAATCGGATATGCGCAT
>OJSD01003086.1_pt1 | contig 14274 bp, 10 predicted proteins | sample 1599391 | NCBI WGS metagenome assembly OJSD01 (sample SAMN04168656, study PRJEB22393) | human gut metagenome | biome: human gut microbiome; feature: stool | host: Homo sapiens | collected 2014-03-17 | reverse complement strand
CCGCACCAGCTATCCTATGTGACCCACTCCGGCGAGGGTGAAGGACTGCTGTTCTATGGCTCCACCATCCTGCCGTTTGTGGACCACTTCCCCAAGAATACCGAACTGTATCGCATTATGACGACCAAACCCCAGGAAATGAAGGAGGCTGATGGACGATGAAACCCGAAATTCTGCATAACGACCACATGATGTTTCTGGACCGGGCGCTGGAAACCCAGCGCACCGCGCTGCTGACGGCGATGGCGGACGCCGTTTCCGAGTGCCGCACGGCGGCGGATCAGGCCGCTGAACTGACCGAGACCGGCGAGACCGGCCTGCTGCGGCTGGTGGAGATTCTGTGCGCCGCCAAGGTCCAGCGCGGGCAGGCCGGAGGTGCCGTGCTGGAGGGCACCGAGGTCCAGATTTTGGCCGACGTGGTGGCCCAGCTCTACGCCTGCCTGACCGAGTGCCGCTTTGTGGGTCCGCTGGGGCTGGCGGCCTATGCGGAGCTTTCCAGCATGGCGGCCTCCCTCATGCTGGGGGAATGGTTTGATTAAGGAACCGCGCCTGCGCTTTACGGAGGAAGAACGGGCGGACCCGGCGCTGGAGAAGCCCATCCGCAAGGCGGAAAAGGCCGCCGCCAAAGCGGATAAGGCGCAGGCAAAAATCCCGAAAAAGCAGGTCAAGCGGGCCGAGGTGGACCCCAAGACCGGCAAGGTCACGACCAAGCTGGTGCTGGAGGATAAGCCCCGGCCGCCCTCCAAACTGTCCCATACGGTGCGGGACGCGCCGGGCAACGCGGTGGCGGGTAAGCTCCATCAGGAGATCCGCAAGACCGAGGACGATAACGTGGGCGTGGAGAGCGCCCACAAGTCCGAGGAAGCCGTAGAGACCGGCGTGCATCTGGTCCGGGAGGGCTACCGCAGCCACAAACTGAAACCTTACCGCAAGGCCGCCCAGGCCGAGCGGAAGCTGGAAAAGGCCAACATCGAGGCGCTGTTCCAGAAGTCTGTCTATGAAAACCCTGCGGCAGCCAGCAACCCACTGTCCCGCTGGCAGCAGAAACAGCAAATCAAGAAACAGTACGCCGCCGCCAAACGGGCCGCACAGTCCGGCGGGAGCGCCGCCGGTGCCGCCCAAAAGACCGGCAAGGCGGCCAAGACGGTCAAGGAGAAAGCCCAGCAGGCCGGGGCCTATGTGATGCGCCACAAAAAGGGCTTTGGCATCGTGCTGGCGATTTTCCTGCTGGTCTGCCTGCTGCTCAACACCATGTCCTCCTGTTCCATGATGGCGCAGAGCATCGGTTCGGCGATCTCCGGCACCACCTACCCCTCCGATGACCCGGAGCTGGTGGCGGTGGAGGCCGACTACGCCGCCAAGGAGGCCGCGCTGCAAGCCGAGATCGACAACATCGAGAGCAGCCACCCCGGCTACGACGAGTACCGCTATGACCTGGATATGATCGGCCACGACCCGCATGAGCTGGCGGCCTATCTGTCCGCCGTCTTGCAGGGCTACACGCGGGCAAGCGCCCAGGCGGAGTTGGAACGCATCTTCGCAGCCCAATACCAGCTGACGCTGACCGAGGAAGTGGAGGTGCGCTACCGCACCGAGACCCGGACGGACAGCGAGGGCAACGAGTATGATGTGGAAGTGCCCTATAACTATTACATCTTAAATGTGACCCTCACCAGCAAGCCCATCTCCTCCGTGGCTTCGGAGCTGCTGACGCCTGACCAGCTGGAAATGTACCAGGTGTATCGGCAGACGCTGGGCAACAAGCCCCTGATCTTCGGCGGCGGGTCCGCCGACACCAGCGATTCCGAGAGTTTGGCCGGTGTGGAGTTTGTCAACGGCACCCGGCCTGGCAATCAGGCGGTGGTGGACATCGCCAAAAGCCAGGTGGGCAACGTGGGCGGCCAGCCCTATTGGAGCTGGTACGGCTTTACCTCCCGCGTGGAGTGGTGCGCCTGCTTCGTGTCCTGGTGCTACGACCAGATGGGGCTGACGGAGCCGCGCTTTTCGGGTTGCCAGTCCCAGGGCATCCCCTGGTTCCAGTCGCACGGACAATGGGGCGGGCGGGATTACGCCAACATCGCCCCCGGCGACGCCATCTTCTTCGATTGGGACCTGGACGGCAGCGCCGACCATGTGGGCATTGTTGTCGGCACCGATGGCAGCCGGGTCTACACTGTGGAGGGTAATTCCGGCGACGCCTGCAAAATCAAGAGTTATTCCTTGACCTACGAGTGCATCAAGGGCTACGGCTTGATGAACTGGTGACAAATTTTTATGAAGAATAGGAGTGATTTGACTATGGCAAAGAACAAAATCGAGCGCATCGACCAGGAGATCGCCAAAACCCGCGAGAAGATCGCGGAACAGCAGGAAAAGCTGAAAGACCTGGAAGCGCAGAAAACCGAGGTGGAGAACCTGGAGATCGTCCAGATGGTGCGCGCCCTGCACATGACCCCGGCCCAGCTGTCCGCCATGTTGTCCGGCGGCATGGTGCCCGGCCGGGCGGCGGCTCCCGCCAATCCCGAACAGGAGGAAATGACCCATGAAGAATAAGAAGATTTTCAGAACCCTTGCCGCCCTTTGCACCTGCCTGATGCTGATGGGCGGCTTTTCAGTGACCGCCTTTGCCCAGGGCGCTGACCCTGCGCCTACGGCCACACCGGCTGCGGACGCCACCAATGACAGCAACGTGGTGGTGGAGGAAACTGAGGACAGCCCTGCCCTGACCCCGGAGGGCAACGCGGCCCTGGTGGATGACTTTGGCGGCAACAAGCAGCTCATCACCGTCACCACCAAGGCAGGCAACTACTTCTATATCCTCATTGACCGCGCCAACGAGGACAAGGAGACCGCCGTTCACTTCTTGAACCAGGTGGACGAGGCTGACCTGGAGGCCCTGATGGAGGACGGCGAGACGGCGGAGGAAACGCCCGCTGTCTGCAACTGCACGGAAAAATGCGCCGCCGGTGCGGTGAATACGGCCTGCCCGGTGTGCGCCGTGAACATGGCGGAGTGTACGGGCCAGGAGCCGGAACCTACGCCCGCCCCGGAAACAGAGCCGGAGCCGGAACAGGAACCGGCGGGGCTGAACCCGGCGATGCTGCTGGTGGTGCTGGCTGTGCTGGGCGGCATCGGTGCGCTGGTCTACTTCAAATTCATCAAGCAGAAGCCCAAGACCAAGGGCAGCGACAACCTGGATGATTACGACTACGGCGAGGACGATACCGAACAGGAGGATGCGGACCCCTGGGAGACCGAGGAATCTGACGAGCCGGAGGACGCCGGCGGGGGCGGCGATGAGGAAAGCGAGAACTCGGCCAAATGACCCGGTTCACCGACAGCCCCTATGAACCCATGATGACGCGCAGGCCGGAGGGCGGGAAGGCGGCTTCCCGTCCTCCCTCTTTATCTCCCGGCCACCCCTGTTATGGCTGCGGAAACTACCGCCCCGGCCAGCCCTGCGTGGGTTTCTGCCGCAAAGAGCTGACCGCGTGGCTGCGTGAAAGGAGAAAAGCAAAATGAATTATTTTATCCAATTTCTCATTGTGTTCGACCTGATCTGCTTCGGCGTCTACTTTGGCGGCGACATCATTTGCACGGCGCTTGCCAAGGTGCGCAAAAAACCGGGCCAGAAAGACCCCTATGAATTTGAGGTGGAGGACGAACCCGCTGAACCGCCGCTGTCTATCGACGCCATCCGCCACTTGTTCCGCGGCGAGGTCCGCGATTTTGTCTGCAACAAACTTCTGCCCAGTGGGCAGGAGACGCTTTCCGCCCTGACCGAGCCGGAGCAGACAGCGGCCAGGTTCCTGTTCTGCGCCTTGATCGGCTATCTCAAAGAGGAAGCCCCGATGGATGAGCAGAGCTTCCCGATGGTGATGGAGATGCTGAACTACGCTGAGGGCGCGAAAGAGGACGGCGACAAGGACGTGATTGACATTCTGATGGAGGAAACCGCCGCCAGGACCCGCCAGCGCGAGGAATATTTCAGCGATTACCGCCGTTACCAGCTCATGCAGGTGGATAAGGCGCGGGTGCTGCTGGCCTGCCGGGTCATCATCAACGACCTGCTGGGAAAGCTGTACCGCTATGATTACAACGTCGGCTATGACTGCCTTCTGGACGATGGAAACAGTGTTTCCAGAAAACTGAAAAAATCTAATGCAGAAATGGAGGTTGAGGAAGATGCGCCTTGTGATCGCTGAAAAGCCCTCGGTGGCAAAATCCCTGGCCGCCGTGCTGGGGGCCACTTCCCGCAAAGACGGCTACCTGGAGGGCGGCGGCTGGCTGGTGAGCTGGTGCCTGGGGCATCTGGCCGGGCTGGCGGATGCCGCCGCCTACAACCCGGACTATGCCAAGTGGCGCTATGATGACCTGCCCATTTTGCCGGAAACCTGGCGTTTTACCATCGCCAAGGATAAGCGGAACCAGTTTGACGTGCTGCGCACCCTGCTGTGGCGGGAGGACGTGACCGAGGTAGTCAACGCCTGCGACGCCGGGCGCGAGGGCGAGCTGATTTTCCGCACGGTCTACTGCCTGGCGGGCTGCCAGAAGCCCATGAAACGGCTGTGGATTTCCAGCATGGAGGATTCCGCCATCCGGGAGGGCTTTGCCAACCTGCGCCCCGGCGCGGACTATGACGGGCTGCACCAGGCGGCCCTCTGCCGGGCCAAGGCGGACTGGCTGGTGGGTATCAACGCCACCCGGCTGTTTTCGGTGTTGTACCACCGCACCCTCAACATTGGCCGCGTCATGTCCCCGACACTGGCTCTCATCGTCCAGCGGGAGGCCGAGATCGACGCCTTCAAGCCGGTGCCGTTCTATACTGTGGCGCTGGACCTGCCCGGTTTTACCGCTGCCAGCGCCCGCATGGACAAGAAAGCCGATGCCGAACAGCTGAAAACTGCCTGTCAGGGTGCGGCTGCCACGGTGAAAAAGGTGGAACGCAAGGACAAATCCGAGAAGCCGCCCGCCCTCTATGACCTCACCACCCTCCAACGAGACGCCAACCGCCTGTTAGGCTTCACGGCGCAGCAGACGCTGGACTATCTGCAAAACCTCTATGAAAAGAAGCTCTGCACCTATCCCCGGACGGACAGCCGCTACCTGACCTCCGATATGGCCGAGGGTCTGCCGGTGCTGGTGAATCTGGTCGCCAACGCCATGCCGTTCCGCAAAGGCATCGCCATTTCCTGCGATGCGGCGGCGGTCATCAACGACAAGAAAGTGACCGACCACCATGCGGTGATCCCTACCCGGAACATCCGGGAGGCGGACCTGTCCGCTTTGCCGGTGGGCGAACGGGCCATTCTGGAACTGGTGGCTCTGCGGCTGCTGTGTGCGGTGGCCCTGCCCTATATCTACGATGAAACTTCTGTCACGGTGGACTGCGCCGGTGCGGAGTTTACCGCCAAGGGCCACACGGTGAAGCAATCCGGCTGGCGGGCGCTGGACGCCGCCTACCGGGCCAGCATGAAAAATGCGGAGCCGGACAAAGAGACCGAGGACAAAGCCCTGCCGGAACTGGCCGAGGGCCAGGCGCTGCCAGTCGCCGGTGCCGCCGTCAAGGAGGGTAAGACCACCCCGCCCAAACACTTCACCGAGGACACACTGCTCTCCGCGATGGAAACTGCCGGGAAGGACGATATGCCGGAGGACGCCGAGCGCAAAGGGCTGGGCACCCCCGCCACCCGCGCCGGGATTTTAGAGAAATTGGTGTCCACCGGCTTTCTGGAACGCAAAAAGAGCAAGAAAACCGTGCAGCTTTTGCCGTCCCACGACGCCATTTCCCTGATTACCGTCCTGCCGGAGCAGCTGCAATCCCCGCTGCTGACTGCTGAATGGGAGTACCGGCTGGGCGAGATCGAGCGCGGCGAGCTGGCCCCGGAGGACTTCATGGCCGAGATCACCGCCATGCTGAAGGAGCTGGTGGGGACTTATCAGGTCATCAAGGGCAGCGAGTACCTGTTTGCCCCGCCCCACGAGGTGGTGGGCAGATGCCCCCGCTGCGGCGGTGAAATTGCAGAAATGCAAAAAGGCTTCTTCTGTCAGGACCAATCTTGCAAATTTGCGATCTGGAAGAACAACAACTGGTGGGCAGCGAAGCGCAAACAGCCCACCAAGGCCATTGTGGCGGCGCTGCTCAAAGATGGCCGCGCCCATGTGATGGGGCTGTACTCCGAGAAAAGCGGCAAGACCTACGACGCCACCGTGGTGCTGGAAGATACCGGCCAGTACGTCAACTTCAAGCTGGAATTTGACCGGCAGAAAGGCGGCGGCAAATGAAATTGAGTTTGTATGAACAGGAAACGATTATCCTCTACAACCAGGCCGAGGCCACCGCCGAGGTCTATTCCCACGACCCGCGCCTGCTGGAAAAGCTGCGGCGGCTGGCGGAAAAATACCCGGACCAAATCGTGAAAAAGGACCGTCAGACCTTTACGGTGCCCAAACGCTGCGTGTCGGTGCGGGAGCCGTACAGCGCCGAGCGCCGCAAGGCCGCCAGCGAACGGGCCAAGGCCGCCGGGTATAAACCGCCCGTCCCGAAAGCGGGCGGCAAGTAAGCATGGGCGAGAGCGTATTTGAAGTCGTAAAACAGTCCGTCACCGCCAGAGAGGCGGCGGAGCTTTACGGCATCGCGGTGGGGCGCGGCGGCATGGCCTGCTGCCCCTTCCACGATGACCGCCACCCCAGCATGAAGGTGGACACCCGTTTCCACTGTTTTGGCTGCGGCGCAGACGGCGACGTGATCGACTTCACCGCCAGGCTCTACGACCTGTCCCCCAAGGAGGCCGCCGAAAAGCTGGCCCAGGATTTTGGCCTTTCCTATGACAGCAAGGCCCCGATCCGGCGAAGTTATGTCCGGCAGAAAACCGAGGCGCAGGTGCGGAAAGAAAAACGAGAACACGGCTGGCGCGTCCTGACGGACTACTATCACTTGCTCCGAAAATGGGAGGCCGACTATTCCCCAAAGACGCCGGACGAGGACCCGCACCCGCGCTTTTTGGAGGCCATCCAGAAAAAAGACTACATGGGCTATCTGCTGGACGCCTTTCTCGACAGCAGCACCGAGGAACAGGACCAGTGGATCGCAGAACACACCGCTGAAATTTCGGCCATAGAAGGGAGAGTGAACATCATGGCTGACAAACCCACCAACCGGGAACGGTTGCAGCAAATCACGGCGGGCATCGAGCAGGGTATCAAGGAACTGTTCGAGAGCGAAAAGTATATGCGCTACCTTTCCGTGATGTCCCGGTTCCACCGCTACTCCGTCAACAACACCATGCTCATCTATATGCAGAAGCCGGACGCCACCCTGGTGGCCGGGTACAACAAGTGGAAAAATCAGTTTGAGCGTCATGTGAAGCGCGGCGAACACGGTATTACCATCATCGCGCCCACGCCGTTCAAGAAAAAGATTGAGGAACAGAAGCTGGACCCGGACACCAAAGCCCCCATGTTGGATCAGGACGGTAAGGTCATCATGGAGGAACGGGAAGTCGAGATCCCCATGTTCCGTCCGGTGAAGGTGTTCGATGTGAGCCAGACGGACGGGAAACCGCTGCCGGAGCTGGCGTCCACCCTGTCCGGGAGTGTCCAGAACTATGAGGCTTTCATGGAAGCCCTGCGCCGGTCCGCGCCGGTGCCGCTCTCCGTGGAGCCGATGGCCGCCAACATGGACGGGTATTTCTCGCCGGACCAGCAGCGCATCGCCATCCGGACAGGCATGAGCGAGGTGCAGACCGTTTCCGCCGCCGTCCATGAGATCGCCCACAGTAAACTGCATAACTACGCCCAGGTCCAGGAGGAAGCGGCCAGGGCCGGTGACAAGGAGCCGCCCAAGAAGAAAGACCGCAACACCGAGGAGGTGGAGGCCGAGAGCATTTCCTATGCGGTCTGCCAGTATTTTGGAATCCAGACCGGCGAGAACAGCTTCGGCTACATCGCCAACTGGAGCCAGGGTAAGGAGCTGCCGGAACTGCGGGCCAGTTTGGAAACTATCAACAAGGCAGCCGGGGAACTGATCGCGGACATTGACCGGCATTATAAGGTTATCTGCAAGGAGCGCGGCATTGACCTGACTGCTGCCCCGGAACCGCAGCGGGACCCTATCGAGCAGCTGGCAGCCGACATCGACCAGTTTTCTTTTGACTACGATACCTATGAATACCGGGATCAGGTGGATAGTCGTGAGGATGCGCTGCGGGAATTGACCGCTGCGTTCCGCGGCGGGGATGCCAGCGGTGTTCGGGACTGGCTCCAGGAATTTGCCGATGAAAATGAACCTGGAGAAGCGGCCACAAAAGCTGCCGAGCTGTTGGATCGCCTGGAGCAACTGGTGCCGGAACCTGACCCCAATCTTGTGAAAATGGCGGATGAAGCGATAGCGATGGGCGTAGAAACTACCCCGCCCAGCACCGAGTACCGCGAGGCCCTGCTGGTGCTGGATGATACCACCTATCTTCATGTTCAGCCCTGCGACACCGGCTGGGACTACACGCTCTACGACGCCGCCACCAGGAAGCAGCTGGACGGCGGCCAGCTGGATGCGCCGGAGCTGCCCCTGTCCACCGCCGCGCTGAAAATCTGCGAGATGCACGACATGGGCGGCCAATCCATTCAGTATGCGCCGCTGTCCATGATCGAGACCTTGCAGGAGACCGCCTACCAGCAGACCGCAGAAGCTGCCACCACCCAGCTGCCGGACGCCCCGGAACAGCATCTGGACGAATACCCCATGCCGGACCCGACGCTGACCCAGGACGATTTGGAAAAGTGCGGCTATCTGGACGGGGACCTTCTGCCCCTTTCCAAAGAACGCGCCTATGAGCTGATGGAGCGCGACCTGACCGTTTACATCATCCAGCAGGGTGAGAATCCGGCGATGGCTTTTGATACCACTGACCTGGATGCCCATGACGGTATCTTTGCCGTTACTCGCGAGGAATGGGAGGAAAGCACGGCTTTCGATGCCCAGGTCAAAGAGCGTATGGACCACCAGCAGGAACGGGAGCAGGCGTTTCTCTCCCACAAGGGGGACTGCTTCGCTATTTATCAGGTGAAGCACACCGACGAGCTGCGGGACATCCGCTATGAGGGGCTGGAATGGATCAAGTCCATCGGGCAGACGGTGCAGCGAGACAACTACGATCTGGTCTACACCGCGCCGCTGACCCCCGGCGACCTGAAAGGCAGCGTGCTGGACAATCTTGAATACCGCTTCAACAATGAACACCCCGCCGACTACCGCCACCCGTCCATGAGCGTCAGCGACATCGTTGCCATCAAGCGGGACGGCAAGGTATCCTGTCACTACTGCGACAGCTTCGGCTTTGCCGAGGTTCCCGGCTTCCTGCCGGACAACCCGCTGAAAAATGCGGAGATGGCCGTGGAGGATGACTACGGCATGATCGACGGTATCATCAACAACGGCCCCAAGGAGCAGACGGTGGCCCAGCTGGAACAGCAGGCCCGTAGCGGCCAGCCCATTTCCCTGATGGACCTGGCTGCCGCCGCCCACCGGGAGGACCGGGATAAAAAGAAATCCGTTGTGGAGCAGCTGAAAAGCCAGCCCAAACCCGAACATAAAAAGACAGCGCCCAAAAAGAGCGCGGAAAGGGAGATCTGATATGAACGCTTTGACCTTTGAGGAAACCAACCTGCTGTGCATCTACAACCCCGGCACCCGCCAGGGGGCCATCGAGGCCCTGACCGAGATGCGCGGCCACTTGCAGGCGGACGAGACCGAGCTGCTGGCCCTGACGGACAGCACCCTCGCCAAGCTGCGTGCCATGACCGACGCCGAGTTTGACGAGCTGGAACTGTACCCGGATTTTGACGAGTAACCCGCTGTTTTAACCAGCCGGGGCGGCCGCCGTGCCGCCCCATTTTCATATCCGAAGGAAGGGAGGATAGAACCCCATGCCAACCAAAGCAGAACAATATGCGCAGATGGCCGACCAGGTGGCGCGGCAGCTCACCGGCAGCTGGCAGGAGTGGGCGGGCTTTCTCACCACCGCCGCCCGACTTTACAAATATCCGTTCCATGAGCAGATGATGATCTACGCCCAGCGCCCGGACGCCACTGCCTGCGCCGAGTACGACCTGTGGAACAACCGCATGGGCCGGTATGTGCGGCGCGGGTCCAAGGGTATCGCGCTGGTGGACGATTCCGGGGACCGGCCCCGGCTGCGGTATGTGTTTGATATTTCTGACACCGGCACCCGTGAACACTCCCGCACCCCCTGGCTGTGGACGATGAACGAGGAACACGCCGCGCCGGTCATGGCGATGCTGGAGAGTAGCTACGGTGTGGGCGGCGAAGAACTGCCCCAGCAGCTGGCCGATGTGGCCGCCGGTCTGGCGGAAGAATACTGGACGGATCACCGGCAGGACATTCTCTATATCGTTGACGGTTCCTTTTTGGAGGAGTACGATGAGTACAACATCGAAGTCCAGTTCAAGTCCGCCGCCACGGTCAGCATCACCTACGCCTTGATGTCCCGCTGTGGGCTGGAGCCGGAGCAGTATTTCAGCCATGAGGATTTCATGGCGATCTTCGACTTCAACACCCCTGCCACCGTGGGGGCGCTGGGCACGGCGGTCAGCCAGATAAACCAGCAGGTGCTGCGGCAGATCGGCGTCACCATCCAGAACTATGAGCGTGCCAAGAGCGCGGAAAGGAGTGCCACACATGGAGAACAACCTGACTTACACGAGGAACGGCGATTACCTGATCCCCGACCTGAAGCTGTCCGAACAGCCGGAGAAGCCCCTGGGCAAGTACGGCAGGATGAGGAAAGCGTATCTGAAGGAACACCGGCCCATCCTCTACAACCAGCTGCTGATGACCGAGAAGCTGTACTCGCACCTTCTGGAGATCGACGAGACCGCGAACAGCCGTCTGGAGCAGATGATGCCCCGGCTGGCAGAGTCGGCGGGCGCGACGGAGGCGCTGAAAGCTCGCGACCCGATGGCCTGGGTGGGCCTGATGAACACCTGCAAGGCCCAGGCGGAGGAGATTCTGCTGGCGGAACTTATCAACAGCTGACCTTAAACCTGTTCCTCTCCGAAGCGGAACAAATCCAAAGAATAGACGAAGCAGAGAGTGTGAAAACGCCCTCTGCTTTTTCTATGCCAAAACCCGCTGCGCAGGCGGAACCTGTGCGCCGGGCGCTGACCCAGGCGGAAATCGACGCCGCCATCCAGGAATGGAACGGCAATATTGAAAGTAAGAACGCGGTTGTCCGCTACATGAAGGACCACGCCCGTGAAAAGGATACCGCCGCCTGGCTGCGGCAGGAGTACGGCGATGACCTCCCGGCCTTACCTGTGACGGTGGACGGCGCGGTGGGCGACGTGCCCTGGCCCAAGGTGCAGCGCCGGATCGCCCAGCTCATCAAGGAAGATCGGTTCTATACCGAAGCGGAGCAGGACCGATTTGACAACATCGACCCCATCGCCATTCGGGAGGCCCTGGCCGAGAGCGGCATCGTGAACGGCCAGGTGGTGGACCCGGAAAAGCTGGACAACGATCCGTTCATCCAGCAGGTCATGCGGGATGTGGAGGCCGTCGCGGCCGAGGAACAGGCCGAGGCAGCGGCAAAGCCGCCTGTGCCTGACTTATCCGGCCAGCCCATCACCCGCGAGGGCGACACCCTCACCATCGGCAGTGGTGAACCTACCCATGAGATCGACATCACCGTTTCTGACGAGGAATATGAGGCTATCCGGCAGACTATCCCGGAAACAGAAGAGCCTATCGCCTACGACCCCGCAACACCCCCTTACCATGTGGGCGATACGGTCTATCTGGACAATCAGGAATACCAGATCACCGAACTGCGGGAGGATACGGTGCAGCTGCTGCCTACCGGCATGAGCTATCCCATCTTCCGGGCTGAGAGCCGGGAGCGGTTCGAGCAGCTTCTACAAAACGACCTGCGAAACGGCCCCGTTACCGAGTTCCTTTACGTTGACCCGGAGAAAGCGGACCAGGACCTGCGAGAAGTGCTGACTTCCGGCCTGTTTACCCGGCACGACAAGGAGTATATTTCTCACTGGCTGCGGGATGGCGAGGGCAACACTAAAATTGCCCAGCGGTTATCTGAGCTGTATTCCGGGCGCGTGGAAACGATGGACCTTGTGACCGGCGACATAGCGGACTACCGCACCTTCACCACCAGCGTTGAGGTGGAGATCCTGGACCATGAGGAACGAAAACTTACGACCCTGGCATACCACTGGGATGAACTGGCTCCGCTTCTCCGGGGACTGTATGTGTATGAACTGGACGGCTTCTTCCAAGACCCGGAAGGCTTTAAGCGGTATGTGGTAGAAGAAACATCGGATGCGTTTGAAGAACCCTTCATTATTCGCGACCAGCAGACGGGGCGCTATTATGATCTGGATGATATATACCAGACCTTTGAAACAAGGGAAGAAGCTGAAGCCTTTGCGGTCCGGTTGAACACGCCCTTCCTGGAAGGAATCCCATCTTACCAGGTAGGCGATCAGGTAACGCTCCCTGCGCCCGACCACCCCATCGCCGGCACGATTGATGCCATTGAAGATACAACGGTCCGTATTTATACCGGGCCTTACACCTGGAGTTATGATGTCATCAGCCGGGAACAGTTTGAAACCTGGCTGCGCCAGGATGAGCGAAATGCCGGACTGTTCACGCCGGACACCAGAGAAACCCCTGCGCCGGAAATCACCTCCGAGCCGGTAACGGTCTATCCCGGCGACAAAAACGGACTTCCCTATGATGTGGTGGTGGAACGGCTACACATAGACGAGCCGGAACCCACGCCGCCGGAACAGCGTCCGCCTGAGAATTTCCGCATTCTGGACGATGACCTGGGGAAAGGCGGGCCAAAGGAAAAGTTCTGGCGCAACATCAAGGCGATTGCCACGCTGAAGCAGATCGAGCAGGAAAATCGCTATGCCACCCCAGAAGAACAGCATATTCTCTCACAATATGTGGGCTGGGGCGGCGTGGCGGATGCCTTTGACCCGGACAAACCCGCGTGGGCCGCCGAGTATGTGGAGCTGAAAGAACTGCTGACCCCGGAGGAATACGCTGCGGCCAGGGCCTCCACCCTCAACGCCCACTACACCAGCCCCACCGTCATCCGCGCCGTTTATGAAGCCGTGGAGCGGATGGGCTTCCGCACCGGCAACATTTTGGAGCCGTCGATGGGCGTGGGCAATTTCTTCGGGTTACTGCCGGAGAGCATGGCCGGGAGCCGTCTGTACGGCGTGGAGCTGGACAGCATTTCCGGGCGCATCGCCAAGCAGCTCTACCCCAAGGCCGACATCACCGTGGCGGGCTTCGAGACCACTGACCGGCGGGACTTCTATGACCTTGCCATCGGCAACGTCCCTTTCGGACAGTATCAGGTAAACGACAAAGCCTACAACAAGCTGGGCTTCAACATCCACAACTACTTCTTCGCCAAGGCGCTGGACCAGGTGCGGCCGGGCGGCGTGGTAGCTTTCGTCACCAGCCGCTATACAATGGACGGCAAGGATTCTACCGTGCGCCGGTATCTGGCCCAGCGGGCCGAGCTGCTGGGGGCGATCCGTCTGCCCAACAACTCTTTCCGCGCCAACGCCGGGACCGATGTAGTGTCCGACATCCTGTTTCTGCAAAAGCGGGACCGTCCGCTGGACATCGCCCCGGACTGGACGCAGACTGGCCGGACCGAGGAAGGCTTCACGGTCAACCAGTATTTTCTGGATCACCCGGAGATGGTGCTGGGCCGCCCTACCGCCGAAAGCACCCAATACGGCAAACAGGATTACACCGTGGCCCCCATCGAGGGGCTGGAGCTGGCCGATCAGCTGCACGATGCCGTGAAGTACATTCGCGGCACCTACCAGGAGGCCGCGCTGCCGGAGTTGGGCGAGGGCGAGGACATCGACGAATCCCTCCCGGCTGACCCCAACGTAAAGAACTACTCCTATACGGTGGTGGACGGCGCGGTGTACTTCCGGGAAAACAGCCGCATGGTGCGCCCTGACCTGAACGCCACCGCCGAGGCCCGCGTCAAAGGGCTGGTGGGGCTGCGGGATTGTGTGCAGCGGCTCATCGACCTGGAGATGGACGCCGCCGCGCCGGATGCCGACATTCGGGCGCAGATGGCCGAGTTGAACCGCCGCTATGACGATTTTTCCGCCAAGTACGGACTTATCAATGACCGGGCGAACCGGCTGGCCTTTGCCGATGACAGCAGCTATTACCTGCTCTGTGCGCTGGAAGTGCTG
>OJSD01003070.1_pt1 | contig 14333 bp, 9 predicted proteins | sample 1599391 | NCBI WGS metagenome assembly OJSD01 (sample SAMN04168656, study PRJEB22393) | human gut metagenome | biome: human gut microbiome; feature: stool | host: Homo sapiens | collected 2014-03-17 | reverse complement strand
TCTTCGAGGAAGTTCAGCGACTTCTCCCGTGTTTCGTTTGTTTCGCTTGCCATATGTTTCGCTTGTTGTATTTTTATTTTTTAGCCTTGGGGCCGATGTTGAACAGCTTCTGGATGTCTACCGAGAGCTTGACCATCTGCTGCGTGCCCATGCCTGAGCCGTCGTAATGGAAGATCATGCCCGCCTCGACGCCCATCGTTCCCTTGAAGAACCGGCGGTCGTAACCGATCCACGTGCGGTTGTAGATATGGTCGGTGGTCGAGTAGAACTGTTCGCCGGCATAGAGCGGTTCGCCGACATAGGCGTACCGGAACGGCTGGAGGTTTTCACCCAGATAGAGGTTGTTTTCGAGTTTCACGCCCCATTTGGTCATGACGAAGTCGATCTGGGCGCCCTTCTGCTTTTTCCATCCCGACTCGATGCTGCGCGCCCGCTGGGGTGCGAACAGAAAGCCCGCCTTGATGTCGAAGTCGAAGTAGGCGTTGAACTCCCAGCCCGCATAGGGATTGACCAGCAGGTTGTCCGTCACGTTCTCGTTGCCGATCTTTCCGGCGAAATGGAACATCGAGAAGGCGTAGCCGAAGTAGAACCCCTTGTCGAGCGTGTAGCGGCCCGCCGAGATGATGCGGAACATTTCGCGCGACTCCTCGGAGTACATGCCCTCCCAGTCGATGGCCATTTCAACATAGGTGTTCCTGCGTTCCGTGGATTTGTAGTGTCCCAGAAAACCCGAAAGGCGGTTGTGGTAGAACGCCGTCGAATCCCCGAAGAACGCCAGCGAGTAGTCGCCCAGCAGCTCTTTGCGGTCGAAGATGCCGGCGTTGGCCTGCACGTTCCTGCTGTTGAACTGATAGTAGGCCGAGGGGCGCGCCTTGCTCAGGAATTTGGTGTCGTCGCCGAAGTTCTGCAAGAGGTCCACGCCGACGATCAGCCGGTTTTTGTCCATCCATTCCACGCCGATCCGGGGTGTGAGCCGGGCGCTGAAGAGCGTCTGCGATTCGTTGAAATCGTTGTTGGCGTACTCCCGGTTGTCGAAACGGGTCGTAAAGTCGGCGCCGACGATCAGCTTCTGCGCTTGGAGACCTCCCCCCGTAATGAAGAGAGCGAGCGCGAATGTCAAGACTTTTTTCAGAGACATAGTGTTGTGTTGATTAGGACCCCAAAAATAGGTAAAATATTTTTTATTTGACTACTTTTGACCCCGAAATCACTTATTTGAACACGTTATGCGAAAAATCACCAACGAGGAGCTGGGGCGTCCCACGGCCGGAGAGTTCGCCGCGATGGCGAAAATGCCCGTTACGGTCGTGCTCGACAACGTCCGTTCGCTGCAGAACGTGGGGGCGTTCTTCCGTACGGGGGACGCTTTCGCCGTGGAGCATATCGCCCTGTGCGGGATTACGGCCGTGCCGCCCAACCGCGACATTCATAAAACGGCGCTGGGGGCCGAGCTGACCGTGCCGTGGAGCTATTACGAGACCACCGAAGCGTGTATCGACCGCCTGCACGCCGACGGCTACGAGGTGCTGGCCGTCGAGCAGGTCGAGGGCGCCGTGATGCTCGATGCCTTCCGCGCCGCGCCCGGCGTGAAGTATGCGCTGGTCTTCGGCAACGAAGTGATGGGCGTGGGGCAGTCGGCCGTGGACCGGTGCGACGGCGCGATCGAAATCCCGCAGGCCGGGACCAAACATTCGATCAACGTCGCAGTTTCGGGCGGCGTCGTTTTGTGGAGTTTTTTCTGCCGGATCGGGCCGGGACGCTGATCGGGCCGGGACGCTGACCGGGCCGGGAGAATGGCCGGCGGACGGCCGGGTTCAAATAAATTTGGCATTGCGCCCGGCTTGCGCTATATTTGCCCCGATTTACAGGAGATAACAGTAAGTCTTCCTTTGCAAAGGGAGGTTCGGGAGGGATTGTCGATATGGAATAGGCGTTTTGCGCCGTAATACGAATCCGATGGATTCCATGTCGGAACCTTGCGAACGAGTGAAATGTAGAATGCTCCATCGGATTCGCAGTAAACTATGTCTGTAGAAAGTACTGTCAGGGCCGTTACGACCTACCGGCTGACGGAGATGAAACAGCGCGGCGAAAAGATCGCCATGCTGACCTCGTACGACTATTCGATGGCGAAGATCGTCGATGCCGCGGGTATCGACGTGATTCTTGTCGGCGATTCGGCGGCCAATGTGATGGCCGGTTATGAAACGACGCTTCCCATCACCCTCGATATGATGATCTATCACGCCTGCTCGGTCGTGCGCGCCGTCAATCGCGCGCTGGTGGTCGTCGATCTGCCGTTCGGCACCTATCAGGGCAATTCGAAGGTGGCGCTCGATTCGGCCATCCGCATCATGAAGGAGACCGAGGCCGACGCCGTGAAGATGGAGGGCGGCGAGGAGATTCTCGAATCGGTCAACCGCATCCTCTCGGCCGGTATTCCGGTGATGGGACACCTCGGACTTACGCCGCAGTCGATCCACAAGTTCGGCACCTACAATGTACGTGCGAAGGAGGAGGCCGAGGCCGAGAAGCTGGTGCGCGACGCCCATCTGCTGAGCGAAGCGGGCTGTTTCGGCATCGTGCTCGAAAAGATTCCCGCCGCGCTGGCCGCCCGTGTGACGGGTGAAATTCCCACCCCGACGATCGGCATCGGCGCCGGCGGTGCCTGCGACGGTCAGGTGCTGGTAATTCACGACATGCTGGGCATCAACAAGGGATTTTCGCCCCGTTTCCTGCGCCGCTACGCCGACCTGCACGAGTTGATGACGGGGGCTGTACAGCAATATATCAAGGATGTGAAGGAGTGCGACTTCCCCAGCGAGAAGGAGCAGTATTAGGAGATATTTTAAAGTGAATTGCGGGGCGCGGAACGGCGTCCCGTTTTTTTTGCAGCGGCGGATCGCCGGGCTGTTGCCCGCAGTCCGACCGCAAAGGCGGTGGCGATGCCTGCGGTCCGTATCGCGTTGAGATACGGCAGGCTGTTGCGTTTATCATAAATTGTTGATAAAAAAATCGAAGGGAAGGCCCGGAATTTAGGCTGTTTCAAAAAAAATGATTACTTTTGCATGCAACAAAAATCCACGTTCATTATGTCTTTTATCAATGAAAGGGTTCAGCCCGAAGGACTTACCTTTGACGATGTGCTGCTCGTACCCGCCTATTCGGAAGTGTTGCCGCGAGAGGTCAATATTCAGACCCGTTTCTCGCGAAATATCAAACTCAACATCCCCATTGTGTCCGCTGCCATGGACACCGTTACCGAAGCGCCGATGGCTATTGCGCTGGCTCGTGAAGGCGGGATCGGCGTGATCCACAAGAACATGTCCATCGCCGAGCAGGCCGCCCACGTGCGCCGGGTGAAGCGGGCCGAGAACGGCATGATTTACGACCCGGTGACCATCTCGAAAGACCATACGGTCGGCGATGCGCTCAACCTGATGAAAGAGAACAAGATCGGGGGTATCCCGGTCGTGGACGCGGATCGGAAGCTGATCGGTATCGTCACCAACCGCGACCTGCGGTTCCAGCGCGACATGTCGCGCCGTATCGAGGAGGTGATGACCCCCGGCGACCGCCTCATCACCACGCATAGCTCCGAATTGTCCAACGCTTCGGAGGTGTTGCTCAACTGCAAGATCGAAAAGCTCCCCGTGGTCGACGACGAAGGCCATCTGGTGGGGCTTATTACTTATAAGGATATCACGAAGGTGCAGGATCATCCCAACGCCTGCAAGGATGCCAAAGGCCGTCTGCGCGTCGCTGCCGGCGTGGGCATCACGCCCGATGCGCTGGATCGCGTGAAGGCGCTCGTCGAGGAGGATGTGGATGCCGTGGTGCTCGACTCCGCGCATGGGCATTCGATGAATATCGTCAATAAGCTCAAGGAGATCAAGGCTGCCTATCCGTCGCTCGACGTGGTGGTCGGAAATATCGCCACGGCAGGGGCCGCACGGTTCCTGATCGAGAACGGCGCCGACGGCATCAAGGTCGGCATCGGCCCCGGCTCGATCTGCACCACCCGCGTGATCGCGGGCGTGGGCGTTCCCCAGTTGTCGGCCATCTATGCCGCGGCGTCGGCCGCCAAAGATACGGGCGTTCCGGTTATCGCCGACGGCGGCCTGCGTTATTCGGGCGACATCGTCAAGGCGCTGGCTGCGGGCGGCGACTGCGTGATGATCGGCTCGATGTTCGCCGGCACGGAGGAGTCTCCCGGCGAGACGATCATCTACAACGGCCGTAAGTTCAAGACCTACCGCGGCATGGGCTCGATCGACGCCATGAAGGCGGGTTCCGCCGACCGCTATTTCCAGAAGGGCTGCGAAGGCAATATCAACAAGCTCGTTCCCGAAGGGATCGTGGCGCGCGTACCCTTCAAGGGCACGTTGAGCGAGGCTGTCTTCCAGCTTATCGGCGGCATCCGTTCGGGCATGGGTTATTGCGGTGCCAGGGACATCGCGGCTTTGCAGCGTGCGCAGTTCATCCGCATCACCTCGAACGGCGTTACGGAGAACCACCCGCACGACGTGACCATCACGAGTGAAACGCCCAATTATTCCCGCGGTGAATAGTTCCGATCCCGGGATTGCGGCCTGCGGGCTTTTTTGCGGTTCATGCCGGAAATTCCGGAAAGGGAGTTGTCCGGGGTGCCGCGATAACGAAAAGGCCGTGTGGTGCAAGGTTCGTTTCTGCTGCCGGGAGAACGGCTGGCAGAGTTGCGCCGAATGCACGCTGGTGCCGCTGGATGCCTGCGGAAAGTTCAATAATTTCATCGCCGGGGTTTTTCAGGTCGTTTTTCGCTCAGACCGCCGAGGTTGCATAGAACGCATCCGCGAAGTCGGGAACGAGGCTTTCGCCGCGGAGATGCGCCTTTCGGGAAGTTACAACCGTCCGGTAAAAAGAAAATAATAAGGATTCGAGGTCTTCCTTGGCAACGAGAAGGCCCGGAGGAATTTTAGGCCTGAAACCGGCGTCGAAGACGCCGTAGAGTGAGTCCGGCGAGTTTCATGGCTTGTAAACCTTCCGAAATTGATGAACCCAGATTCGTCGGACTTACGTTATATTATGGAAAAAATCCTGATTCTCGACTTCGGGTCGCAGTATACGCAGCTCATCGCACGGCGCGTACGCGAACTGAATGTCTATTGCGAGATCCACCCCTTCAACAAGATTCCGGTGCCGGATGCTTCGGTGCGGGGCGTGATCCTCTCGGGCAGTCCCTTCTCCGTGAGGGACGAGCATGCCCCTGCCCCCGACCTTTCGGCCATCAAGGGCAAACTGCCCCTGCTGGGGGTCTGCTACGGCGCACAGTTCCTCGCATCGGCCTTCGGCGGCGAGGTGCAGCCGGCGCCCAGCCGCGAGTACGGCCGTGCGATGCTTACGGTTGGCGATGCCGGTGACCCGCTGATGCGCGGCCTGCCTGCGACCACGCAGGTGTGGATGTCGCACGGCGATACGATCACGTCCGTGCCGGCCGACTACAAGGTCGTGGCCAGCACCGAGGAGGTGCGCGTGGCTGCGTTCCGCATCGAGGGCGAGCAGACCTGGGGCATCCAGTTCCACCCCGAGGTTTACCATTCGACCGACGGCACGCACCTGCTGAAGAATTTCGTCGTGGGTATCTGCGGCTGCAGGCAGGAGTGGACCTCGGAGAGTTTCGTAGAGGCCACCGTGCGCGAGTTGCAGGAGAAACTGGGCGACGACAAGGTCGTGCTCGGGCTTTCGGGCGGCGTCGACTCGTCGGTGGCCGCCGTGCTGCTGCACAGGGCCATCGGCAAGAACCTCTACTGCATCTTCGTGGATTCGGGCCTGCTGCGCAAGAACGAATTCGAGGACGTGCTCGAGTCGTATAAGAACATGGGCTTGAACGTCAAGGGCGTGAAGGCCGGCGACAAGTTCCTGGGTGACCTGGCCGGCGTGAGCGATCCCGAGACCAAGCGCAAGATCATCGGCCGCGATTTCGTCGAGGTATTCAACGACGAGGCGATCCGGATCGAGGACGTGCGCTGGCTGGCGCAGGGGACGATCTATCCCGACGTGATCGAGTCGGTGTCGGTCAACGGCCCCTCGGCGACGATCAAGTCGCACCACAACGTCGGCGGGCTGCCCGAGAAGATGCACCTCGGGATCGTCGAACCGCTGCGCCTGCTCTTCAAGGACGAGGTGCGCCGCGTAGGCCGTTCTCTCGGGATCTCCGAGCAGCTGATCGGGCGCCATCCCTTCCCGGGGCCCGGCCTTGCGATCCGCGTCCTGGGCGACATCACGCCCGAAAAGGTCGGAATCCTGCAGGACGTGGACAAAATCTACATCGACGCCCTGCGCGATGCCGGGCTTTACGACAAGGTGTGGCAGGCGGGGGCTATCCTGCTCCCCGTGAAGAGCGTCGGCGTGATGGGCGACGAGCGAACCTACGAGAGTTGCGTCGCACTGCGTGCCGTGACCTCGACCGACGGCATGACCGCCGACTGGGTGCACCTGCCCTACGAGTTCCTTGCCAATGTGTCGAACGACATCATCAATAAAGTCAAAGGGGTCAACCGCGTCGTCTACGACATCTCCTCGAAACCGCCCGCAACGATCGAGTGGGAATAGGGCGTGATCCCTGCGCGGCCGCTGTGTGGGATCGGCCGCTGTCGTATTGCAATCGTTGCCGAACCCGTTATTCGGCACGGCCAGCCCGGACCTTTACAGTCCGGGCTGGCTGCTTTTGCGGCCGGATGGTGTTGCCGACGGGCTTTGCCGGCTGATGCAACATGCGTGCAATGCCATATTCCCGGGATTGTTATGGGATTGTCGCAACTATGAAATAACCGCTGGGTAATTTTGCAGCGTCAGAAACGATGTCGATTTATGACCCCTGCCGATGCAATCCGCCAACCAGCCTTGAAACTTCGCCCGTCCCGGTTTCCGGGGCGGTTTTTTTGTCTGGCCGAAGGTACCCCGGGGATTTTACGGTTCGGGGCGGGAGCCCCCCCCGCCGGAGCCTTAATTTGGGAGCGGATGAGGCTGTCTGCCGGACGGGTTGTCCCTTTCGAAGCAGCATGGAACGTTTTTTTGCTATGTAACGGAATATTAACAGTAAATATATGCCGAAATCCTTTTGTATTTTTGAAATAAAAACTATCTTTGTAATAGTTTCCCCTTGAAAAAACGGAAGAATCGTAAGTTATTTTTGCAAACGGATATTAGTTTATAATCACCTAATTAAAACTATTTTTATGAGTAAACATCTTTTTAGGTTGGTCTTCGGTGCATTTTTCCTTGTGGCTGCCACGGCATTTACGGGATGCTCCGACGACGATGACAAGTCGCTGACGCCGAAGTTGACGGCGGATCCGACGGCGCTTGATTTCACCGATGAGACGGCGACGACGCAGACCGTTGCCATCACGGCGAACTGCGAATGGACGGTTACTGCAAGTAACCTGGATTGGGCTACCATTTCCCCGATGAGCGGCAAAGGCAACGGAACGATCTCCGTTACGGTTTCCGAGCTGCCCGCCGGTACGAACCTGCGCGAAGGTAAGATCTCCTTCACGCTTATCCACCCCGAATTCGGCAAATGGGGCCAGGCCGAGTCGTCCGTAGCCGTGAAACAGTACGGCAGCGGGGTTACACCCCCCCCCACGGGCGATGCTATCTATGCTAACGATTTCGATAAGGAGCAGGCTCAAAAGGGGGCAGATGGTAAGTTCCCCTTCGCAGATGCATTCGAGGGCTGGAAGAATCAGACTGGTACGGGTGCCGACAATGTTGCTTATAAAACGAGCGGTATAAGTGTTCGTTCGAATTTGCCTTCGAACGATAGCCATTCGAAGTACAAGGACGACGCTTCCGGTGTCAACAATATGTTTTTCGGAACGAGCGGTGTTTTTGAGATTCAGAAAATCGCACTTGAATCTACCCAGAAGAACCTTCAACTTACGTTCGGTTCATACCGTAGTATTTTTGAAGATAAGGACAATGCCTTCAAGACTTCGGAGTTCCATGTATATCTGAGCAAAGACGGTGAAAACTGGGCGGAAATTACCTATGACCGCCCTGTCGGGGACGACGAGCACTCTAACTACGGTACCTGGGCTTTGGCGACGGCCAATTTCACGCTGAAACAGGTGCCTTCGGAACTTTACATTAAATTTACTTCGGATCTTACATCCGCACACCGTATCGACGACGTGAAACTTTTCGAGGGCATCGGTGGTACGGAGGTCGACCTGGACAATATTACTCCTCCTGTAACTGAAACGAAGACCATTGCTGAAGTCATTGCGGGTTCGGTAGGCGCGACCTATACTACGCAGGGACAAGTCGTGGCGATTAACGGACGTAGTTTCCTGATTCAGGACAATAGCGGGAAGATTCTGGTCTATCTTGGATGGAAAGATAATAAGCCTGTGGTAGATTATTCCGCTACGATTGGCCAGACTGTCAAGGTGACCGGCAAGACGACTACTTACAGTAAGTTGGTACAGTTCTCTGAAACCGACCTGGTAATAGAAAAGGTATCTGACGGTTCCTTCACACAGCCTACTCCCGAAAAGTTCGACGGAGCCGCTTTCGATGCCTATGCGGCAGCCACTCCCGTTATTAAATATATCGAATATTCGGGCACGCTTACGATAGACGGGTATTACTATAATATAGCTGTCGAAGGTACGGATCTGCAGGGCTCTCTGGCATATCCCGCCGATGGTTTTGTCGATGCTTCCCTTAATGGACAGGTTGTTATTGTCAAGGGTTATACGTTAGGTATGACCAACCAGAGTAAGATGCTTAGCACGATTGCCGTATCGGTCGAAAAGGATGGTGATGCACCCGCTGAACCGAAGATTACCAAGCTCGACCCGACGTCGCTTTCTTTCGCTGCGACGGACAATGCCAAGACCGTGACGGTCACGGCTGCCAATGCCGACGACTGCACGATCGAAGCCGCTACGGATAAATCGGAGCAGTTCACGACCTCCGTAAACGGGATGGTTGTAACTGTGACGCCCAAGGAAAACACGACGGAGCAGGCTATCACCGCCACGCTGACCATCAAACTGATGAAGGCCGGTGCCGCTGTGGATACCAAGACCGTTGCGATTTCGCAGGCCGGGAAATCCGTACCGGGCGGTAGCGGATATACGCGAGTCAATGCGATAGCAGCGGGTAAGAAGTATTTAGTCGTGGCTGAAGTCAATTCGAAATATGTTGTGATGCCCGCTGCAGCTGCGATGACTTCGAGTAAGTTCACTGGTGTCGATATCACGGTTTCGGGTGGTAAGATCGAATCGAATGAGGCAAATGATGCCTATGCTGTGACAATCGAAGCCAATGGCGATGCCTATGTGATTAAGAATAGTGCCGGTAAATATATTGAACACAACTCTGGTACCAATTTTAAACTGGCCGATACTTCGTCGAAGACTTGGACGATCACTTATGATAATGACAAGAATTGGTTTGCAATTATGGATGTAGCAACCTCTACGGAGAAGACAAAACGTCAATTGCTGTACCAGATTGAAGACGATTCTACAAGTAATCGTTTCGGCCCATATGCTTCGTCGAACGCCGATGGCGTGAAGTATTCCGGTGTCGCCCTTTATGAATTGAGCGAATAGCAACTCTCTGATTCCGATAATCCATCCCCGGCGGATTGGCTTCCGCCGGGGATGATTGTCGGATTTTCTACCTGACATTTTTATTTGCAAATTCCCACATGATTTTGACAAAAGGGTTATTGAAACTTTTCGGACGGGCTATGGTGCTCGGGGCGCTCCTGCTGGTTTTCGGGCGGTGCGGTTCCTCCGACGACGGCACCCCGGCGAATATTTCCGCGGTGTTCATGGAAACCGAGACGACCACGCTCGACGCCAAAGGTTATGCGACCGATCCCCGGCTCGTGCTGACGGGGCCCGTGGGTACGGCTTATACCGTCACCGTGACCGAAGGCGGCAGTTGGTGCTGGACGTCGCGCAGGACGCAAGCCACGACCAAATCGGCGAAACTCGTTTCGGCGAACGATGTCGTGTACCTCTACCTGGACGATAATGAAACGGGCGCTTCGCGCCGTGCCGCGGTCGATGTCGTCTTCGACGGCGGACACGAATTCACGTTGACGATCGACCAGGCGGACTACTCGGTTCCGGCATCGATGGATCACGCGTGGGCGGAATTGCCCGCCTATGTCGAAGCCTCCGACTACTGTTACGTAACGCATTATGCGCCCCTTTCGGAAGGGAAGACGGCCCGCAACTTTACGATCTGCTACGACACGAAGAAACGTATCGCCAACTGGGTTGCCTATCCGATCCATTCCTGTTACCGGGTTGGAAAATATGAGCGTTCTAATGCATGGAAATACGATCCTGAAGTGCCGGAGGAATTTCAGGTCGATTTGAGCCGCGGTTCATATAATGGGCGGCCTATCCGCGGGCATCAGTGTATGTCCTACCATCGTTATGTCAGCTATTCTTCGCTATTGAATGAGCAGACGTTCTATTCGACCAATATTATGCCTCAGGATCCTGATTTTAATAGCGGGTCGTGGGGGGGATTTGGAAGATCTTACCCTGAAATATATTTCATATCCCGATACCTTGTACAATGTTACGGGAACTTATGGGGTACAGGGATATACGACGGATAAAGGGGGGAATCGGGTCGCGATTCCACAGTATTGCTGGAAGGTGCTGCTACGTACCAAAAGCGGCAGGACGGGGAAGCGGATCGACCAGATTACCGATGCATCGCAATTGGCGGCAATCGGTTATTGGGCTGAAAATTCCTCAACCACGACCGGGAATATAAAACAATATATCACGAGCGTTGCCGACATCGAAGAGAAAACGGGTTATAAATTCTTTACGATGCTCGACGAGGCCATTGCCGCCGACGTGAAGGCACAGAACAATCCCTCGGACTGGGGTATAAATTAATCTGAACAATATGAAGAAACTGCTTTTTACCGGGCTTTTCGCAGCGCTGATCGTCGCCTGCTTCGCCCAGAAACCCTACAAGGTCGTTTTCTACAACTTCGAAAACCTCTTCGATACGATCCGCAACCCGGAGATTTACGACGAGGAGTTTACGCCCGAGGGGCCCAAGAAGTGGAATACGCCCAAGTACACCAAAAAGATCAATAACCTTTCGCGCGTGTTGTTCGACATCGCCGCCATCAACAAGGACTACCCGGTGGTGATCGGCGTTTCGGAGATCGAGAACCGCAATGTCATGGAAGACGTGATCGCTACGCCCAAACTCGCCCCGGCCAATTACCGCATCGTGCACTACGATTCGCCCGATGCCCGCGGCGTGGACGTGGCGTTCTACTACCGTCCCGACGTGTTCAAGCTCGAGGGCAGCGCCCCGATCCCGTTTACGATGGAGAGCCTGCCGAATTTCCGCACGCGCGACGTGGTGACGATGTGGGGGACGATCGACGGGGAACCGTTCTATTTCATGGTGGCCCACTGGCCTTCGCGCCTGGGCGGCAAGGAGGCTTCGGCACCCAAGCGCGAGCGCGCCGCCGAGATCATGCGCCATGCCGCCGATTCGGTGCTGGCGATCAACCCCGCGACCAAGGTCGTGATGATGGGTGACTTCAACGACGACGCCACCGACAAGAGCATCACCGAGGTGCTCGGCGCCGAAGGCAACATCCGCAAGCTCCAATCGGGCGGATACTACAATCCCTTTATCGACATGCTGAAGGCGGGCATCGGTTCGCTTGCCTACCGCGACCAGTGGAACCTGTTCGACAATATCGTCGTGTCGGAGAACCTCGCTACCGGCTCGACGGGTTCGCTCAAGCTGGAGCGTGCCCCCAAGGGGAAATATTACGGCAATATTTTCCGTGCCCCCTATCTGTTCCAGCAGGAAGGCCAATACAAGGGCTACCCGCTGCGTACGTTCGTGGGCAACAATTTCCAGGGGGGATACAGCGACCACCTTCCCGTATTCATTTACATCGGTAAATAACCCAACAAAGTAATTATGAAGATCAGAGCTTTACTTGTTATCCTGCTCACGCTGGCCTGTGCCGGGGCGTATGCCCAGGACGGGGGCGTCAAAGGCAAGGTCGTCTCGCGTGACGGCCGTGTCGCACTGAGCAATGTCAAGGTGGTTGTCGAACCGCTCGGCGTCACCGTCATGACCGACAACCACGGTAATTTCAATATCGACCAGTTGCCCAAAGGGGAATACCAGTTGAAATTCGAAGCCCCCGAGTTCGAGAACCTCGACCTGGCGATCCGTGTCGACAAGATGGTCAAGAACCTCAATTCGGTGGTGATGTCCCCCGATGTGCAGTATGTCATCGACGACGCCGTGTTCGCGGAGTTCGACTCCGATACGGCGGCCGACGGGCAGTCGCTGCCTTCGTCGCTTTCGTCGTCGAAGGATGTCTTCAACAACATCGCCTCGTATAAATTCAGCGAGATGCGTTTCAACGTGCGCGGTTACGATTCGCAGTATTCGAGCATCTACCTGAACGGCATCCGGTTCAATGACGCCATGACGGGCTATGGCCCCTGGTCGTTGTGGAGCGGCCTGAACGACGCCACGCGTAACCAGGAGAATACCGCCGGGCTGCGCTCGTCGGGCTACGGCATCGACGGCATCGGCGGTACGACCAATGTCAATGCGCGCGCTTCGCAGATGCGCAAGGGCTTCCGTGCCAGCGTCGTGAACGGCAACTCGATGTACCGCTTCCGCGCGATGGTTTCCTACGCTTCGGGCCTGCTCGACAACGGATGGTCGTACGCCTTCTCGTTCTCGACCCGCCAGGGCGGCAACTCCTATGTCGACGGGGTGTACTACAATGCCTACGGTTACTTCGCATCGGTCGAAAAGCGTTTCGGCGACGACCGCCACAACCTGGCGCTGACCATCCTGGGCGCACCGACCGAGCGCGGAGCGCAGCAGGCGTCGACGCAGGAGGCCTACGACCTGTTGAGTAACAACTATTACAACCCCAATGTGGGCAAGCAGGCCGGCAAGCTGCGCAACTCGCGCGTGCGCGATTACCACGAGCCGATCGTGATGCTCAACTACGGGTTCGACATTTCGTCGAATACCAAACTTGCTGCCGCGGCTTCGTTCCGCTTCGGCAAGAACGGCTATTCGGCCCTGACGTGGACGGACGGCCCCGACCCGCGCCCCGACTACTACCGTTACCTGCCCAGCTTCTACACGAACCGTATCCTCCAGTTGTCCGAGGGCATCGAGAGTTCGGATCTGGGGACGTACAACGACCTTGCGCTGCGTTCGATGCGCGAGTGGATCACCGACCCCAGCAAGAGCCAGATGGATTACGACAACATGTTCCGCATGAACTACAACCGCAACAAGTCCGGGGCTTCGGGCATCTACATGATCGAAGAACGCCATACCGACCAGCGCGATTTCAACTTCGCGGCCAACATCGCCCATACGTTCCGCAACCAGTCCGTGCTGCGCGGAGGCCTGACGGCGCGTGTCAACCGCACGGAGTACTACGACGAGGTGAAAGACCTGCTCGGTGCCGACTACTGGCTCGACGTGGATAAGTTCGCCCTGCGCGACAACGGCAACTACAACCCGCTGCTTTCGCAGAACGACCTGGATTATTACCTCAAGCACGGCGAGGCCCGCCGCGTCGGAGAAGGCGATAAGTTCAGCTACGATTACTACGCCAACCTGCGCCAGGCACAGGTCTGGGCGCAGTATTACGCCTCGTTCGGCGGTTTCACGATGAGCCTCGGCGGCGAGGTCGGCTATACGGCCATGTGGCGCGACGGCCGGCTGCGCAAGGGCCTCTTCGCGAACAACTCGCTCGGCAAATCGAAGACGCTCGACTACCTGACCTACAAGCTCAAGGGCGAGTTCTCGTACCGTTTCTCGGGTGCGCACGCCATCGACGCCAATGTGGCCTACATGGTCAATCCCCCGCAGTTCCGCGACGCTTTCGTTTCGGCGCGTACCCGCAATACGACTACGCCGGGCCTCGATTCCGAGAAGGTACTCGGCGTCGACCTGTCGTACAACCTCAATCTGCCGTGGATCACGGCGCGCGTTTCGGGTTACTATACCTCGGTCGCCGACCAGTCGAAGGTTATCTCGTACTATGACGATACGCAGTCGTCGTTCACCAACTTCGCCATGAGCGGCATCGACAAGCGTTACTACGGCCTCGAAGTGGGCGTCGTGGTTCCCATCTGGGGCGGCATCTCGTTCAACGGTGCCCTGAGCCTGGGCGACTACCGCTATACGTCGGACGCCAACTTCACACAGACGCGCGACAACAGCGAGGAGGTGCTCCGCGGCGACAAGGTGCTCTGGGACAGATCGGAAGAGCGTCGTGTAGGGAA
>OJSD01003066.1_pt1 | contig 14381 bp, 9 predicted proteins | sample 1599391 | NCBI WGS metagenome assembly OJSD01 (sample SAMN04168656, study PRJEB22393) | human gut metagenome | biome: human gut microbiome; feature: stool | host: Homo sapiens | collected 2014-03-17 | reverse complement strand
CACCGCGGATCCGTTCGCGCTGAACACGGCGACTGGCAGCGACACGGATGGTTGGACCGCCACGAACAAGACCGCGCTGACTGCTGGCGTGTATCTGTTCCTGGACGGCAACGCATCGACCGATACCCTGACTCAGGCCGTCCCGATGATCGTGAGCACCGGCTCCGTTAACGCTGGCGTTCTGTCGCTTGGGGATAGCACCGCAGAAGTGGACATGAAGAGCACGGTGAGCGGCACCCAGACGAAGTCCACCACCAGCAAGAGCGCGTCCGTGGGCGAAACCGTGCCGTTTGAACTGGGCTACACGATTCCGAATCCGGTCCCGACCGGCTTCACCCTGCAGTTCAGAGATGTGCCAAGCAAGGGCCTGACCGTCGACTTTGCCGGACTGACCGTTAAGGCCGGCGATAAGGTGCTGACCGGCACCGATTACACGGTGGAAAACAACCTGACTGCCAACAAGGGCGACGGCACCAATACTTTCGTGGTGAAGATCACCGACCCGGCCAAGTACGCCGGCAAGCAGATCACCATCACCTACAACGCCACCGTCAATGACGAGGCCGAGACAGTCAAGGGCCAGGATTACCACGCGGTGACCAACAAGCTCGTCGACAATGATGGCACCCCCATCCCCGGCACTGAAACCCTCACCAAGATCTTCGGCTTCAAGTTCACGAAGGTCAACGCCCAGGGTGAGGCCGTCAAGGGCGCGAAGTTCACGCTGAGTGTCGCAAAAGACCAGAACGGCGTGCTGCCGAACAGCGATAAGTACCCGCTCGAAGTCACGTCCGGTGCCAACGGCGTCGTCAAGTTCGACGGACTGAAGGCCGGCAGCTACACCGTGACCGAGACCGCGGTCGCCGACGGATACCAGGACTTCAAGGCCTCGTTCACCGTGGCCATCGAGGAAAACGGCAACGTCACCTTCGCCGGCACCGACTCCTGGGGTCTCGCGCCCAAGGACAGCGCCGCCGACTACAAGGTGACCAACGTCAAGTCCGTCTTCGAACTGCCGAAGACCGGTGCTGCGGGCATCGCGCTGTTCGTGGTGATCGCTGCGCTGCTCGGCGGCGCTGCCGCCACCGTGTACGCCAAGTCTCGCCGCACCAGCCGTGCGCTGCACTGACTGACACGATAACAGGCCAAGCCGCCGCATGACGTGCATCCCGCACGAGCATGGTGGCGGCTTCGGCTTGCTGTAACCATTCGCCCCCGGCAGCACCCCTGCCGGGGGCAACACAGTACATACACGAATTCGTTTCACGGCGATTGCAGTGACGGCCGGCACAACAACAGGAGGATGCGCATGGCATCGAGGAGACACGGATCGAAACGGCCGGCCACCTCATCCGGCAACGACCCAGCCGCCAAATCCTCCCATGCGCCCGCACGGTCAACGATGACCCGCAGCCTGCCGGACAATGACGAGCGATCCTCGAATAATTCCCGCAAATCCTACCGAAACAGCCGTCACAAACCCGCCGTGCAGCCGCAGCTCCCGTACTCGATGCTGAGCTTCAATCAGGCGACCGACATCTTCGACCTTGTCGCGCAACGCAAACGACTGCGCATACAGCTCATCATCATGCGCATCGTCACGCTGATACTGGTCATAGCCGCTGTCGCCATCGCCGGATATCCCCTAGCGCTCCAATACCAGAGCTCGCTCAAGCTCGCCCAAACCTCACGCAACAGCGCACAGCAGGTCGCCGGCTGGCCATACCCGCAAGCCGAAGACGCCCTCGCCGCCGCCCGCGCATACAACGCAAAACTCGCCAGATCCGGTCAACCCGTGCTGGGCGAGGCCATTGACCCGTTCAGCGCCGCACAAGGCGGGTCGAGAGCCAAAGGCGAGGACTCCGCCGCCTCCAAAGACAAGGAATACCAGTCCCTGCTCGACTCGGGCGACGAAGTGATGGGAACCATCAAGATCCCGAAAATTTCCGTCAACCTGCCGATCTACCACGGCACGTCACAGACCGCGCTGGCCTCCGGTGCCGGTCACCTGTACGGCTCCTCGCTGCCGGTCGGCGGGGACGGCACGCACTCCGTCATCACCGGGCACCGCGGTCTCGTCAACGCGATGATGTTCACGCGGCTCGACGAGATGAAAACCGGCGACTTCTTCTACATCGAAGTGATGGGGGAGACGCTCGGCTACGAGGTCGACCGCATCACCGTCATCAACCCGGACGACACGTCGCAACTCAAGATCGTGCCCGGCGAGGACCGAGTGACGCTGATGACGTGCACGCCGTACGGCGTCAACACGCAGCGCCTGCTGATATCCGGGCATCGCGAGCCGATCCCGATGCCGGCGCCGGACCCGTCCGACCTGCATGACACGCGCACCATCATGACGATGGTGGTGGTGTGCGGGCTGCTCGGCGGATGGCTGCTGCTCGGCGTGATCGGGCGGATTCGCCGGCTGCCGTTCAAGCCGATGCGGCACGCGTCGTCGTGGCCGCGGCGCATGCGTGGGTGATGTGCGACGGGTTCACGGGGGGGGGTGTCGGCGGCGTCGCCGGTGAGGTCCTCGAAGGCGGACTTGCAAGGTTTTCGAGGGATCTCGCCGTGCGAATCGAACTTGCCGTGAGATGAACATGAACTTCCGGTCAATACCGTGCATATCACGGAAAGTGAGTGTACGCTGAGGATTAGCCGATCAGGTGCATACAGCGTTGCATGTGGCCGGTTGCGGTAACAATGATTTGACCCGGTCAACGGGGCTCTCTGCAAAAGGGGGACATATGAGCAACACGTATCCAGATGGAGCGCCGCAGACTCCGTATGGTGATCCGAACAATGCTGCGGGCGCGGAAGGCGCGCCCGAACCGCAGCCAACGCAGGCTTTCCCGCCGGTGCCGGTCGTTCCTCTGCCCGGGCAGGGGGCGGGTGCGCCGACGGGAGCCCCAGCCGCCCCGTACGGGCAGGGCGGGGCCCCTTATGGTGGTGCGCCGACTGCCGCGTACGGCGAGTCGCTCGCCGGGCTGCAGGGCGGCGCCGAGCCGTATGGATACCAGGCGGCGCCGTATGGGCAGGAACCGGGAGCGTACGGACAGTCGGGCGCTGGCTCCGCATACAACCAGGGTGGGGCTCCTTATGGTCAGCAGCCTGAACCCGGTCCGAACCCCTTCAGCCAGCCCGATGGCGGAACTCCGTATGGTGGCGAGGCGCCTACCGCCGCGTATGGTGAGCCGCTTGCAGGGCCGCAGGGCGGCAACGGCAATGCGCCTGCCGCGCCCTATGGTCAGCAGCCCGAGCCGGAGTATGGTGCCGGCGCGCCTACCGCTGCATACGGTGAGCCGCTTGCCGGCGGTGCTCCGGGAGGGTACGGTCAGCCGGCCGCACCGTACGGCGGCGAGCAGCCGACCGCCGCGTACGGACAGCCATACGGCGCCAACCAGTACGGTGGCCCGCAATACGGGAGCCAGCCGCCCGCAATCGCGCCGCAAGGCTACGGCAATCCGTACCAGCAGGAACCGCCGAAGAAGAAGAGCCGCGGCCCGCTCATCGCCGGCATCACCGCAGGTGTCGTTGCCGTCATCGCCATCATCGTCGTAGTCGTGCTGTTCGCCACCGGTGTCATCGGCGGCAAGAAGGACAGCAGCGCCGACTCGAAACCCAACACGTCCACCAGCCAGACGCAGGGCGACAGCAAATCCAAGAGCGACAGCTCCAGCAACGGCAACTCCGACGGATCCAGCAGCAACGATCTGAACAACCTTGACGACGCGTTGCAGAACGGGGCCGACGACACCAACAACGATCTCAACAACGACAGATCCAACGGATCCTCCAGCTCCGGCAAGCCGTCACTGGAAGAGTTCGTCAACTCCAGCGAAATCCAGTCGCAGCTCGACAGCATGACCTCGTCGTACCAGGGCATGGGCATCAGCATCAAGGCGTACGCGGAAGGCAACACGCTCGTGTACGACTACACGCTGTCTGACACGTACAGCAGCATGGGCGACATGATGACGTCGAGCCTTGACGGGATGGACAGCACGTTCAAGTCGGTGGCGCAGACGCTCAACGAAACCTGCGACACCGGCGGCAACGCCAAGGTGCGCGTGTACCTGCATACCGAAAGCGGCAAGACGCTGTTCGACAAGAGCTACACGGAGTAAGCGGGTCCAGCTCGCGAGAATCCGACAAGGCGGGACGGTCATGATTGGCCGCCCCGCTTTTCGTATGCGCGTTCTTCGTAAGGATTGCACTCGCACTGGTTTACACTGGTGGGTATGAGAATCGCACGTTTTTCACTCAACGACAAGCCGCGCTATGCCTTCGTCCAGCAGGACCCGGCCGACGGCAAGGACTACCTGATCGAACTGGACGGATACCCGTTCGGAGCCGCGCCCGTCAAGCCCACAGGGGAGCGGTACGCGCTCGACGCCGATGGGCTGAGGCTGCTCGCGCCGGTGATTCCCTCCAAGGTGTACGGTCTCGCCAAGAACTACGAGGCGCACGCGCAGTTCATGCACGAGAGCGGGCACTCCGAGATTGCTCACGCGCCGGAAGACATGGTGATCTTCTTGAAGCCTTCCACGTCGGTGATCGGGCCGGACGATCCGATCGTCATCCCGTCGTATTCGAACGATATGAACTTCGAGCCCGAAGTGGCGGTGATTATGGGGCGTATCGCCAAGAACGTGCCGGTCGAGAAGGCCATGGACTACGTGCTGGGCTTCACGTGCGTCAACGACGTGACGCTGCGTGACCTGCAGGGGCTGGATCCGATGTGGACGCGGGCGAAGGGCTTCGACACGTCCTGCCCTCTCGGCCCGTGGATTCAGACCGAGCTGGACTGGAAGGACGCGAAGATCTCCTTCACGCTCAACGGTGAGGACGTGCCGATGGCAAGCGGCACCACTGCGAACCTGATTCACGGCATCCCCGAGCAGATCGCCGCGATTTCCTCGTTCTCGACCCTGCTGCCCGGTGACGTCATCATGACCGGCACCCCGAACGCCTCCGGTCACCTTGATCCCGGCGACGAGCCCATCGTCCACGTAGCCGGCATCGGTTCCCTCCGCAACGTGGTCGTGCGCGGCTAGGCGACAGCACGGTGTGCTGTCGTAGCGCACGAGCCGAGCGACAGCGAGGCCAGATTGGGGCGGCCGCAGGCCGTCCGAAATTACGGGACCGTGCGCGGCATTGCCCGTCGCCTCGACCGGGACGTTGATGATTGGCTCGGGGAATCCATACCGTTTGAGCAGCAGGCGCAAGTGGGTCTCGGCCGGGGAGTCGGTGTTCTCGCGAATCTGGGTGAGTGCCCTGATGCATTGTTTTTGCCCTTGGAACGAGTCGCATGAGTGGATGAATTTTCTGAGTTCGGCCAGAGTGGTCCGTCTGCGTGCGGGGTCGCGGCATACCAGCGAGTCGCCGAATTCTATGAGGTCTTCGAGGGACAGCTCTTTGGCCATTTGGGCGAACAGCGCCTCGGGGGAGGTGCATAGGAGCCCATGCACCTCGATGGTTGCGCCCGAGGCGTCCGTATTGGGCCATACGCGGGGAATGATGTCTTTCGCGCGCGTCCGCCGCGTGGTTCTGAACGTGACATACGCTGCGGGGCGGTTCTTCGTTGATCTCAAACATGACCACTCTCAAAACTCGCAGATACGAGAACTGTTTTGGCGGAAAATGGCGGTTTCGGGTTTCGTATCTGCGAGTTTTGAGAGCGTGTCGCACGGATTCGAGTTATCCACATTGCGTTTTGGCGCTTCAAAATCAGTGCAAAACTTGAGTCGCGTGCGCTCAACTTTCGGGAATAGAATGGGTGCCGAATCGGTTGTGCGTATCAGACACAGACGGAAAGCGCTGTGCGGGGCGGTTCGGATGTCGTGGGCCGCGGCCGCCAAGGCGCATGAGACATACGGAGGTTGATATGGAACAGAAGTTCACCACCATGGCTCAGGAAGTCATCGGTGATGCGATTCAGAGCGCGTCTGCCGCGGGCAACGCGCAGGTCGAGACACTGCACGTGATGGATGCGCTGCTGCGTCAGGAAAACGGCGTGATTCAGGGGCTGATTCAGGCGGCGGGCGGCAACCCGCAGGCGATTGGCGCCGCGGTGCGCAATGCTCTGGTCAAGATGCCGGCGGCGAGCGGGTCCACCACATCGCAGCCGCAGGCGAGCCGCCAGCTGACGGCGGCGCTGGCACAGGCCGAGAAGGAGATGCAGCAGATGGGCGACGAGTACGTCTCCACCGAGCACCTGCTCATCGGCATCGCCGCATCCGCGCCGAACCAGAGCGCGGACATCCTCAAGGCGAACGGCGTGACGGCCGCGGCGCTGCGCAAGGCCGTCCCCGGCGTGCGCGGCGGCGCCAAGGTCACCAGCCCGGACGCTGAGGGCAGCTACAAGGCGTTGGAGAAGTACTCCACCGATCTGACCGCCCGCGCCAAGGAGGGTAAGCTCGACCCGGTGATCGGGCGTGATCAGGAGATCCGCCGTGTGATCCAGATCCTGAGCCGCCGCACCAAGAACAACCCGGTGCTGATCGGCGAGCCCGGCGTCGGCAAGACCGCCGTCGTGGAGGGCCTCGCCCAGCGTATCGTGGCCGGCGATGTGCCGACCACGCTGCAGAACAAGAAGCTCATCAGCCTCGATTTGGGGTCGATGGTTGCCGGCTCGAAGTACCGTGGCGAGTTCGAGGAGCGCCTCAAGAGCGTGCTCAACGAAATCAAGAACGCCGACGGCCAGATCATCACGTTCATCGACGAGATTCATACGATCGTCGGCGCTGGCGCGGCCGAAGGCTCGATGGATGCCGGCAACATGCTCAAGCCCATGCTGGCGCGCGGTGAGCTTCGCCTGATCGGCGCGACCACGCTGGACGAGTACCGCGAGAACATCGAGAAGGACCCGGCGCTTGAGCGTCGTTTCCAGCAGGTGTTCGTGGGCGAGCCGAGCGTGGAGGACACGATCGCGATTCTGCGTGGCCTGAAGCAGCGTTACGAGGCGCACCACAAGGTGACGATCGGCGACGACGCGCTGGTCGCCGCCGCGGCGCTCTCGAACCGCTATATTTCCGGCCGTCAGCTGCCCGACAAGGCCATCGATCTGGTCGATGAGGCGGCCGCGCACCTGCGCATGGAGCTCGACTCCTCCCCGGAGGAGATCGACGAGCTGCAGCGCAAGGTCACGCGCTACGAGATGGAGGAGATGCAGCTCAAGAAGGCCGAGGATCCGGCCAGCAAGGAGCGCTTGGAGAAGCTGCAGAATGAGCTCGCGAACACTCGCGAGAAGCTGAGCGGCCTCAAGGCCCGCTGGGATGCGGAGAAGGCCGGCCACAACAAGGTCGGCGACCTGCGCGCCCAGCTGGACGCCAAGCGCGTCGAGGCTGACAAGTTCACCCGTGAGGGCAACCTGGCCGAGGCGTCGAAGATCCTGTACGGCGAGATTCCGGCGATTCAGAAGCAGCTGGACGCGGCCGAGAAGGCCGATGCGGAAGACGGCGCGACGGGCGAGACCAAGCCCGAGCCGATGGTGCCCGACCATGTGGACGCCGATTCGGTGGCCGGCATCGTCTCCGAGTGGACCGGCATCCCTGTCGGTCGCCTGATGCAGGGCGAGAACGAGAAGCTGCTGAGCATGGAGGACTACCTCGGCAAGCGCGTGATCGGCCAGAAGGAAGCGATCGCGGCGGTGAGCGACGCGGTGCGTCGTTCGCGCGCCGGCATCAGCGACCCGAACCGTCCGACCGGCTCGTTCCTGTTCCTCGGCCCCACCGGCGTGGGCAAGACCGAGCTCGCCAAGGCGCTCGCCGACTTCCTGTTCGACGACGAGAAGGCCATGGTCCGCATCGATATGTCGGAGTACATGGAGAAGGCGTCTGTGAGCCGTCTGATCGGCGCCGCGCCCGGCTACATCGGCTATGAGGAAGGCGGCCAGCTGACCGAGGCCGTGCGTCGTCGTCCGTACTCGGTGGTGCTGTTCGACGAAGTCGAGAAGGCTAACCCCGAAGTCTTCGACGTGCTGCTGCAGGTGCTGGACGACGGGCGTCTGACCGACGGCCAAGGCCGGACTGTGGACTTCAAGAACACGATCCTGATCATGACCTCGAACCTCGGCTCGCAGTTCCTGGTGAACCAGGACATGGATGCGGACGCCAAGAAGAAGGCCGTGATGGACGCGGTGCACATGAACTTCAAGCCGGAGTTCCTGAACCGTCTGGACGAGATCGTGATGTTCCATCCGCTGACCCGTGAGGAGCTGGGCGGCATCGTCAACATCCAGGTCGCTCAGGTGGCCTCGCGTCTGACGGATCGCCGCATCAAGCTCGACGTCACCGACGCGGCTCGCGAATGGCTCGCCAACACCGGCTATGACCCGGCGTACGGCGCTCGTCCGCTGCGCCGTCTGGTGCAGACCGAGGTCGGCGACCAGCTGGCGCGCATGCTGCTCGCCGGCAAGGTACACGACGGCGACACCGTGCTCGTCGACCAGACCGGTGGCGAGCATCTGGAACTCGGTACCATGCCCGAGGATCCGGATGCCGGCTCCGATACCGACGTCACGGTCGAAGACGTCACCGAAGACAAGTGATGGCCGGGTGATGGCCGCATAATGACCGAGCCGCGATGAGGGGAGGCCGGGCTCAATACCCGGTCTCCCCTCAATGCGTCATAAGTGCGTCACGCTGTGCGGGTCTCGTCACGCGGCGAGCGCTCGCACAGCGTGACGGTTCGTGAGAAGCCTTATTTTTCAACGTTCTTGGAGTATGCGTCACTCTGTGCGCTCGCTCTGCGTGACGTGACCCGCACAGCGTGACGCTGCATGGTGCGTGTGTAGGCGCTGTGGTGCCCGGATTCGCGCGTAAGTCCGAACGCGCCGCGACCCCTATTCGCCGACCGCGGCGCGCTGCTCCACGAACTCGCATCCAGCTATCGCGCGGGCCATGGCGTCGCGCATGGTGGACAGGAACACGCCGTCGCGCGTGAACGCCAGCGCCTGCACCTCGATGCCGTACGGCGAAAAACCGGTGAGCTTGACGAGTGGTTCACTGCCGGGTTGCGCGAATTCGGCGGTGGCCGTGGCCACCGCGCGCTTCACCGCCTCCGTCACGTGCGCCGGGTCGCTGCCGGCCTTCGCGGTGAACGTCATCGTCACGCATCCTTCATTGGACGGCGTGAGCTTCTCCAGCGACGCGGTGTTGAGCACGGAATTGGGTATGACCATCTCGTTGCCATTGCGCTCGCGCACCACCGTCTGCCGCCACGTGATGTCCTTGACCACGCCGGCCGTCCCCGCGACCGACACCAGATCGCCCGGCTGTATCACCTTGCCGAGCATCAGCCCGAAGCCCGAGATCACGTTCGCCACGGTGTCTTTCAGACCCAGCGACACGGCGATGCCGCCGACGCCGAGCGCGGTCATCAGTGTTGTCGGGCTGATGCCGAACACCGGCTGCAGCACGATGGACGCGGCCAGTATCCACACCAGCACGCGCATGATGTTGATGAATATCGACGCGCTCGGCATGTCCGTCCGATCCAGCACCTTGCGCATCACCCGTGCCAGTCCCTTGGTGATCAACAGCGCGGCGGCGATCGCCACCAGCAGGAAGATGATTTTCCCGGCGTTCGCCTCGAACCATTGCAGTATCTGATCCATGTCGCCTCCAGGGTCGCGTCCGCGTCGCGCACCCCGCGGCGGCGACTGCTCTGCAAGCCACTTTAGTGGGCGGTTTTGAAATCTCCTGGAATGTCGCCTTTGAAAATGCGGCTCCAGTAGGCCAGCATGTTCTCCTTCGACATCGACAGGTACACTCCCATGGCGAGCACGGCGACATCCTCATTGAGCAGGTCGTCGACCGAGAGTTTCTTGCTCAGCTCCGGCCACCGCCGCAGCACCGCGAGGATACCGCCGACGGTGAAGTCGAGCATCAGGTCGGTTTTCAGATCCAGGTTGTCGGCGTCGAGCTGGAGGTCGTTGATGATCATCAGACGGCCGAAGTCCTTCAGCGACTCGATGAGCTCGGGCGAGCTATGGCTGCCGGCGAGCAGTGCCAGACGGTCGAGCCGCTGCCGCTGAACTGGGTCGTTCATCACCAGGGAGCATTGGCGCCTCCATTCGATGTCGGGATTGAGGTCGGCGCGTGGCGCCTGCACGGTCGAATGCTCCACGGCGTGCATGATCGCCGAATCGGCCAGCTCCGGCAGGCTGGCGTAATGGTAGTAGAACGAGTTGCGGTTGACATGCGCCTCGCGTACGACTTCGGTGACGGTGATCTTGCGGTATTCGTGGTCTGCGAGCAGCTCCCAGAACGCGTTTTCGAGGCGTTCGGTCGCGGAGAGTATCTCGGAATCCTTGCGTGGGCGCGGCATGATGGTTCCCTTCCTGCGTGACGTGCGGCTATCGTTTATTGGGCACTATGTCTATATGTGTGATATGGATTATTGTAGGGCGGATTGTGAGGCGGATGATCGGAAAATAGGCGAACTGTCCATTTTTCTCGGTTGGCGAAACAGAGTTCGGGCACGAGACGGCTACCGCGAGGAACGGGACCGGACCGCGGCCATGAGCAGCCCCATCGCCTCGATCAGATGACGGCGATCCGCCTCCGACAGACCCACGAACGTGTTGATCATCGTGGGAACGGCCTTCAGGCCGGCCGCCATGAGATCGGAAATGCTGTCGGCATGGCTCGACCGCAGCACGGAGAACAGGGCGTCCACCGCGCGCTCGCGGTCCTCGGTGCTCAACGATTCCAGCCAGCCGTTCAACGACCGGTTGAACAGCTGGGAACTCGGCGATACCTGCGGCAGATATTCGAAATCATTGCCCGAGACCTGCCAGGAGAACGTCAGATGCTGCATCACGCCCTTCTGGTCGGAGCGTACAACCCGCATCGGCTCGGGCGCGTTCATCGCCGCATACACGGCCAGATTGCCGCCCTTGGAATGCCCCAGCAGCACCATCGGGCCGCGCCACAGACGCGCCACGGCGCACACATACTCACATGCCGCATGCTGTGCGGGCACCGGGTAGCGAAACGCCATGTTGAAATCCTCTTTCCAACCCACGAGCGAGTCGTCCGTGCCGCGGAACGCCACCGCCAGCGTGCCGCCCGGCAGCAGCATGGTCACGGCGGCGAACTGCATCTGCTGTTCCTCGCTGAAATGCTCGTCGGATGCGTCCACGCGAACGCAGGCAAAGCGCGGATTGACTCCGATGGCGGCGTACAGCTCCTGCGTCAGGCGCGGGTCGGCGAGGCCGTTATGGCCGCTCTCCACATGAAAATCATCGGGGGTCAGCGTCTCCGACACCGAAGCCAGCGTTGCGTCGCCGAACTCCGGGGCGGCCAAATGGCGAATCGAGCGCACCGGATGGCGCACGTCGATGCTGCTCAGACGTCTGCGGAATGTGCCGGATCGTGCCTCGACATCGGCCAGAGTCCGCACGCATGCCGGCATGTCCTGATAGACGAGCGACGCCAGCACCAGCGCGTCGACGGCGTTGAACGGTGCGTCGACGCCGAACGGGCGGATTTCGGAACGTGCATAATCGATGATGTTGGGCGTCGTGCGCCTCCTTTCCGCCGCGGCGGGGCTATGCTTGTCGTCCGGAGCCGCTAAGGGCCGGGCGGGCGACCGGTTACCCGTCAATATACCCGGTTCCCAACCCGCGCGAACCCAACAACAACCGGCGACATGCCCTGTTGTGCGTGGTCGGTGGTAAAAACGAAACCAGAGTCCAACGGGGAGGTTGTGCCATGATCAACGAAACATACAAAGCCATGCTCGGCGGCAAATCGGTCATTCGAACCCTGAGTGAATACGCGACCGCAAGGGGCACCGAAATCGGATACGACAACGTGTTCGACTATTCGCTGGGCAACCCGAGCGTGCCGTGCCCGTCCAGCTTCACCAAGGCGATGATCGACATGTACGAGACCGCCGATCCGGTCGCGCTCCACGGATACAGCCCGTCGCTGGGCAACCCGGAGGCGTGCCGCACCATCGCCGAAAGCCTCAACCGGCGTTTCGGCATGGATTACACGGCCGGCCACATCTTCCCGACGACGGGTGCCGCCGGTGCGCTCGCCCACGCGCTGCGGGCCGTCACCAAGCCCGGCGACGAAGTGCTCACGTTCGCGCCATACTTCCCCGAATACCATCCGTATGTCGAAGGCGCGGGCGTGCGGCTGACCGTCGTGCCCGCCGACATCGAGAGCTTCCAGATCAACTTCGCGGCGTTCGAGGCGGCGCTGAACCCCGAGGTGGCGGTCGTGCTCATCAACACGCCGAACAATCCCTCCGGCGCGGTGTATTCGGCCGAAACGCTCGACCGGCTCGCGGGTATCCTGCGGGCGAAGCAGGTCGAATACGGTCACGACATCTTCCTGATCAGCGACGAGCCCTACCGCGAGATCGTGTTCGACGGCGGCACGCAGCCGTACCCGGCCAAGTTCTACGACAACACGCTGACCTGCTACTCCTGGTCGAAGTCGCTGAGCCTGCCGGGCGAGCGCATCGGCTACGTGGCAGTCAACCCGCGGGCGACCGACGCCGAACTCATCGTGCCGATGTGCGGGCAGATCTCACGCGGCACCGGCCACAACTGCCCGAGCTCCAGCATGCAGCTCGCCGTGGCGAAGATCATCGACGAGACCAGCGACCTGAGCGTGTACGAGACGAACATGAACCTGCTGTACGATGCGCTGACCTCGATCGGCTTCGACGTGGTGCGCCCGGGCGGAACGTTCTACATCTTCCCGAAGGCGCTGGAAGCCGACGCGAACGCCTTCTGCATGAAGGCCAAGGAATACGACCTGATCCTGGTGCCGTCCGACAGCTTCGGCGTGTCCGGGTACTTCCGCATGGCCTACTGCATCGACACCGACAAGGTGAAGCGGTCGATTCCGGTGCTGGAGCGCTTCGTGCGCGAGGAATACGGATTGTAGGCGAAACCGCGCTCTCAAAACTCGCAGATACAGCACCAAAATGTCGATTCTGGGGCTGTATCTGCGAGTTTTGAGAGCGCGTTCCGTCTAAGAGCATCCAGAAAGCATCAGAAAACATTCGAAAACCGTTCCGCAAGGTTGCAGGACGGTTCAACGCCAGGCGCAGGGGCCGCTAGGAAAGCCGTCGTTCAATGGAGTCAATCCAAGGAAAGGACGACGACCATGAAACCCCATGACATGCAACCCCATGTGAGCCCCGGCGGCATGGTGCTGATTCGGCACCTCTCGGCCGGTTCCGCTGGCTCCGCCTCAACCATGCAGCCGCCGAACGGCAACTTCGGTGGCTGCGCCAACACCATGCAATACGACTATTCCGGCAGCTACTCGGTGTCGCTCACCGTCGGCGAAGACTCCACCGCCGTCATCGACGGTACCGACATCACCGCCTCCAGCTCCGGGTCGAACGACGTCTTCGCCACCGATTCCGGAACGGCGCTCGTCAACGACACATCGATTGAGACCATGGCCGACAATTCACGCGGGCTGGACGCGACCTACGGCGGCACGATATCGGCGAACAAGATCACCGCGGACACGCAGGGCGGCCACAGCGCCATCGTCGCCACCGATCGAGGCGGCGGATCGATCTCTCTCGCCGATGCGACGCTGAGCACCGCCGGCTCCGGCTCCCCGCTGCTGTATTCCACCGGCGACATTCAGGTGAACAACGTCTCCGGAACCTCATCCGGCAGCCAGATCGCCGGCATGGAAGGCCTCAACACGATCCTGATCAAGGATTCGACGTCGGAAAGCACGGTCACCGGCAAAACCGCATCCGACCCGATCGCCAACGGCATCATCATCTACCAGTCCACCTCGGGCGACGCGGAAGCCAGCACCGGCGAGCCCGCCACGTTCCAGTCGGTCGATTCCACACTCAGCTCCGCCATCGGATCAGGGTCGATGTTCTACTTCACCAACACGACCGCCGATGTGGTGCTGCAGAACACTGAGCTTGATTTCGACACCGACGCGGCGACGGTCACGGACAACGCGGCGGCCGGCTCCGGCACGGGCACGGCGAGCGACGCCCCCATCACTGTGAATGTCGACGGTACGTCCACGTGGGTGGTGGCGAAGGATACGACCATTTCCGCGCTCAACGTCGCTTCCGGCGGCGATGGCAACACCGTCACCATCGTGGCGAACGGCAAGACCGTGGTCTCCGGCAGCGGCGACGTGACCGTCACGGTGACCGGCTCGTATTCGACCTCGGTCTCGGCCGGGAGCGACACGGAGCTGTCGAGCGACACCATCGACCGCAGCGAGTTCGACAGCCGGTTCGGCACATCGACAGCGTGGACGATGGCATAACCATGGCGGCGTGCCAGACATCAACATCAGCAATCACTTCAGATCGGAAGAGCGTCGTGTAGGGAAAGAGTGTAGATCTCGGTGGTCGCC
>OJSD01003063.1_pt1 | contig 14387 bp, 10 predicted proteins | sample 1599391 | NCBI WGS metagenome assembly OJSD01 (sample SAMN04168656, study PRJEB22393) | human gut metagenome | biome: human gut microbiome; feature: stool | host: Homo sapiens | collected 2014-03-17 | reverse complement strand
CGATTGCTCGCTCAGGTTGGCACCTTCCTGGGTTATCCGGGGTTGCCGTGGCTTCACAGATCCTTTGTATCTCCACCACTCTGAATAAAAGGCTATCTTTTATGAAATTTACTGCAACACATACAATATACTTATCATACCAAAATGTCAAGAACAATTTTCGAGAAAAAATATCACCCGCTGCTTTTTCATCCCCAATACATAAATATTCCAAAAAAGAACCGGGCATCCACATCGCCCGGTTCTTCCATCGATCATCCTTCAGAATGATCCGTTATTTATTTTTTCTTCTTTCTCTTAACTCCATAAGCTGCACCACCGCCAACAATGATCGCTGCTGCAAGGATTCCAACCCATACGCCGATCGGTGTATCATCGCCGGTCTTTACAGAACGTCTTGCTGTACCGCTGGTATCGTTCGGAGCAGTTCCGCCCGCTGTACCATTATTCGGGATCGGAGTGATCCGATCATTTCCACTATGATTTGTTCCAGGTGTAACAGTCGGAATCGGTGTCGGCTCAGAAGAAAGACTGTTGGTGATCTCCTTTGTTACAGTATATCGGTTATCATTATTCAGTGTAACCTCACCCTGACCGGTAACTGTATACTTAAAGGTATCATCATCAACCGGATTTCCATCCTTATCCGTCTCCAGAACAGTATAAGTAACACTGTTGATCTCCTGATCCATTGGAAGATCCACCATTACCTGAACACTATCATTCTGTTTCAGAGTCACTACCTTCTCAAGCGTCAGCTCACCGTTACTTTCAGTGGAGAACAAACCTGCATAGAACGTATCATCCACAGTAGAAGCAACACCATCGATCATCACATTCTTCTTAATGTTGATATATCCGTTACGGCTGAATATATCGGAAATCTTTGTATAATAGTTATTTACATAAGCCGCTGCCTCAGTAGCACCACTATCTCCACCTATCACAACCTGATTGGACTTCTCTTCACTCTCACCATTCGGCTTCGTTACATTGTAGTAGTAAAGATTCTCATCATCCACCTTGATCTTCGTATTCTGCTGAAGAGGCGTTCCATCCTCATCCAGCTCAAATACATAATAGGTGCCATCCGGAACATCCGTCCATGTAGCTGTACCACTGGAAGCATTCTGGATATGGATTTTCTGCATTTCTCCGTAAGGGGCATTTCCATCCGGATCAAGGTAAAGCCCAACATTATAAGTTACATCCTCCTTCGTTTCCAGAGGAATCACATTCCCGTTATCATCAACATTATAGATCCTCTTCGTAACCTGGATCTGTGTATGCTTCTGCGGATTACTTACAGACTTCGGATAAGCCTGTACATCGTACATCCAGCCCTGCTCCTGATCTGCAAAAGGAACGGAGATCAGCATCGGTGAAACCATAACACTGCTGTTTCCATCTGTCTGCACCACCAGGTACATGCCCTCAGCCAGATTAGCGAAAGTCATATTTCCCTCTGCATCAGAGGACTTGGACATACCCCACACATCCACGCTTCCGCTGACGATCATAGCCGCCAGCTTCTCTGCCGCTTCATACCAGCCATCAGCCGTCGTGATGGAATCAAAATCGATTGCTGCGGCAGCCAGTGCCTCATCCAACACGAAATGCACATTGCCATCAAAATTCACACTGCCAACCTTGTAGATCGTCAGCCCTACATCCGGCAGCGGAGTCTGGTTTCCCTCCTCATCCGCCTGCTGAACCGTCAACGTCAGATTACCTGTTTTTCCAGCTTCATAATCCCCGGCGAAAACCGGCTGCAAAACACTCGTGACCAGCATAGCCGTCAGCATCAGAACAGCCAGAAGGCTCCGGAATATTTTCCCTTGCTTTCTTCTATTTTTCATCGCTCTCTGCCTCCTCTTTCCTTTCTGAAAGCTGCTTCTTTTTCCGTTTTTTGTCCCTATGACGGACGATCAGATAAATCAGCAGGATCAGAACAACAAGCACTGCAGCGCCGCCGGCCAGAACCCTCTTCGGATCCACAACAGCAAGCTTCTGCGGTATCGTTTCGTCATTCTTTGTATCTTCCACCACATATTTCGTCCGCACTCCCCGGACAAGAAGCCTGTGGGTGTTAACTCCATAAGGGGTACACGTGATCAGAGTCACATGATCTTCACCCTCGATAATATCCAGGTCACTGGTCTCATTCGGAAGCACCGTCTTGATCTGATCCACCTTGTAGGCAAGATGCTTGCCAAGAATGTGCAGGATAAAAATATCTCCCTTTTCCATCTGATCCAGATCTGTAAAAAGCTTTGCGTTAGGAAGACCTCGATGCGCCGCCAGAACCGCATGGGTGCTCTTGCCTCCGATCGGAAGACTGGTGCCCTCCACATGGCCCACACCCTTTTCCAGGACCGTTTTGCTCAGTCCGTGATAGATCGCCAGTCTGGCTTTGATCTTCGGGATCTCGATACTCCCCATCAGACCATCACCGTTCGGATCCAGAACCCTGTCATAAGGATGACTCAGCTCATAAGTATCCTCTTCCTCAAAAGCATCTACAATGGCATTCACCGGATGCTCGGCATTATACTCCTTCGCCTCTTTCCACAGCCTGTCATAGTCATTGTCCGAAAGCTCCGTTACCGCTTCCTCGTACTTACTGACCAGCTGGGCATTTCGATACTGGTTCCACATATCACTGATCGTGGGATAAAGGAACACACCCGCCCCCGCCAGAAACACCAGGGCAATAATGATGTTCAGGACAACATTACTCTTTTTCTTTTTTTTCTTTTTAGCCATAAACTATTTCCTGCGTCGTTTTTTGTTCTGAACAGAATTGATACCGGCAACCAGGATCACCGCGATCACAATTCCGATCACAACACAGAGAGCAAGCATCGGAAGCGTCGGATTGGTGATTCCGGTAACCTTCTTCTCTGCTTTCTGAACCGCCTTCGCAGCCTTCATCGGAACTCTGTGTCCCCTCACCAGAAGTCTGTGCGTATTCACCGCATAAGGCGTACACGTAACCAGCGTTACATGATCATCCCCATCCGTGATACCCAGAGACTCTGTCTGCTCCGGAAGAACGGTAAGAATCTGATCCACCTCGTAGGCAAGCGTCTTACCCAGCACATGCAGGTAAAAAACATCTCCCTCTTCCACAAGATTCAGATCTGTAAAAAGTTTCGCACTTGGAAGTCCTCTGTGTGCCGACAAAATACAATGGGTACTCTTGCCGCCAACCGGAAGACTGCTGCCGAACAAATGACCGGCACCCTTCTCCAGAGACTCATCTGTCGTGTAATGATAGATTGGAATGCTCACATCGATCACAGGAATCTCCACATACCCCATCATTCCATCACCATTCAGGTTCAGAAGAGACTCGTATGTACTGTCCGTCTGGCCATCCCTCACGGAAAAAGCATCCGGAACACTTTCCTGCTTGATCTGTTCGTTATACTCCTGAGCTGCCTTCCACATACTGTCAATCTTCTCCGAATTATCATCCGAAGAAACACTGCTGCTATAATTACTGATCAGCAGGCTGTCCCTGTACCGGTTCCAGGCATCACTGACCATTGGATACAGCAGTATGGACAACCCTATCAGAAACAGCAAACCAAGTCCAATATAATTTTTCTTCTTATTCTTTCTCATAGGTTTCTCCATACTGTTGTATTACCATTCCGGCCCCCGAAGGGGCCGGGCGGTAAAAGCTTTACTACCTTGTTTTAATACTTGCTTTGTCGTTGCTTATAAATAATTTTTGAATTGAATCGATCCGGCAATCAAACGATTACTCCTCAGATCCTTTTCTGCGGCTGATGAAGAAAGCACCAGCAGCGCCAGCCATAACTACAACACCGATGATAGTGAAGAGGTATGTTCCCATGCCACCTGTGGATGGAAGGGAGTTGAGTTTTGTATCATTTAAACCACCTTCATTATACAATTTAGCAGTAGCAACTTCTCCGTCTACAGTAAGTGTAAGTGTCTTACCATCTGTATTAATAGAATATCCTTTTGGTGCTTTTGTTTCTTCAAAGTGATAAGAACCAACATCTAAACCTTCTACGTCAATATAACCATTTGCATCTGTCACAAGTTTTGAATCAGCACCTTCTGTATCTGGAGCATATTTATATTTTCCAGTTTTTTCTTCCTTTACGAACGTTAACGGTACTTCTTCTCCATCTTTATACAATACAAACTCAGCACCTTCCAATGCCTTATTCACATCACCATCGCCATATTTCATCAGAACTAATTCTCCAGTAAATAACTTAACCGGAACATTATTTCCGCCGTAATCTACACCTGCTGCATGGCTACCTGCTTTATTTTCTACTGTTGTTTCATTTACTTTTACGGTATAAGTAACTGTAATTTTCTTTCCAGCATTCGGATTAGCTGTATCTGCAACTAATTCACCTAAATCAACAATAAATCCATTGCCTTTATCATTTACTACGATTTCACCAACCTGGCCATCTTTGCCTTCCATTGTTACACTATTAACAGCATTTGGTCCTGTTAAATAGTAATCAGCACCAGTAATTTTATCAGTGATTGTAAATGTTCTGTTCTCTGCATTTGCTGCATCAATAAAAGGTACGTATGCTTCGATTTTATAAGTTACAATATCTCCAATTGCTACTACATGATCGGCATCTTCTGTTGTTTTATCTACAGATGTTGAAGATTTTTTAGCAATTACTTCTGTACCTGATAACGCTGGATATGGCTCGCCAAATCCTACATAAGCAGTTGCTGTTTTATAAGTATAACCTTCCTCTTCTGCTTTAATTGCATAAATACCAGCTTCACTTACTTCAATTTTTGTCTTATCTGTTAATGCTTTGAATCCAGTAAGTGCTGCAACTTTACTTAATGCTAAGTCAATATTTGCTGCTGTTACCTGTTTTGCTGTTACACCAGTCGGTAAAACAACTTTAGGATCTTGAAACTTAATTAATCCCCAGATAACTTCCTGCTGTGCATCAGCGGAATCTTGCATTCCTAATGCTTCTATGAAGCATGCTCCTGCTCCATTCGTAAATGCCCAACCAGAAGTTGTGCTCTCATCCTTTTGAATGATCTGCATATACTCAACTTTTTCTGCATTGTCAAAATTTTTAAGTTTAATTTCAACATTTGCATTTCCATCTGCAAATACCGCTGTGCACATAGACAGTACCATAATCGCTGCCACTAATAATGCACCAATCTTTTTAAATAAATTTTTCATAAGGTTTGCTCCTTTCTTTCTCTGCAATTTTTCTTTTTCTTGCCCTTCATCGGCCATTTACAATTAATGTGTTACGATCTCTTTGCTTCTTCTTCCCTCCGTTTATTATTTATAAACAACAGGAGTGCAGTTGCAAGAATCGCTACACCACTGATTGTAAATCCATAGGTTCCCGGTCCACCGGATTCTGGTAAGGAATATACCTTAGTGTTTGTAATCTGATATATAGTCTTATTATTATCTGGCTTTGATGCTACATCCTTACCATCATATTTTACTGTTATTGTTCTGTCATTTGCTACCGTAATATTCCATGGTTCAGCAGATTTCACATAACCTGTTGGCGCTTTCGTTTCACGCAGTACATACTGACCAATTGGAAGATTCTTTATAGAAATCTTTCCTCTCTGTTCTGATGTATAAGAATTAACTTGAATTTCATTTCCACTTGTATCTACCTTATATAACGCAAATTCAGCACCGGACAATTTGGTATCAGTTGTCTGACTATCAACCTTTTCAAGTTCAATATCCACAACTATTTTCTTGTTGGTAAATTTAGCAATTCCAATCTGTCCATTAGTTACGTCATTATTTCCGTCTCTGAGAACTACTTTATTATCAGTATCTGTTCCCATGGTAAACGTAATATCTGTAGCCTTCTGCTGTTGATCTCTTGCAATTACACTGTGGCAGTTTGTTCCATCAACTGTTGCAATCTCCTGCAATTCGTAATGAACATCTGCGCCAAGAGATTCTACAACCTTATAATCACCTCTGGACAACTCACTTAATTTTGTATTATCAGATTCAAGTTTTGCATCGATTCCCTCTGCAAGCGTAAATACCGCTGTTGCTGTTGGTTCGTCTTTTTTAATCGTTGCAGTTGCAGTTGCAACTGTTCGATTCTTTTCATCTGTAATTGTGAAATTAAATGTTTCGTCCTGCTCAGCCACTACGTCCAGTTTTTTAATAATCTGAATACTACCGGCTACTACATTTACTACATAATTACCAGTTGCTTCCAGATTTGAATTAACCTGTGTTCCACCCTTTTCTGCATCTGGCTGCTGAACTCCTGTTCCAGACAATATAGTGCTTCTATCAGATTTGGAGTACGGATAATAAGTGACAGTCAGTTTATACTTTTCCACTTCATTTCCAACTGCTGTAGCAACATGGTTATCAGCATTATCGCCTTTAGCCAATGTATAAGTATAAGTGAAATATCCTACAGCTTCATTAGAACCTGGATAGGTATACTTATATGGCAGATTATCAGGATTATCACCAATGATTAATACCTTATCTGTTGACAAATTGCTAATCTGATCTTTCGTCAGCTCTGGCAATTTCACTTTTCCATTATCCTGTGGGTTCACAGCTGTTAATGTTTTTGTGCTACCGTTAAGTTCTACAACCGCTATCGTTTCAGCAAGCACATTTCCGTAGTTCCGCGTATTAATGGGGTCACCTTTGAAAACAGTTGTTGTATCGTTTCCAATGCTCAGACTAAGAAGCTTAACATTAACAGATGGTTGCTCAAACTTTTTAATACCACCGCCATCCAGATAAATGCCCGAATCTGCACCATTAGTAGGAATCATGTTTCCACCAATGAAGTCGTCTTTCGCCTGAATCCGGAAACTTGCATTCCAACCTTTGTCATTCTCGTTCTCTGTGGCTGCATTTCCAATTCTGGCCGCCTGTTCTTTCCAGGTAATTTTAGTTGTACCGTCACCCCGTTCAACAATCGTAACTTTTCCCACTACCGAACCTGTAGTACTATCTGTCCAGATAATTTCCTTCGATCCGTCGTTATTGGTTTTAATTTTTCCTGTTCCCAGCCTACTGTTAGTTGCCAAATCATTTAACCCATCATCCGTAAGCTTAAATCTTGCATCAATCACATCTACGATTTCTTTAGGCTGCACTGTAAACAAATCACCAATACTACCAGCAATAACATTAAATGTGTTTACTAAGTCGTTTAGACCACTAGTATCATACGCATACTTCTTAGTACCATCGCTAGATTTAGTTGCTATATATTGGCTCAGAAATTCGCTTCCGGTTATTGATTTATGACGGTAGTATTCGTATTTGTATCCGTGTCCGCTGTTACTTGATGTAGAAGAATGTCCTAATTTCCAGTTAAAACTACCCGCATCATTAAGCCCAACACCAACCGTATACAAAGTTGCCTGTTCTTTTATAGAATTCGCATTATTAACTGCATTATTGGCAACCATACAATTCCAGTTATCATTATTATTATGTCCTGGCAAACCATCTGTCATAAACACTACATACTTATTTTTTTCGTGCTTTGCACTTGATAACTGATTTCTAGCAGTCGCCAATGCAACTCCCATTGGTGTTCCACCGGAAGCATCCTTGTTATCAATTGTATGCTTTAAACTTGACACATCTTCATTGTTGTTTAATTGCTTAAATTTCGAATTCGTTATTGAAGTATTACCTCCCTCACTTCCACTATACCAGATTATTGCTATTTCACTCTCCGGTGATTTAGACTTTAAGGTATCTATAAAAGTGTTCGCTGCATTTTGTAATGCTACAAGCTTGCTAGTATTAGTATTAGCTATGCTATCATTCATAGAATCACTAGCATCCAATACCATTACTACACTCGCACCTTGTGCCTCCACATCTCCTTCGCGTCCAGTTGTTTCTGCATTCAGATTAATCTTATAAATTCTATTCTCATAATCAACAACTTTGGCTGTTTTGCTACTGGTAAGATTATTTTCGGCTTCTTCCTTCTCAGTGTAGTTAATGATCTGTTTGTTCTCAATTTCATTCGTACCATCTGCTTTATAAAGCTTAGCAGTTGCCTTATTATTTTCAACTGATACTTTTACTTTATAACTCTCTGTAGATTTAACATAGCCAGACGGTGCCTCTGTTTCTGTCAATGTATAAGTTCCGACTGAAAGATTTTCAAACTTCAAAAGACCATTTTCATCAGATGTTACATTATACGTTTTCGCTGAATCACCATCCAATGTAAGAGTAAATTTTGCTCCAGGTAATGACTGATTGCTTGTATTTACCTTTGTAATTTCGAGACTGGCTACATTGTTGCGTGTATTAGTAACCGTTACCTTCGCATCACTACCTAACTCAATTTTTCCTGATGCTTTATCAGTTGTATTAACATCCTCTGCCGCCTCAATACTGTACTCAGGATTTCCATAATCCGTTGGATTAAGATTGATCTCGTTAACCTCAAAGCTTGTTCCAGCTAAAATTTGTTCAAGAACTACTGTGTATCCTGCAGGAACTGAAGAAACAACACCATTAACTGCACTTCCACACACAGTCTTATTTTTTGCCTTCTTTAATGGTCCATTTTCACTTGTATAATAATTTCCTTCAGAATCTTGCAGATAATAATTTCCTGTATACTTCTGACCATTCAACTTTATCTCAAAATCAAATTTATCATTTACAGGAATATCCCCTTTAATCTTTTTGGTAATACACAGCTTACGACTATTTTTCTCACTACACTTGTTAGTAAAAATTACCCATGGTCTACTGCCAACTGTAGCTTCGTTAGAAATAACATTTCCATCCTGACTTGTTGTCACTTCATCATTGATGAAAACCTTATCATATTCGTTCTTTGATACACCAAGTTCTTTAATCCTATATTTCGTATTTGCCTTAAGTCCAGAAAAAGTTGCGTACTGACCAGGTTTCAATGTAAATACCTTATCCTCACTGAATTCAACTTTTCTACCATCGTCTAAAATACCATTAGGAGTTGATGGAACATAATTTTCTTTTTCATCCTTAACAAGTAACTGAAATTTAAACTTTACATCTGCATACTTCTCTTTATCTGTATTACTCAACTGTTTCTGAACCTTAACAGACCCATCCGGAACTGTTGGAAGATTGAACTTAAGCTTACAGTTGGAATCACCCTTACCTCTTTCGAGATAATAGAAATTAATTGTATGCACTGTGTAATCTTTGAAAATATCCTTTCTGCTAACAAAATCTCCTTCTTTTTCTGCTCCTGCCTCTTTAAATAAATTTTTTAAAGTATAATTGTTACTACCAACTTTAACTGTACCCTCAGCAAAATCAATAGAACCAGACACTGAATTATGAATACCACCAATATCCAACACCAAAACGCCATCGATGTAAACCCATACATCATCATCTCCAGAAAACTCAAATACCATATTATTACCATTAATTTTTCCGTCTTTTGGCTGAATGAATTTAGCTGACATTGTCATACCAAAATGGAAATCTGGAGATTTTTCTGAAATTTGAGGAATACCCCAGTATTTATGATCACCTAATGTATTGAATGGAAAGAAACTTCCATGTTTCGAACCTTGTTGTAGGTCTATTGGATCTTTACTACTTCCTGGTACCTTATATACAGTAAACTCTTTTGTATTTTTATTAAACTGTGCAAAATTTTTAGTACTATCATATTCATAGTAACCATCTGCATCTTGTTTAAATAAGTAATTTGCATCAGAATAAAACTCCTTGCCCGTACCTTCCTTCGTTGAGAATAAATACGAACTACTCTCTTTTTTACCCTTATCTACTATCGGATATGAATCTTCTCCCAATCTCTTTTGCATAATGCCAAGAGAGAGATCAGATGGCCCTCTATACTTATTATAATCCTCGTTTCCTCCATCACTTCCATTACTAAACTTCAAAGAATGACCTTCATTTATTCCAGCAGTATCGTAATTAAACATATTGATAGTAATACCTCTTTTAGCACTATCAACAGTTTCCTCCACACCATAACTACTAGTTGTCTGTACAGAAGTGAAATCATCTGCCAACCATACAACTGAGAAAGTAGAAAAACTCTCTGTTTCAAAGTTTGCACTTTCAATCTCTCCATTGTCGGTTGTACTTACTTCAGCCTGTCCATCGTTGCTCATATTAACAACTTCTGTGACATTACCATTTGCATCCTCCACAAAATGTACCAGAGATACATTCATGTTTTCCTGTGCTGTATCTGTTTCAGCTACATCTTCTGGGATTTCTGCTTCTTTGTAGGCTATAGATACCCTGACACTTCCGTTCTGCGCTTCGATCTTAGTTCCATCGTCATTCAGAAAACTAATATCGTATGCAAGAAAACCTGCTACTGTATAACTCTCATTTTCTGCACCCTCGTGAAGCTGTTTCTCGATATCTGCATACTGGTCAGAACCTTTCTCGATCGGAGTCACAACAAACTGTGCACCTTCCGGAATAACGCCCTTCGCTGCTGTTGCAGTTACAACTACATTACCAACTTCCTGGGAATAAGAAACTTCTTCGCTTTCCAGAACATCCTCAGGCTCTTCTGCCTCATCACTGCTGTCAACAACCTGTGCCATATCACTTCTTATGTAAGCCTCGGTTCCTTCCCAGGAAACCTTGTACCAGGTTGCTCCGTCCTCTGCTGTTACGGTATCCAGAAGTGTGAACTGTGTTCCTGCGTTTACAGTTGCCAGAACCTCTGCCTCGATAGATGGGCTGACGCGAAGATTCGTATCGTCTCCCAGAACCTCGATCAGGCTTGTCTCACCATTCTCATCTGCTGCCGGAACCTCCTCCGGGCTCGCAATATCCTCTGCCGGTTCTTCCACCACATCCGGATCCTCTGCCGGCGCTTCGGTAGGTTCAGCATCCGGATTCTCCGCCGGAGCCTCAGAAGGCTCTGCATCAGGAGTTACCTCCGGATTCTCTGCTGCCGGTGTCTCAGCTGCATCCTGCTCAGGCTCGTCCGAAATATCCATTCCGTCCGTAAGCTCCTCTGATGCGATAGACACCTCGTCCTCATTACCGGAAACAGCTTCCGCCTCGACATCTGCTGTCTCAGGAGAATCCCACATAACGGCAAAAACAGCTGCGTTGCCAGTCTCAACCTGAAGTGTCTGGATCTGTTTGCCCTCGTTGACATTCAGAACCTTCAGATCCTCGTTGGCCTGTAAGGTGTTAACATCAGTATCACCGGTACTGCTGTTATAATGAAGCTTCTCAACGGTTACACTCGTACTGGCTGCATCGGTAAGCTCCGGTGCTGCCGGTGTCTTGTACTCAAAAGTTACTCTGACTCTGCCGTTCGGCTCGACTCTGTTTCCGTCGCCATCAGCAAAATACACATCATACGCAAAAAAACCTCTCAGGCTGCTGCCCTTGTCTGTAGCTGCTGCTGAAAGCTTCTGAGAAACTGTATCATAAGATACGGAGGAATTCTCGTTTACGCTGTCAGCCTTCAATGCTGTATTCTGCGGAAGAGCTCCGTCCTCCAGTGCCTCTGCTGTTACTTTAACAGAATCATTTTCATATGTAAGTGTCGATTGCTGCGCCTGTTCCGTTTCCTCCTGGTCAGCGCTGCTTACATCCGGTGTCGATTCTTCGGCCGCTGGTTCAGATGTAATTTCGCCATCTGTAAATATATCCTCCGTTCCATCTCCGAACGCCTCACTCGCGGAGATCGTATATGCACTCGGCATACAGGATACCATCAACGCCAAAGCCACCATAAATGCCAGGAGTTTTCTGATCTTATTATTCCTTAATTTTTTCATACCTTTCCCGCTTTCCTATGTGTGCATTAACGTGTACTGTATTTCTTATTACTTTACTTCTGTTTATATTCCTTTCTCTTAAAAAAGCTTCATGTTTTTAGCCGGTGAGTAAACAGGTTACACCTTTTCAATATTTTACCCTTATGTGATTGTAATATCAATATACCAGGCATTTTTGGTAAGGATATTGACATTATCAGATGCTATCGAGAATCAGTCTTCAACTCCTCCTTCTTAACTTACTCGTTCACTGGTTCTTTTCGTCTGATTTCCCAATAAAATCTGACTATTTGTGGTATTTATTATACAACACTACCAGTTGTTTTGTAAGGCCCGTTTTTTCAAAAAAAAGTGCCTCTGTCACTATTTTAACATAAATTTTTTCAGCTCATCCCGCTTCTTGACATTCAGCTTGCAAAAGATATCCGTAAGGTAATGCTTGACAGTATTAATGGAAATCCCCAGATGCTCTCCGATCTCCTTATTAGTCCATCCCCCACTTGCCAGCATGGCAATAGAAAACTCCATCGTCGACAGCTCCCCCGTAACCTTTCTCCGGTTTTCCGGATTATGAAGCGCCATCCAGCCCCTGCTAAAAGAAATCACACCCTCCGTAATCCGCTGATACGCCTCCGGATCCCGGTTCCGGATACAAGCCTCGATCAGCCCCCGCAAAAACCCATGATGCTCAATAAAAGGCTCCAGAAACCCATCCATCTTCGCCAGCTCCCAGCTCCGGAGCATCTCCTCCTGCGCCTCCTGCTTATGCTTTCGGTTGATCGCACACACCGCCATCATACAGTGGATATACGTCATACTGATCGGATACGACCTCTCCGCCATAAACAAAGCAGCCTTCCCCATCCCATAAGCACTCCATATCTCCCCGTTAAGATAAGTATGGTGAGCCATCACATACGTGGCAAAAAGCCTCAGTCCCTCAGGAAGCATCCTGCTGTACTCCCCAAAAGCAGGCATCCCATCCGTAGGCAGATGAAGCAAAACCGCCCCCACATACCCCGCCAGAAGACAGGACACATAAACATCCTTAGGAACCTTCTTCTTCATAGCCAGCTTCACACAGGACTGGATTCCCTCCATCCCCCGCTTAGCCGCCGCCACATTCCCCAGCGTCAGATTAGAATACCCATACAAAATACACGCCGAAAGCTTCAGCTCAATAACCCTGCTGGACAGATACCCCCTCGTGATCTCACAACACTCCTCCGCCTGCCCCATAAAATAAAAAAGCTCAGCCCGCGCAATATTCCTCAAATCCACATCCACAAACCCCTCAACAACCTCCCGAGCCCTCCCAGGCTCAAAAGACGAATTCAAAAGCGGCAAAACCACATAATCACACATACAACCCACTCTCCTCCAAAACCCAGGCAGCCCCCAAAAGACCACCCTCAAAACCAAACCAACAAACCTCCGAAGCCCTCACACAAGCCACATCAACGCACATCCGAAGCTCATCTCTCAACCCTCATCAGCACACATCCGAAGCTCTTCTCTCAAGTCCCACATCAGCACACATCCGAAGCTCATCACACAACCCTCATCAACACACATCCGAAGCTCTTCTCTCAAGCCACATCAGCACACATCCGAAGCTCATCTCTCAAGCCACATCAGCACACATCCGAAGCTCATCTCTCAAGTCCCACATCAGCACACATCCGATGCTCATCTCTCACCCCTCATCAGCACACATCCGATGCTCTTCTCTCAAGTCCCACAAAACAGTCACCAAAACTCCGGATATCAATCAACCAGTCAATCAGTCAACCAATCAGGCCAACCATCTTTTTCCATAATTATAATCCAAAATACTCCAAAAATAAATTTAAATATTACACAAAAACACCACACCCTATCCAAAACAGCCTCTATCCCCCAATCCCCTCACGACAAATCGCAAAAAACTCACCCCACCCACATCCAACGCAGCGCCGATGCCACACCACCTCCCAGCACATCACAAGGAAACTCAGCCCCTGCAGCCATCCAGCGCAGCGTTGATGACCCACCACCCTCCCGTCAGACCACCACACCTCACACCCCCAAAAAACAGAACGGACAGACTGCCAGCGGGACGGCTGTCTGTCCGTTCGTCCCTCCATTCATCCCACAAAAAAAGAGCCCCCAGGCCCAAACACCCAGGAACTCTCCCAAAACCAAACAACATCATCTACCCCTCCGCAGCTTCCTCAGTTCCCTCTCCAACCGATCCGCACGCGCCTTCTCCCTCAACGTATTCACCCTCTCTTCACTCCGCCCCTGCTCAATCCCTTGAGCGATTCCCTGGCTGATTCCTTGGCTAATTCCCTGTTCAATCCCTTGGGCGATTCCTTGACTAATCCCCTGTTCAATCCCCTTATTAATCCACATCTGCTCAATCTCAAAACTCTTCATATATGCCACCGTAACCTTTCCATCCTCTTTAACAACCCTGACCATCTCCAGCAACTCCCTCAAAACATCATTTACCGCATTCACCTCCCTGGTATCCGTTACTGAAAACTTATAAAAAGTTATAAACTTCTATGTTTCATTCCTACTTC
>OJSD01003042.1_pt1 | contig 14488 bp, 7 predicted proteins | sample 1599391 | NCBI WGS metagenome assembly OJSD01 (sample SAMN04168656, study PRJEB22393) | human gut metagenome | biome: human gut microbiome; feature: stool | host: Homo sapiens | collected 2014-03-17 | reverse complement strand
CTTAAAATCCTGTTCGAGTTAAATCGAGTACCGGTTCGATTCCGGTCTGCGGCATAAAAGGACTTCAATTAATTGAAGTCCTTTTTTCTTTTTAAGAAAAAGATTTATTATTTAATGGTTGACATACATATTCCTGTATGATAATATAAGAAAATGTCTTAATGTGGGTTTGTCTGCCCACACTATGTAAAAAATTAAGAGTAAAATTGTAAGAAAAATATAGTAAGATAGAGGGTTTCTTACAGTTGATGTAGTATATAAACCAGGTTTAGATCAAGAGGTGAAAAACGTCCATGGAAAAGAACAGAATACAGCCAATAAAATCAGGTACAGGGATGCGAATCAGCTATGCCAGACAGGATGACGTCCTTGAAGTACCAAATCTGATCGAAATTCAAAAGGATTCCTATGATTGGTTTTTAAGAGAAGGATTAGCAGAGGTATTTGAAGATATCTCCCCAATCGAAGATTACAGCGATCAGTTAAGCTTGGAATTTGTTGACTATCAATTATGTAAAGATGACGTCAAATATTCAATTGAAGAATGTAAAGAAAGAGATGCAACATACGCTGCACCTTTAAAAGTGAAAGTAAGACTTCATAATAAAGAGACTGATGAAATCAAGCAGCATGAGATTTTTATGGGCGATCTTCCTTTAATGACAGCAACAGGAACATTTATCATCAACGGAGCTGAACGTGTTATCGTCAGCCAGTTAGTACGTTCCCCTGGAATTTATTATGGAATTGCTCATGACAAGATCGGTAAAGAGTTATACTCTTCCACAGTTATTCCAAACCGTGGTGCTTGGCTTGAATATGAAACAGATTCCAATGATGTATTCAATGTACGTGTAGACCGTACAAGAAAAGTGCCTATCACAGTTTTGATCCGTGCATTAGGTATTGGAACAAACGCAGAGATCAAAGAATTATTTGGTGAAGAACCAAAGATCCTTGCAAGTATTGAAAAAGACCCATCTGATAACTATGAAGATGGTCTGTTAGAATTATATAAGAAGATCCGTCCGGGAGAACCATTATCTGTAGATAGTGCGGAAAGCTTGATCAACAGCATGTTCTTCGATCCAAGAAGATATGATCTTGCGAAAGTTGGACGTTACAAATTCAATAAAAAATTAGCATTAAGAAATCGTATCAGTGGATTTATCTTAGCAGAAGATGTTTTAGATCCAACAACTGGAGAAGTATTAGCAGAAGCTGGAACGAATGTGGACATGGAACTTGCAGATAAGATTCAGAACGCAGCCGTAGCAAGTGTTATGATCCAGACAGAAGAAGGTGCTACAAAAATACTTTCCAACATGGAAGTAAATCTTGCTGAATATGTGGATTTCAACCCAGAAGAGATCGGAGTTCATGAAGATGTATTCTATCCTGTATTAGAGAAGATCTTAGAGGAAGGATATGAAGGAGAAGAATTAAAAGAAGCTCTGAAGAAGAACATTCATGAATTAATTCCAAAACATATCACAAAAGAAGATATTTTAGCATCTATCAACTACAATATCCATTTAGAGTATGGAATTGGACATGATGATGATATTGACCACTTAGGAAACCGTCGTATCCGTGCTGTAGGTGAGCTGCTTCAGAACCAGTATCGTATCGGTCTTTCAAGATTGGAAAGAGTTGTTCGTGAAAGAATGACAACTCAGGATATTGAATCTATCTCACCACAGTCATTGATCAATATCAAACCAGTAACAGCAGCAGTGAAAGAGTTCTTTGGAAGTTCTCAGTTATCTCAGTTCATGGACCACAACAACCCACTGTCTGAGTTGACACATAAGAGACGTTTATCTGCATTAGGACCAGGTGGTCTGTCTCGTGATCGTGCCGGATTCGAAGTCCGTGACGTACATTACACACATTACGGAAGAATGTGTCCGATCGAGACGCCTGAAGGACCTAACATCGGTCTGATCAACTCTCTTGCTACTTATGCAAGAATCAATGAATATGGATTTATCGAAGCTCCATATCGTGTACTGGATAAATCAGATCCTGAGAATCCAGTTGTTACAGACAAAGTTGTTTATTTAACAGCTGATGAAGAAGATAATTATGTAGTAGCACAGGCGAACGAACCAGTCGATGAAGATGGACATTTCGTAAATGCTCACGTATCTGGACGTTTCCGTGAAGAAACATCCGAATTTGATAAAGTAAACCTTGACTTAATGGACGTATCTCCAAAGATGGTATTCTCAGTAGCTACATCCATGATTCCTTTCCTGGAGAACGATGATGCCAACCGTGCGCTGATGGGATCTAACATGCAGCGTCAGGCAGTACCACTTCTTTCTACAGAAGCTCCTGTTGTTGGAACAGGTATGGAATCCAAGGCTGCATATGACTCTGGAGTCTGCATCACAGCAAGAAATGGCGGAGTCGTAGAAAGATCTACAAGTACAAAGATCGTAGTTCGTAATGATGACGGTCAGAGAGATGAGTACAATGTTATCAAGTTTGCACGAAGCAACCAGGGTAACTGTATGAATCAGCGTCCGATCGTATTTGTAGGAGACAGAGTAGAAAAGGGAGACATCTTAGCAGATGGTGCGTCAACAAGCAACGGAGAGATGGCTCTTGGTAAGAACCCATTGATCGGTTTCATGACATGGGAAGGATATAACTACGAGGATGCGGTACTGTTAAGTGAACGTCTTGTACAGGATGACGTTTATACATCTGTTCATATCGAAGAATATGAAGCAGAAGCAAGAGATACAAAACTTGGTCAGGAAGAGATCACAAGAGATCTTGCTGGATTAAGTGAAGATGTATTAAAAGACTTAGATGACAATGGTATCATCCGTATTGGTGCAGAAGTACGTGCCGGTGATATCCTGGTAGGAAAAGTTACTCCTAAGGGAGAAACAGAATTAACAGCTGAAGAAAGACTGTTACGTGCGATCTTCGGTGAGAAAGCTAGAGAAGTCCGTGATACATCCTTAAGAGTTCCACATGGTGCTTACGGAGTTGTTATGGATACTAAGATCTTCACAAGAGAGAATGGAGACGAACTTCCTCCTGGAGTAAACAAGAGCGTTCGTGTATACATTGCTCAGAAGAGAAAGATTTCTGTAGGAGATAAGATGGCTGGTCGACATGGTAATAAGGGTGTAATTTCCCGTATTCTGCCAGTAGAAGATATGCCATACTTACCAAACGGACGTCCATTAGATATCGTACTGAACCCATTAGGTGTGCCTTCACGTATGAATATCGGACAGGTGTTAGAGATCCATCTGTCCTTAGCAGCAAAAGTTCTTGGATTTAATGTTGCTACACCAGTATTCAACGGTGCAGATGAGAACGATATCGCAGATACATTAAGAATGGCAAATGATTATGCCAATACATCATGGGAAGAATTTGACGCAAAATGGCGTGATAAAGTTAACGATGATGTAATGGATTATTTATACGAAAACAGAGACCACAGAAAAGAATGGAAAGGCGTACCAATCGATACAACTGGTAAAGTAAGATTAAGAGACGGTCGTACAGGAGAAGAATTTGACAGTCCTGTAACAATCGGATTCATGCATTACCTAAAACTGCATCATCTGGTTGATGACAAGATCCATGCACGTTCTACTGGTCCTTACTCATTAGTAACTCAGCAGCCACTGGGTGGTAAAGCTCAGTTCGGTGGACAGCGTTTTGGAGAGATGGAGGTATGGGCACTGGAAGCTTATGGTGCAGCATATACACTTCAGGAAATCCTGACATTCAAATCTGATGACGTTGTTGGACGTGTGAAAGCTTATGAAGCGATCATCAAAGGTGATAACATCCCTGAACCAGGTGTTCCGGAATCTTTCAAAGTATTATTAAAAGAATTCCAGTCACTTGCCCTAGATGTTAAGATCCTTGATGAAAATGCACAGGAAGTTGAGTTAAGAGAAGATATTGATGGTGGAGATGCTGATCAGGATCTTGCACCAATGATCGAAGGAGACGGTGTCTTCAATAATTATGAAGAAAGCGAATCTGAACTCGGTGCTTTAGGATATAAACACGGAGACTTATCAGAAGGTGAAGATAACACAATCATGTAGATTGGCGAGCAATTTAGGAAGGAGCAGCCTTAAATGATGGAATCAAGCAATGAATATCAAAGCAATAAAATTTCATTTGATGCAATTAAAATCGGGTTGGCTTCCCCAGAAAAGATCCGTGAGTGGTCTAGAGGAGAAGTAAAGAAACCTGAGACGATCAACTATCGAACATTAAAACCTGAAAAAGATGGGCTTTTCTGCGAGAAGATCTTCGGGCCTACAAAGGACTGGGAGTGTCACTGCGGAAAGTACAAAAAAGTTCGCTATAAAGGTGTTGTCTGCGACCGATGCGGTGTTGAAGTAACAAAAGCAAGTGTCCGTCGTGAGAGAATGGGACATATCGAATTAGCAGCTCCAGTATCTCATATCTGGTATTTCAAAGGAATTCCTAGTCGTATGGGTCTGATTCTTGATATTTCACCAAGAACACTGGAAAAGGTTTTATATTTCGCATGCTATATCGTTTTAGATGCTGGAGATACAGATCTTGCATATAAACAGGTATTAACAGAAAAAGAATATAGAGAAGCGTATGAAAAATACGGAGATACATTCCGCGTAGGAATGGGTGCTGAAGCAGTGAAAGAACTGCTTCAGGCCATTGATCTTGAGGCAGAAGCAAAATCCTTACAGGATGAATTCAAAACTGCTACAGGTCAGAAGAGAGCCAGAATCGTTAAGAGACTGGAAGTTGTAGAGGCATTTTTAAACTCAGACAACAAACCAGAATGGATGATCCTGGATGCAGTTCCAGTCATCCCTCCAGATATCCGTCCAATGGTTCAGTTAGATGGTGGACGTTTTGCTACATCTGACTTAAATGACCTTTACAGACGTATCATTAACAGAAATAACCGTCTGAAGAGATTATTAGAGCTTGGAGCTCCAGATATCATCGTAAGAAACGAAAAGAGAATGTTACAGGAAGCAGTTGATGCCCTGATCGATAATGGTAGACGTGGACGTCCAGTCACAGGACCAGGAAACCGTGCATTAAAATCATTATCAGATATGTTAAAAGGTAAACAGGGACGTTTCCGTCAGAACCTGTTAGGAAAACGTGTAGACTACTCTGGACGTTCTGTTATCGTAGTAGGACCAGACTTAAAGATCTTCCAGTGTGGTCTTCCAAAAGAAATGGCGATCGAATTATTCAAGCCATTCGTTATGAAAGAATTAGTAGAGCGTAAATTAGCTCACAACATTAAATCAGCTAAGAAAATGGTTGAAAAACTTCAGCCAGAAGTATGGGATGTCTTAGAAGACGTCATTAAAGAACATCCTGTTATGTTAAACCGTGCACCGACACTGCATAGACTGGGAATTCAGGCATTCGAGCCTATCCTGGTAGAGGGTAAAGCGATTCGTCTGCACCCATTGGTATGTACAGCGTATAATGCCGACTTCGATGGTGACCAGATGGCTGTCCATCTTCCATTATCTGTGGAAGCACAGGCAGAGTGTAGATTCCTTCTGTTATCACCAAACAACCTGTTAAAACCATCTGATGGTGGTCCAGTAGCTGTTCCTTCTCAGGATATGGTACTTGGTATCTACTATCTGACATTAGAGAAAGATGGAGACAAAGGTGAAGGTAAATACTTCAAATCTGAGAACGAAGCATACTTAGCTTATGAAAATAAGGTGATCACACTTCATTCTAAGATCAAAGTAAGACGTACAGGTGTAGACAAAGACGGAAATCCTATTTCTCAGGTTGTAGATTGTACACTTGGACGTATCCTGTTTAATGAGATCATCTTACAGGATTTAGGATTTGTAGACAGAAGCAAACCAGAGAATGCTTTAGCATATGAGATTGATTTCCACGTAGGAAAGAAACAGTTAAAACAGATCCTTGATAAATGTATCAACATTCATGGAGCAACAAAGACTGCAGAAGTCTTAGATGATATTAAAGCAATCGGATACAAATTCTCTACAAGAGGAGCTTTAACAGTATCCATTTCTGATATGACAGTGCCACCTGAGAAACCTCAGATCTTAGGAGATGCACAGAAACAGGTAGAATTTATCACAGAACAGTATAAACGTGGTCTGATGACTGAAGAAGAGCGTTATAAAGCTGTTGTTAAGACATGGTTCGACGCCGATGACGTTTTAACAGATAAACTGATCACAGGATTAGACCGATTAAATAACATCTTCATGATGGCCGATTCCGGAGCCCGTGGTTCTAACCAGCAGATCAAACAGTTAGCAGGTATGCGTGGACTGATGGCCGATACATCAGGACGTACAATTGAATTACCAATCAAGTCTAACTTCCGTGAAGGTCTTGACGTACTGGAATATTTTATTTCAGCACATGGTGCTCGTAAAGGTCTGTCTGATACAGCCCTTCGTACAGCCGATTCAGGATACTTAACACGTCGTCTGGTAGACGTATCACAGGATCTGATCATCCGTGAACAGGATTGCTGTGAAGGTACTGGAGAAGAAATTCCAGGAATGTATGTAGAAGCATTCATGGATGGACAGGAAGTTATCGAAAGCTTAGAAGAACGTATCACAGGAAGATACGCAGCAGAAGAGCTTGTGAATAAAGAAACTGGTGAAGTCATTGTAAAAGCAAACCACATGATCACACCAAAACGTGCGAAAGCCGTTTGTGATGCAGGATATACATCTGTTAAGATCCGTACGATGTTAACATGTAAATCCGGAGTTGGAGCTTGTGCTAAGTGTTATGGATCTAACATGGCAACAGGTCAGGCCGTACAGGTTGGAGAAGCTGTCGGAATCATCGCAGCACAGTCAATCGGTGAGCCAGGTACACAGCTTACAATGAGAACATTCCATGCTGGTGGAGTAGCCGGTGATGATATCACACAGGGTCTTCCTCGTGTCGAAGAGTTATTTGAAGCACGTAAACCAAAAGGACTTGCGATCATCGCAGAATTTGGTGGAGAAGTGCAGTTAAAAGATACGAAGAAGAAACGTGAAGTCATCATCACAAACAGAGAAACTGGTGATGTGAAGACATATCTGATCCCTTACGGATCTCGTCTGAAAGTACAGGAAGGACAGATCCTTGAAGCCGGAGATGAACTTACAGAAGGTTCTATCAACCCTCACGATTTATTAAGAATCAAGGGAATCCGTGCAGTACAGGATTACATGATCCGCGAAGTACAGAGAGTATACCGCTTACAGGGTGTAGATATCAACGACAAGCACGTCGAGGTTATCGTACGTCAGATGCTTAAGAAAGTTCGTATCGAAGACGGTGGAGATACAGGATACTTACCAGGAGCAATGGTTGATGTATTAGAACTTGAGAAGAGAAACAAAGAGATGGAAGAACAGGGTCTTCAGACTGCAACAGCAGATCAGATCATGCTTGGTATCACAAAAGCATCTCTGGCAACGGATTCCTTCTTATCAGCAGCTTCCTTCCAGGAGACAACAAAAGTTCTTACAGATGCAGCGATCAAAGGAAAAGTCGATCCATTAGTAGGATTAAAAGAAAATGTAATCCTTGGTAAACTGATCCCAGCCGGAACAGGTATGAGACGTTACAGAGATGTCAAGATCAGCACAGACGAAAATGATTTCACGATCGGAGATGAAATCGATTTCGATGATGAAGAATTTGATATTGAAGAATAATTTGAATTTGTAGTTGGCCAACTGTAGGCTTTGAGTATATGATAAAAAATAAATAAAAAACCACAAACGCAGCGGTGGAATTTTTGCTCATATTTTGAACAAATCGCTTATCCGCCCAATTTCCTACGATAACTCGCTCTGAAGTTTATCTAAGACAAGAGTCTCTGAAGCTCAGACAATCGTCCAATTGGGCTGCGAATTTATTCAAAATATGGCAAAATTCCAATGCTGCGTTTGTGGTTTTTTATCATATACCAGAAGTCTATAGTGTGGACAATTACAGTATTTGGTGCATACGTAAAATATTTTATCTGATACCAAGAGCGCAAGCCAATATCGTTCAACATACATATCTCATAGTGGTTTCGATAACTGAAATTATTGAATATTATAAAAATGGTTATCTGTTGGCGACCGTAGGAACACGTCTGCACTTAGCGAGTGGATGGTCGGATGACCATTCAGGAGTTTAGTACAGTTACGTGTGAGTCGAGCGAAAGCGCGTCGCAGACAGATAACCATTTTTATAATATTCCACCAACTTCAGTCTATCAAACTATAATCTGTTTATTGTATGTAAAATCCTTAAGAAATCTGAAAAAACTATTTAATTGACAAAGTAAACAGATATTGATATAATAAAATCAACAAATGAAAGATAAGTTTTAAAAGAAAGGAGAATCGCCCAAGTTGCTCCATAAGGCTAACGGAAAGGCTTTTAAAACCGGCAGCTGATGGATCAGAAGTATTAAGATGATTGGGAATCATGAGACTGACTCAACAGGATATTATGATCTCGGGAGAGAACCTAAGAGTCCTAGAAGCGGATAGAACGGTAAAGGAGTCAACCTCATAAAGCAATACAAAGGATAGAGAGAATGGAAAAGATCTTATTATTTAAAATAAGATTAAAAGAATGATCAAAGACAAAGAATCCAAACAAGAAAGATTTCCAGAGAAGAGAAATCCAAACAAGAAAGATTCAAAAAAGGAGATCAACATTCAATCAGCTGACCGGTGGAGCATTTAAAAAATTTGTAACTGGTAACTAAAGCAAAGTGTAACCCGTTAACAAAATAATTTGGAACTTATTAACTGAATATTTTCTCAAGAATAAGAGATTGATTTTTATATATTAAGAAAATGGCGTAAAGAAGCCATAAGATAAGAGAATCAAAACGTTGAGATCAAGAAAAGGAATCACAAGAAAAGCTGTCAGAATCGATATCAGAGATGTGACGAGAAAGCATTTCTGAGACAGCCAGATAAAGAAAGATTTCGAATAAGATCCATAGAATGAGATTTCCAAAAAGATAAAAATATATAGAAATTAATAAAAATCTTGGAAAAAGGTCTTGACAAAGGCATGCAGGCATTTTATAATAGCCTAGCATGCCTTTTTGGGGAGCAAAACCAAGAAGTGCATGTATAGTCACAAGGTGAATTTAAGTAACCACAGTAGAAAACATGTATGGAGGTGAAATCAATGCCAACTTTTAACCAATTAGTTAGAAAAGGGAGAAAAACATCTGTAAAGAAATCTACAGCACCAGCACTTCAGAAAGGATTTAACTCTTTAAAGAAGAAAGCTACAGACACAAGCTCACCACAGAAGAGAGGTGTATGTACAGCTGTTAAAACTGCAACTCCTAAAAAGCCTAACTCTGCTTTACGTAAGATCGCCAGAGTTCGTCTTTCTAACGGAATCGAAGTAACAAGTTATATCCCAGGTGAAGGACATAACTTACAGGAACATAGTGTTGTTCTGATTCGTGGTGGTCGTGTTAAGGACTTACCAGGTACTCGTTACCATATCGTTAGAGGTACACTTGATACAGCAGGTGTAGCTAACAGAATGCAGGCTCGTTCCAAATATGGAGCTAAAAGACCTAAGAAAAAATAAAACAAAACTAAATTGGTACAAAGCAGCGTGATATAAACGCTACCTTGTATAGTTGTGCCGGAACTTTATTGTTTCCTACAAAGGTTACAGGAGATATAAAAGTCCTGCACGAACATGCAATAATTAAGTATGAGTACCGATGAATTAATGATTATTAAGGAGGGAAGAACCGTGCCACGTAAAGGACATATTGCGAAAAGAGACGTATTAGCAGATCCTATTTACAACAATAAGGTTGTGACAAAATTAATCAACAACATTATGTTAGATGGTAAAAAAGGAGTTGCTCAGAAAATCGTATACGGAGCATTTGCCCGTATCGAAGAAGAAGCTGGAAAACCAGCTTTAGAAGTATTCGAAGAAGCTATGAACAACATCATGCCAGTTCTTGAAGTAAAAGCTAGACGTATCGGTGGAGCAACATATCAGGTGCCTATCGACGTTAGACCAGACAGAAGACAGGCATTAGCGCTTCGTTGGATCACAACTTTCTCACGTAAAAGAGGAGAAAGAACAATGGAAGAACGTCTTGCAAAAGAACTTCTTGACGCTTCCAACAATACAGGAGCATCTGTAAAGAAAAAAGAAGATATGCACAAGATGGCAGAAGCAAACAAAGCATTCGCACATTACAGATTCTAATTTCAAGAATCTGTTCTGGCGTCTTGCCAGACATGCTTCTATGTTAAAACTTATAGGAGGAAAAAATCTTGGCTGGAAGAGAATATCCATTAGAGAGAACCAGAAATATCGGAATCATGGCTCATATTGATGCTGGTAAAACAACAACAACAGAGCGTATCCTTTATTACACTGGTGTAAACTATAAAATCGGTGATACTCATGATGGTACTGCTACTATGGACTGGATGGAGCAGGAACAGGAAAGAGGTATCACAATCACTTCTGCGGCTACAACATGTCATTGGACACTGCAGGATCATTGCAAGCCTAAAAAAGGTGCTTTAGAGCATCGTATCAATATCATTGATACTCCAGGGCACGTTGACTTCACAGTTGAAGTAGAACGTTCTCTGCGTGTACTTGATGGTGCAGTAGCAGTCTTCTGTGCAAAAGGTGGAGTAGAGCCTCAGTCTGAAAACGTATGGAGACAGGCTGATACTTATAACGTACCTAGAATGGCATTCATCAATAAGATGGATATCTTAGGTGCTAACTTCTACGGAGCAGTTGATCAGATGAAAGATCGTCTGGGAGCTAACGTAGCAGTACTTCAGTTACCTATCGGTAAAGAAGACGACTTCAAAGGAATCATCGACTTATTCGAGATGGAAGCCTACATCTACAATGATGAAAAAGGTGAAGACATCTCTATCGTTGAAATCCCAGAAGATATGAAAGAAGAAGCAGAACTTTATCACACAGAATTGATCGAAAAGATCTGTGAATTAGACGACGATCTGATGATGCAGTATCTTGAAGGTGAAGAACCAAGTGTTGATGATTTAAAAGCTGCATTAAGAAAAGGAACATGCGAATGTAAAGCAGTTCCAGTATGCTGTGGTACAGCATATAGAAATAAAGGTGTTCAGAAATTACTGGATGCTATTATCGAATTTATGCCAGCTCCAACAGACATCCCAGCTATCAAAGGTGTCGATGAAGATGGTAACGAAGTTGAAAGACATTCATCTGATGATGAACCATTCTCAGCTTTAGCATTTAAGATCATGACAGACCCATTCGTAGGAAAACTTGCATTCTTCCGTGTTTACTCTGGAACATGCAAATCTGGATCTTATGTATTAAATGCAACAAAGAACAAAAAAGAGCGTGTTGGACGTATCTTACAGATGCATGCTAACAAGCGTGAAGAGTTAGATGTTGTATATTCAGGAGATATCGCAGCTGCAGTAGGTTTCAAATCTACAACAACTGGTGATACAATCTGTGATGAACAGCATCCTGTAATTCTGGAATCCATGGAATTCCCAGAACCAGTTATCGACGTAGCGATCGAACCTAAAACTAAAGGTGATCAGGGTAAAATGGCTGAAGCACTTGCTAAGCTTGCTGAAGAAGATCCTACATTCAGAGCTCATACAGATCATGAAACAGGACAGACAATCATTTCCGGAATGGGTGAACTTCATCTGGAAATCATCGTTGACCGTCTGCTTCGTGAATTCAAAGTAGAAGCTAACGTTGGTGCTCCTCAGGTAGCATACAAAGAAACATTTACAAAAGCCGTTGACGTTGACAGCAAATACGCTAAACAGTCTGGTGGTCGTGGTCAGTATGGTCACTGTAAAGTTCACTTTGAGCCAATGGATGCCAATGGAGAAGAACTGTTCAAATTCGAATCTACAGTTGTTGGTGGATCTATTCCTAAAGAATATATCCCAGCAGTTGGAGAAGGTATCGAAGAAGCAGCTCAGTCTGGTATCTTAGGAGGATTCCCAGTACTTGGTGTTAAAGCTACAGTATATGATGGATCTTACCATGATGTCGATTCTAGTGAAATGGCCTTCCACATTGCCGGATCTATGGCATTTAAAGAGGCTATGCAGAAAGCTGGAGCTATCCTGCTTGAGCCAATCATGAGAGTCGAAGTTACAATGCCTGAAGAATACATGGGAGACGTTATCGGAGATATCAACTCTCGTCGTGGACGTATCGAAGGTATGGATGATATCGCGAGCGGTAAGATGGTTCGTGCATTCGTTCCATTATCTGAAATGTTCGGATATTCTACAGACTTACGTTCTAGAACTCAGGGACGTGGTAACTACTCTATGTTCTTTGAAAAATACGAACCAGTACCAAAGAACGTACAGGAAAAAGTACTTGCTGACAAGTAAGAAAATTAATATATAAATATTTCGAGGCTATTTTGTCAAAATAGTCTTGAAATATTTGTTTAAATGAAATATAATCAAATTTAGGACGGCCCTTTGCTGGGCAACTATATTGAAGTTTGAAACATTATTGTAATTGCCCATAGGGCGAATAAGGAGGACAATTAAAATGGCAAAAGAAAAGTTTGAGAGAACTAAACCTCATTGCAACATTGGTACTATTGGACACGTTGACCATGGTAAAACAACTTTAACAGCAGCAATCACTAAAGTTTTAGCTGAAAGAGTAGAAGGAAACACAGCTGAGAACTTTGAAGATATCGATAAAGCTCCAGAAGAAAGAGAACGTGGTATCACAATCTCTACAGCTCATGTTGAGTATGAAACAGAAAAACGTCACTACGCTCACGTTGACTGCCCAGGCCATGCCGATTATGTAAAGAACATGATCACTGGTGCAGCTCAGATGGACGGAGCTATCTTAGTAGTAGCTGCTACTGATGGTGTAATGGCTCAGACAAAAGAACATATCCTGTTATCTCGTCAGGTAGGTGTTCCTTACATCGTAGTATTCATGAACAAATGTGATATGGTAGACGATGAAGAATTATTAGAATTAGTAGAAATGGACGTTACAGAAATTCTTGACGAATATGGTTTCGAAGATTCACCAATCATTAAGGGTTCAGCTCTTAAGGCTCTTGAAGATCCATCATCAGAATGGGGAGACAAGATCATGGAATTAATGGATGCAGTAGATGAATACTTCCCAGATCCAGAAAGAGATACAGATAAGCCTTTCTTAATGCCAGTTGAAGACGTATTCACAATCACAGGTCGTGGTACAGTTGCTACAGGTAGAGTAGAAAGAGGAACACTTCACTTAAACGATGAAGTTGAAATCATCGGTGTTAAGGAAGAAACACAGAAGACAGTTATCACAGGTATCGAAATGTTCAGAAAGCTTCTTGATGAAGCTCAGGCTGGTGATAACATTGGTGCTCTTTTAAGAGGTATCAACAGAGACCAGATCGAAAGAGGTCAGGTTCTTGCTAAGCCAGGTACAGTAACATGCCATAAGAAGTTTACTGCTCAGGTTTACGTTTTAACAAAGGATGAAGGTGGACGTCATACTCCTTTCTTCAACAACTACAGACCACAGTTCTACTTCAGAACAACTGACGTAACTGGTGTTTGTAACTTACCAGAAGGTACAGAAATGTGCATGCCTGGTGACAACGTAGAAATCACAGTTGAACTTATTCACCCAATCGCTATGGAACAGGGTCTTGGATTCGCTATCCGTGAAGGTGGTAGAACAGTAGGTTCAGGTAAGGTAGCTACAATTATTGAATAATTTTCGTGACACTACGAGAACAATAAATAAGTAAAATAAGTCCGTTTGAATGCTTGCATTCAGACGGACTTTCTTTTGCTTATTTATGGGACGACAGTCCCGACCGAGATGAAGCGTGAGCGTAATCGAGGTGTTCTCGTGAATAGAGCGCAAGGTCACTATAAATAAAGAAAACCACGGTCGTGTTTACACGAAACCGTGGTTTTCCTTTGTTTATAGGGCTCGCAGGCATTCTATGAATGACGCGAGCTTATTGATTACGGAGTAATCAATAAGATATGCTTGCGTAACATATAAAGGCTTATCTAGGAGTTTTCCTAAGTCCTTTTTCTTTTAGTGGTACTAAAATGGTACTACTTTGTTTAACTTTTCTGGCTCTCTGTCAAGCATGGGGGTAATCCCTTATATATATCGTGTGTGATTTGTAATCACACACGATTTTTAAAGCAAAGCCGATTTATGGCGTTCTAAATAATTGGATTTCCAAGTATTAAAATTGTCCTTATCAGTAAAATAATACTTTTTGCATCAAGTATATATAACAGAAAGAAAATAGCACCTTGGCTTTTGATTTCTTTATGTCTGATAGGTATTTTTATGGTGATAATGGCAATTGTTATGATACTATGTATAGGATTTTTTATAATATAGCAAAATTCTCGTTTGGTGAGAGAATTGAGTGTGT
>OJSD01003000.1_pt1 | contig 14626 bp, 10 predicted proteins | sample 1599391 | NCBI WGS metagenome assembly OJSD01 (sample SAMN04168656, study PRJEB22393) | human gut metagenome | biome: human gut microbiome; feature: stool | host: Homo sapiens | collected 2014-03-17 | reverse complement strand
ACACGACGCTCTTCCGATCTGGAATAAAATTGCCGGAAGGGTTGTCCGGATTTATTAATAATAGAGTCTGGATATCTTTTTCTGCAAAATAACCCATAATGTCTTTTGCTGTATAGGAAAAATTACGATTTCCTGGAATATAGGTAACAAGTTCTTCTTGTTTTTTCCGGTTGGGATATTCTTCGAACGTGGGGAATATAACTCCAATTTTCCCATCTAATTTCTCCATTAGACTTTTTATTAATTCTGCGGCTCCATTCCCGATACATATGTAATCACTTTTTATACCAAAGTATTTTCCGGCGAGTAAGGAGTTTATCTTCATCCCAGAAGGATACTCGGTCAATAATATGTCAAAATTGGCCTTTAATTCTTCTATCATCTTTTTGGGTGGGAAATATGGATTCACTAAATAACAAAAGTCCAGTAATGATGGAAATCTCCAATATCCACCGTATCTAGATTGATATTTTATTAGTTGATCTTCATCGCAAGCGAAAATTGTTTCTGCAATGTCTAAATCTTGGATGTCGTCAATTTCATACCATTTTTCCCCGTTTAATGGCAATGCTTTTAAATGTGTGTCATCTAAACGTGAGATAACTTTTAGGACTTGTTCGTAATATTCATTGTGCCCTAAAGCTTTGCAATAGGCGTCTAGAAAAGGAACATATTTGTGTTTTGAGAATTTTTTGCTGAATTTGTAGATATTGACGGTTTTATAGTAATTGTGTACATCTGAATATTTAAATGCTTTTTTTGAGACAAAATTTTCAATATTATTCTCTTCATCCAACGTGACCATTGTGCCATCCATCCAAGATTCGTATTTGTCGACCAATGCGATATCGGGATATGGGTTATCAATTATTTTTTTGAAAAGTGAATCATCAAATATTAAATCAGATTCAATTAAAAGAGAGTCATCTTCCTGTAGTGATTCTTTGGCCAATGCGAGTGAATATATATTGTTGGTCTTGTCGTATATGGGGTTGAAGATATATTCTATTTTTGTGTTTAAATAATTATCTCCTAAATAGGTACGTAATTTTTCCCCTTGATACCCGATGACGATGATGATTTTTTTTAAGCTTAATTCGGAGAGTTGGGTTATTAAGCGATCGATTAAAGTTACGCCATTAACTTTAACCATGCATTTCGTGTTATTTTGGGTTAGTTGCCAAGTCTTTTTCCCATTCCTGCTGCTAGAATAATTGCTTGCATATATTTTATTTTGAATGGACAAATATACGAAGATTTTGTATGCAGAAGAATAGATATCTTTAATTGCTACATTATTCATGAGGAGAAGATGGTAATTTGTGTGTTGGATCTGTTAAGAAGTTGTTAAAAACAAAAAAACATCATTTTGTGACGCAACCTTTGATGTACTTTTGCATCTTGATTAAAAACAACACACACAACACTATTATTAATTATATGAGAATGAATAAAACATCTGAGGTCTATACGACGTAAAAGGGGAGCAAGATAAGAGGAGAGAGCGTATCCTGTTTATAAACACGCTAATATGAGATAGATAATGATGCTCATGTATGTGGGCAAGTTGGAGGTTTATGCCGTTTTAAATGGATCAAGGAATGAAAAAAATATTGATTATTGGAGGAGATAGTTTTATTGCCGGGCAATTTATAAGGAAATATGTATCAACGGATTCAATCACGTGTTACAGTCGCAGACCGACCGGGTACGAGAAAGAGATTGTTGTGAAAGCATTTCGAGATATGCCCGTTGACGCATTTTCAGGGTTTGATGCGGTAATAAATTTTGCAGCTATCGTACATCGTCCGGAAGTGAAAGACCAAGAACTTTATGATGATGTGAATTATCGGATGGCTTGTTTATTAGCTCAAAAAGCAAAACAAGCTGGAGTAGGCCAGTTTGTGCAGATGAGTACGATAGCCGTGTTTGGTAGTGCCAGTCGAATTTCTGAGACAACACCGGAAAGACCACAGACTTATTACGGAAGTTCTAAGCTTAAAGCAGATAAAGAGTTAATGGCAATGAGCGACCGGGAGTTTAAGGCTGCGATTATTCGTCCGCCGATGGCATACGGGGGTGGAATGGCTCCGGGTAATATGTTGCGTTTGATTCGTTTGGTAAATAAGCATATTCCGCTGCCTTTCGGTTCTGCCCGGAATAGTCGTGATTTTATTAATGTAAAAAATTTGGTTGAGTTTATTCATTTAGCCGTGGAGAAAGAGGTTGAGGGTGTGTTCTATCCGACGGATAAAGTTCCTTATTCTACGCGTAACGTGGTCGAGGAAATTTCTCGTCAATTGGGAGTACACACGGTAAATTTACCTTCTCCTTCTATATTCTTGAAACTGGTAGAGAAGGTTCGTCCTGATCTTTATCAGAAACTTTGGGGAGATGTGGTTATTGATCGTCAGTTAGCATTAAGTGCTATCGGTTACGAGCCTCGTTATACTTTGGAGGATGGGATTCGAGAGATGGTTGAATCGTTTAAGCAACAGAAATGATAAATTGGATCTATGGATTTGTTCTCCTGCTCCTTTTCGTGCTGGAGAACATTTATTTTAAGATTGCCAAGAGGTATAATATTTTGGATGTTCCTAATGCAAGGAGTTCTCATCATACAATTACCCTACGAGGAGGTGGGGTGATTTTTTATTTAGGGGTACTTGTACATGGATTGATTTTTGATTTTTTTGCACCTTGTTTTTTATGCGGATTGACGTTGGTGGCTTTGGTGAGTTTTATTGATGATATGCACCCGCTTTCTGCAAAGGTTCGTCTTTTGATCCAGACCTTTTCTTTATTATTGCTGCTGTTGCAGTTAGGAGTCCACGAGGTCTCGTGGGGATACGTGGTTGTGGCTTTATTTGTTGGGTTAGCCATACTCAATATATATAATTTCATGGATGGTATTAACGGCATTACCGGAGGATATAGTTTGGTTGCCATGTTGGCGTTATGGGGAATCAATGCGTTTGTTTTCCCGATAGCGCCGGCGGGGTTTATTCCCGTGGTGATACTATCATTGCTGGTATTTAATTTTTATAATTTCCGTTCTCGTGCCAAATGTTTTTCCGGGGATGTAGGAGCCATATCAATGGCTTTTATTATACTTTTTTTGTTGGGTGGATTTATAATGCATACCGGACACGTGTCTGCATTAGTGTTTTTGGCAGTTTATGGGGTGGATGGGGTGCTGACGATTATCCATCGTATCTTGTTGAAAGAGAACATCGGACAACCACACCGGAAACATTTATACCAGTTGTTAGCTAACGAGGGAAAGTTTGCTCATTTGCCTGTTTCTTTGATCTACATGGGGGTACAGGCTGTTGTTAATTTGGGGTATTTGTTGGTGTTGGTATATGTTCCCGAGTATACATTGATTTATTTTATTATTTCTATGGTGGTGCTGGTGGCTGTTTATTTGCCTTTGAGATGTAAATTTTATGCGTTACGAGAGCAAGTATGAGATTTGAAGAAACGTTATAGACTGAAAACTATAATAAAATTCGATTTTCGATTTTCGATTTTCAATTAATGCTGTATCTTTGTGGCCGATCCGGCATATAGGTTTATCAGGATTGATTTGTGAATCAAGAAAGATGAACCTGTGGGATGGTTGCATAAAAAACATTCAAAAAAAGTAATATGAGATTTTTAATTTTTATTGTACTTATGCTTGGCGTCACGGGAATTGCTTGTGCGCAGATGACCGATGCGCAAGTTATTGAAGCCGTGAAGTCCGCACAGGCTCAAGGAAAAAGTCAAGACGAGATTATTTTGATGTTATCGCAAAAAGGCGTCACGAAAGAGCAGGTGTTGAGAATTAAGGAGAATTACGAGAGAGAAAATGCAGGAAAGCAGGGAGGTTTGGCTCAAGAGAATAGAGAGCGTATTGAAACTATCTCGTTAGAGAATCGGGATGTGGTGTTGGTTACAGAAGGGGATAAGAATAGTATTTTCGGGCGGAATTTGTTTAGTAATAAAAATTTAACTTTTGAACCGAGTTTGAATATTCCTACACCGGAGAATTATGTGTTGGGGCCAGGAGACGAGGTTATCATTGATATATGGGGAAATTCGGAAGCGACTGTTCGGCAGGTGATATCCCCGGAGGGGAGTATAAATGTATCGAATATAGGACCGATTTATTTGAATGGAAAACGGATTCAAGAGGCATCTTCTTATTTAAAAACGATGTTTAGTCGTATATATTCAGATTTAGCGTCAGAAAATCCATCAACATTTTTGAAAGTGTCGTTGGGACAAATTCGAAGTATTCAAGTGAACGTGATGGGGGAGATTGTCATGCCCGGGACCTATATGTTACCCTCTTTGGCAACGGTGTTTCACGCGTTGTACGCGGCAGGAGGTGTAAATAACGTGGGAACTTTGCGGGATGTCGTGTTGTATCGGAATGGAAAAGCCTTTAAGCACGTGGATGTTTATGATTATATCATGAATGGTAATAATAGTTTTGATATTACTTTGCAGGATGGTGATTTGATTAACGTGGGTACTTACGAGAAAATTGTCACTGTGGCTGGTAAAGTGAAACGTCCGATGCGTTACGAGATGAAGGGAGAGGAGAGTCTGAGTAAATTATTGGAGTATGCTGGGGGATTTACTAGTGATGCTTACAAGAAGAATGTGAATGTGAGCCGTAAGGGAGATTCCGAGTTTCAAATATATACTGTAGATAACGAAGATTTTGTTGATTTTACGTTGGCTGACGGTGATTCTGTTATGATTGATCCGATCATAAGTCGATACGAAAATCGCGTAACCGTGACAGGAGCGGTATATCGTCCCGGAAATTACGCGATAAATAATTCCATAAAGACAGTGAAGGATTTGATAAACGTGGTGGAAGGACCGCGGGAAGATGCCTTTTTAAATAGAACTATTTTATATCGAGAGAAAGAGGATTTAAGTCAAGAAATGCTTGCTGTTGATCTGGGAAAATTGTTAAGGGGTGAGATCGACGATATTCCATTGAAAAAGAATGACCGTTTGTATGTACCTTCAGCAACAGAATTGCGGGGAGATTACGTGATTGACATTCGGGGAGAGGTGAAGAATCCTCGAAAATATCCTTTCGTGGATAATATGACGTTGGAGGATGCAGTGTTACAAGCCGGTGGTTTGTTGGAGTCTGCCTCTATGGTACGGGTGGATGTTTCCCGAAGAATAAAGTCTCCTAATAGTACGGAGGAAGCTCCGGCTGAGGCTGAATTATTTACATTTGGTTTGAAGAATGGTTTGGTTGTGGAGGGAGATCCTGAATTTACACTTGAACCTTTTGATGAGATATATGTTCGTCGTTCCCCGGGATACCGTGAACAGCAGAACGTGACGGTGAATGGCGAGGTTCTTTACCCTGGTGTATACGCAAAGCGTTCATCCAATGATCGTCTTTCTGATATTGTAAAACGGGCTGGCGGGGTTACTTCCAAAGCCTACGTGAATGGGGCTCGTTTGTTGCGTCGGATGAATGCTGATGAATTGGCAAGAGTTAGTTCTGCTTTGCAGTTAGCTAAACATTCCAGTCGTGATTCTTTAGTGATAGATAGTATGTCTTTGGAAAAGGTTTATTACGTGGGAATCGATTTAAAAAAAGCATTGGAAAATCCGGGAGGTGAGGCAGACTTGGTACTTCGTGAAGGTGATGTATTGCACGTTTCTAATTACGTGAATACAGTTAAGATTAGTGGTGCGGTGATGCATCCTAATGCTGTAACTTATCACAAGAAAATGAAATATAAGGATTACGTGGAAAATGCCGGAGGGTATAGTGTTGATGCGAAAAAACGAAGGGCATATGTGCTTTATCCAAGCGGGACGCTTGCCGTATGCAAGGGAAATCGTACAAAGATAGAGCCGGGATGCGAGATTATTGTTCCGTTGAAATCCATGAACAAAAATCGGATGGGCTTACCGGAAATTTTGAGTTTGGCATCATCAACGACTTCGATAGCGGCAATGGTTACTGCAATTCTTAACAACACGAAATAGTATGGAACAGGAAGTAAAGCAGGCAAATCAGATGCCACAGGAGGAAGAAATTGATTTGGTCGAGGTGGTCCGGAAGTTGTGGAAAAACCGGAAACTGATACTGAAGATTACAGTCGTGTTTATGGTACTAGGGGTATTCGTGGCCCTGTTTAGTCCGAAAGAATATACTGCCGGATGTACGATGGTCCCTCAATCCGGGGATAAGAAAGTCGGTGGAAATTTGAGTGGACTGGCATCCATGGTCGGAATTAATTTAGGTGGGGCTTCTGGTGGAGAAGTTTTATCTCCGACAATTTATCCTAAAATTGTGGCAAGTATTCCTTTTAAGAAGGACTTGATGGCGACCCCGTTGAAGTTTGAAGAGTATGATCAACCGATCACGTTATTGGATTATTATACAAAGGATGAGTACCAGAAATTTAGTTTGGGAGGTACAATTGCGAAATACACGATTGGTTTACCGGGAGTGATTATAAATGCAATTCGGGGAGAAGATACAACGATGATTTCTGCGGGGCAGGGAAGTGCGATTCAGTCTCTTTCAAAGGACGAGAAGAAGATGTCGGAGATGTTGAATGATATGATTTCTTTGAACGTGAATGATAAAGACGGTTACGTGCAATTGTCTGCGTCCTTGGGAGAACCTTTGGCTGTAGCTCAGTTGGCTGAACGGGCTCAAGAGTTGTTACAGACGTATATTACGGATTTTAAAATCGAGAAGGTGAAGTCAAATTTGACTTTCGTGGAGCAACAATATGATGCTGCAAAAAAACGTTACGAGAAGATGCAGGATAGTTTGGCTCGTTTCAGAGATGCGAACAAGAGTTTTTCTTCTGCCGTGGCAAAGACTCAGGAGGAGGCTTTAACGAATGAGTATAATCTTGCTTATAGCGTGTATTCCGAGTTGGCAAAACAGATGGAACAGGCTAAGATTGCCGTGAATGAAACCACACCGATTTTGACGATCGTGGAACCGGTTGTAGTTCCGATTGAACGTTCTAAGCCTAAAAGGGGATTAATTTGCGTGTTGTTTACGTTCTTGGGAGGCTTTGCTGGAGTGGGTACGGTTTTGGCATTACCTTTTGTGGCTAATGTTTTTGGAAATGATAAATTGAAACGGTTTATAAAGGAATAAGTTTGTAACCGGGGATCCGGTTTTCATATTACTGGAGGTGTGTCAAAATGTATTGGCATACCTCTTTTTGTGAGAAGTTTTTTACCTTTGCGGTACGTGGGGATCGGGACGTGTGATAAAATATTTGATAGTCTTTGAAAATGATTGATTTTGAACAGTTAGCACGAAATATGGAGGGAGAAGTGATGACGGATTCTCTTCATCAAATGATTTATGCGACAGACGCATCGGCTTATCGGGAGATACCGTTGGCTGTTGTATATCCTCGGGATGCCTCGGACGTGAAGGAATGTATCAAGTTTGCCAGAAAAAATGGGATTACATTGATTCCCCGTGCCGCGGGAACTTCTTTAGCGGGGCAGGTGGTAGGGAATGGGGTGGTCGTTGATGTGTCTCGGTATATGAATCACGTGCTGGAGATAAATGAAAAAGAGCATTGGGTTCGGGTTGAACCGGGGGTAGTGCTGGATGAATTGAATATGCGGGTAAAGTCGTTGGGATTGTTCTTTGGGCCGGAGACTTCTACTTCTAATCGTTGTTGTTTGGGAGGAATGGTGGGAAATAATTCGTGCGGTTCTCATTCTTTGGTGTACGGGAGTACCCGGGATCATCTTTTGGAGGCAAAAGTTATTTTGAGTGACGGGGAGGAGGCTTGGTTGAAGGGAATGAATAAAGATGAGGTGAGGGATAAAATGACGGAAGACACGTTGGAGGGAAAGATATACAGGTGTTCTGTGGAGATGTTGGAAAATAATAGAGAGGAGATTATTCAACATTTTCCGGACCCGGCTTTGCGGAGAAGAAATTCTGGGTATGCCATTGATCAATTGTTGTACTCGGATTACTTTGATGTTGTTTATGAGGAAAAGTTTAATTTGTGCAAGTTATTAGCCGGATCAGAAGGAACTCTGGCATTTGTGACCGAGTTGAAATTGAATCTTGTCCCGTTACCACCCAAAGAAAAGGCGGTAATTTGTGTACATTGCAGGACATTAGAGGAGGCGTTTGAGGGGAATCTGGTCGCATTGAAACACCACCCGGTGGCTATCGAGTTAATGGATCAGAATATATTAGAACTAAGTAAAGGAAATATAGAACAAAATAAGAACCGTTTTTTCGTTCAAGGTGATCCTGCTGCAATACTGATTGTTGAGTTGGCACAGAAAAGTAGGGAAGAGGTGGATCGGGTGGCAGACCAGGTCGAAGCAGATATGAAGATGCACGGGTATGGGTATCATTTCCCGCGAGTGTACGGGAGTGATATTAATCGGGTGTGGAGTTTACGGAAGGCGGGACTAGGGTTGTTGTCCGGAATGCCGGGGAATGCGAAGCCCGTGTCCGTGATTGAGGATACAGCCGTGGCTCCGGAACGGTTACCTGCTTACATGAAGGATTTCGGGGAGATGCTGGAACGACTGGGATTGAAGTGCGTGTATCATGCACATATCAGTACGGGTGAGTTGCATTTACGTCCCGTGTTGAATTTGAAGGAGGAGAATGACCGGGTGTTATTCCGGCGTGTGGCGGAAGAGACGGCTAAGTTGGTGAAAAAGCATCGCGGCTCTTTAAGTGGAGAGCATGGTGACGGACGTTTACGAGGGGAGTTTATTCCATTGTTGTTCGGGGAGAAGGTGTATGGCTTGATGCAGGAGACTAAAGCTTGTTGGGACCCGGAGGGTATTTTTAACGCGAGGAAGATTGTGAACACGCCGCCCATGGATACCTCTCTTCGATATGAGGTAGGGGATTCGAACGTGACGTGTCGCACTTATTTTGATTTTTCAAAGGAAAAAGGTTGGTTGTGTGCTATTGAGCAATGTAATGGTTCGGGAGATTGTCGGAAATCATATGCTTTTGGTGGTACGATGTGTCCGAGTTTTCGGGCTACGAGAGAAGAGAGTCATACGACACGGGCTAGGGCGAATACGTTACGGGAGTTGATGACTCGTCCGAAAACGAAAAAGATATATGATCAGCGGGAGATTTTAGAAGTGTTAGATACCTGTGTTTCATGTAAAGCGTGTAAATCAGAATGTCCTTCTAACGTGGATATTGCTCGTTTTAAGGCAGAGTTCTTGCAACAGCATTATGATGTGTGCGGGGTTCCGATGAAGGCTTTTTTGATTGCCCGTTTGACAGAAATTCAGCGTTTGGGTACGATCTTACCGTGGTTTTATAATGCCGTCGTTCGAAACCGGATGACAGGCGGGATGTTGAAACGAATGTTGCATTTTGCCCCGGAGCGGGCGATTCCTACTCTTTATAAGACCACGTTGAAGCATTGGCTTGGTCGTTATCGGCGAAAGAATAGGGGTGAGATCGTGGGAAGAGTGTTTCTGTTTGCCGATGAGTTTACCAATTACATGGACGTGGAGATCGGGATAAAGATGATCGAATTGCTGGATCGGTTAGGGTATGAGGTTATTATACCGAAACACGTGGAAAGTGGACGGACAGCCATTTCGAAAGGTATGTTGAAGGTGGCGAAAGGGGTGGCCCGGAAGAATGTACTGTTGTTGAAAAGCTGGGTTACAGAAAATATTCCATTGGTAGGTATTGAGCCTTCGTGTATATTATCGTTCCGGGATGAATACCCGGATTTGGTAGGAGATGATTTGAAGGAAGAGGCTCTGAGGTTAGGAAAAAATTGCTTGTTGTATGACGAGTTTTTTACCCGGGAGATTCGTGCCGGAAGAATACGGGCAGAACAATTTACTGATCAACCGTTGAAGATTATGTTGCATGGGCATTGTCACCAAAAGTCGTTGGCCTCCGTTGAGCCTTCTAGAGAAATGTTATCTTTGCCAGTGAATTATAGCGTGGAGGTTATTCCTTCCGGATGTTGTGGGATGGCGGGAGCTTTCGGGTACGAGAAAAAACATTACGAGCTGTCCATGAAAATCGGGGAACAAGTGTTGTTTCCAGCTGTGAGGGATGCTGGGGAGGATGTTTGTATTTCAGCCCCGGGAACGAGTTGCCGACGACAAATAAAAGATGGTACGGGGAAACAGGCATTGCATCCGATAGAAGTTTTGTACGAGGCATTGAAATGTACGAAGGAAAAATAACTTCGAATTTCGTCCTTCTTTCGTTTGATGTAAAGTATTAATGTTATATTTTTGAAGTTCAAATTTTTAATTTGACAAAAAGGTAGATGTGAGTAAAGAACTAATAAAATGAATATGAAAAATTTTGCACTTATTGGCGTGGCGGGATATATCGCTCCAAGGCATTTGCGAGCCATAAAAGACACGGGGAATCAGTTGGTAGCTGCTTATGACAAGTTTGATAGCGTGGGTATCATGGATAGTTATTTCCCGAATTGTGCTTTTTTCACGGAGATGGAGTTGTTCGATCGTCATTGTTCAAAATTGAAGAAGACAGCCGAACGGGTGGACATGGTATCAATCTGTACGCCGAATTATTTGCATGATGCTCATATTCGTTATGGTTTGCGTTTGGGGGCTGACGTGATTTGCGAGAAACCGTTGGTATTGAATCCTTGGAATATAGATGCGTTGGAGGATGTGGAGAAAGAGACAGGACGTAAAGGGTACACGATCCTGCAATTGCGTTTACACGAGTCAATAAAAGCTCTGAAAAAAAAGATCGAGGAAGGACCGAAAGACAAGGTGTATGACGTGGATTTGACTTATATTACTTCTCGCGGAAATTGGTATTATACGAGTTGGAAAGGGGACGAGCGGAAGAGTGGGGGTGTTGCCACGAATATTGGGGTCCATTTTTATGATATGTTGTCATGGATCTTTGGTCCGGTGAAGGAAAATATAGTACATGTGATGAGTCACGACCGGGTTGCCGGATTCTTGGGATTGGAAAAGGCTCGTGTACGTTATTTTTTGAGTATAAATGCTGATAATTTACCGGAAAATGCCGTGCAAGGGGAGAAAAGAACTTACCGTTCTATCCGTATTGAGGGGGAGGAATTTGAATTTAGTCAGGGATTCACGGAACTGCATACAGAGAGTTATCGGAAAATTCTGGCAGGAGAAGGGTTTCGTATAGAGGAAGCCCGTAATTGTATCGGGATAGTTCATGATATTCGACACGCAACCCCAATCGGTTTAAAAGGGGATTATCATCCTTTGGCTAAATTGCCATTGGTGAAACATCCTTTTGGTTGGGGAAGGTGATAAAAACTAAAAGATAAAAGTTAGAAGATAAAAACTAAGGGTAAAAACTAAAAATAAAGGGAAAATGAAGATTATTGATAATGGGTTGTTAGATGAGGTTTCTCGGCAGGCCGCAGAGAGTCCGCGTTTGAGGATGAATTATAATTTTCACGATACGTTGGAGGCTAATGCTCAACGCTTGTTGAATGCTTTGGAGCCGGGGACTGAATTACCTGTACATAGACATTGTTTTACCGCGGAGACTTATATCGTGCTGCGCGGTGAAATTAACGTGTTTTTTTATGATGATGACAAGCGGGTGACCGAGTCCGTGACCTTGAATCCGTTGAAAGGTGAATATGGTATTCATATACCTGCCGGGCAATGGCACACGTTGGAAGTCGTGGAGAAAGGAACCGTGATTTTTGAAGTGAAAGATGGGCCGTACCGTCCGTTGGGACCGGAAGATAGACTTGATTAATTTTAGATTCATGATTTTAGATTTTAGTCGCACGAGCGTTCGCTTTGGACGAGTTACAGATTCTTTCTCCTCTAAATTCTAAACTCTACATTTTAAATTATTGTGTATGTATAATAAGTTATTAAATAAAAAGGCAAAGTTGGCATTAGTCGGGTTGGGGTATGTCGGGTTACCGATAGCACTAGAGTTTGCCAAGAAGATTTCCGTGATCGGTTTTGATATTAACGAGGAACGGTTGGCAAAGATGAGAAAGAAAATCGACCCGTGTAATGAGTTGGGGCCGGAAGCATTTGAGAATAGTGATATTTATTTTACTTCTTCCGTGGATGAGTTACGGGAAGCGTCGTTTTTTATTGTGGCGGTTCCGACCCCGATAGATAAGTTTAATCAACCGGATTTGAAACCCCTGCTGGCGGCATCCCGCACGGTGGGAATGGCCTTAAAGAAGGGAGATTACGTGGTTTATGAATCTACGGTTTATCCGGGCTGTACGGAAGAAGATTGTGTCCCGGTGTTGGAAGAGGTTTCCGGACTGAAAGTTGGAATTGATTTTAAGATCGGTTATTCTCCGGAACGTATTAATCCGGGCGACAAGGTTCATACGTTGGCTAACACGGTAAAGATTGTTTCTGGATGTGATGCAGAGACTTTGGAAACGGTGGCTAAGGTTTACGAGTTAGTAGTGAAACCGGGAGTACATCGGGCTCCGAATATTAAGGTGGCCGAGGCCGGGAAGATTATTGAAAATACACAACGGGATGTGAATATAGCTCTGATGAACGAGTTATCCATTATTTTCAGTCGTATTGGTATCAACACGTATGACGTGCTGGAGGCCGCGGGGACGAAATGGAATTTCTTGAAGTTTTATCCCGGTTTAGTGGGAGGACATTGCATCGGGGTGGATCCCTATTACTTGGTGCATAAGGCAAAAGAGCTGAAGTATCATCCGCAAATGATTAATGCCGGACGGTTTGTAAATGATTCGATGGGAGGATATATAGCCAAGAAGATTGTGAAGAAGATGATCGGGATGGGAAAGAATATCTTGGGCGCTCGAGTGTTGGTTATGGGGGTTACGTTTAAAGAGGATGTATCGGATATTCGGAATTCGAAAGTTGTGGATATAGTGAACGAGTTGAAAGATTTTGGTGTGGATGTAGATGTTACGGACCCGAATGCAGATTCCGAAGAAGTGATGCATGAATACGGTTTTAAGTTGATCGAGAAGCCCCGGGCAAATTATGATGCTGTCATCGTGGCAGTAGCGCATAAGGAGTACATGGAGCTGGACGAGGAGTATTTCCGTGGATTGACATACGAACACGCTGTATTGGGAGATATAAAAGGAATTTACAGGGGGAAAATTCACCTGATGAAATACTGGAGCCTATAAATAAAATGATAACTTCGCGTCAGAATTTAATGATATGAAAGGAATTGTATTAGCCGGTGGATCCGGGACCAGGTTATATCCAATTACGAAAGGCGTATCAAAGCAGTTATTGCCGATATATGATAAGCCAATGGTATATTATCCCATTTCAGTATTAATGCTGGCGGGAATCAAGGATATTTTAATTATTTCAACCCCGCAGGATTTACCGGGGTTCGAGCGTTTACTCGGTGATGGCTCCGATTACGGGGTTCATTTCACGTATGCAGAACAGCCAAGCCCGGATGGGTTAGCACAAGCATTTATTATCGGGGAGGAGTTTATTGGAAATGATTCGGTTTGCTTGGTGTTGGGGGATAATATTTTTTATGGACAGCATTTTACAGGAATGTTGTTAGATGCCGTGAAAGCCGCGGAAGGGGAGGATAAAGCAACTGTTTTTGGTTATTGGGTAAATGATCCTGAACGTTACGGAGTGGCCGAATTCGATCAAGACGGGAATGTACTGAGTATTGAAGAAAAACCGAAGAATCCGAAATCGAATTATGCCGTGGTCGGGTTGTATTTTTATCCGAACGAAGTGGTTCGTGTTGCTAAAGAGATAAAACCGTCCGCTCGTGGGGAGTTGGAAATTACTTCTGTGAATCAGACCTTTTTGGAGGCTGGTGATTTAAAAGTTCAGTTGTTGGGACGTGGATTTGCTTGGTTGGATACAGGAACTCATGATTCATTGGCTGAAGCTTCTAATTTTGTAGAAGTTATCGAAAAACGTCAAGGGCTGAAGATTGCTTGTTTGGAGGAGATTGCTTATATGAAGGGATGGATAGATGCGGAGCGTTTGAGGGCTGTGGCTCAACCGATGATCAAAAACCAGTATGGACAGTATTTATTGAAATTACTGCAGTAATTTCAATAAGTTGCAGGTTGGCAGGTTACAGGTTACAAGTTATTTACAGGTTATAAATTGTTTATGGGGACGGTTAGGTGTTTTGAGGATTTTAAGATTTGGCAGGATGCCCGTTTGTTGGTAAATCAGGTTTACTTGTACACTGCAGGAGTGAAGGATTATGGGTTTAATGATCAGGTTAGAAGGGCGGCAGTTTCGGTGATGAATAATATTGCGGAGGGGTATGAGGCTGGTGGTAATGTGATGTTTAAGAAGTTTTTGCAAATATCGAGGGGAAGTTGTGGTGAAGTCAGGAGTATGTTGTATTTAGCTAAAGACTTGAAATATATAGACGAAATAAAGGTAAACGGGTTATTGTCTGATTGTATGGTTTTATCTAAAGGTATCAGTAAATTAATTACTTATTTGGATGCCACAACCAGCAACTTGTAACCTGTAAACTTGTAACTAAAATATAGATGAAATAAAGGTAAACGGGTTATTGTCCGATTGTATGGTTCTATCCAAAGGTATCAGTAAATTAATTACTTATCTGGATAACACAACCTGCAACTTG
>OJSD01002990.1_pt1 | contig 14673 bp, 27 predicted proteins | sample 1599391 | NCBI WGS metagenome assembly OJSD01 (sample SAMN04168656, study PRJEB22393) | human gut metagenome | biome: human gut microbiome; feature: stool | host: Homo sapiens | collected 2014-03-17 | reverse complement strand
TGCGTCGGTACAATACAGGCTACACCAATGAATATGAAACAACTAACGGAGTTTGCAGGGATAATACGTGACGGTTTTCAACGTAATTACAAAACAAATTTTTTGGATAATGGCGGTCAAATTGAAATAACTGACTAACGCGCGGAGGTAAAAATGGATTTAGAGAAAAAAGCGTTCGAGCGGTTAAAGTTAGGCGCGGAAACGTCAGAACACCTATACAATGCGCCGCTGATAATCTGTTACAGCGGCGGCAAGGACAGCGACGTATTATTGCAGTTGGCATTGAATAGCGGTATCAATTTTGAGGTATTACATAACCATACAACCGTGGACGCACCCGAAACGGTGTACCATATCAGAGATACGTTTAGACGATTAGAGTTACAGGGTGTTAAATGTACCGTCGAGAAACCGACGTACAAGGGCGAAAGGGTAACAATGTGGTCGTTGATACCGCAGGTAATGTTACCGCCAACACGATTAATGCGGTACTGTTGCTCTGTCCTAAAGGAAAAAGGGGGGGAGAAACAGGGCTATTGCGACAGGTGTTCGCAGAGCCGAAAGCCGTTCACGCTCTAAGCGTGGAATATTTGAGGACTTCAATAACAATAAAGCAAAGAAAATTGTATTAAATAACGACAACGATGACAAGCGTCGTTGGTATGAACGCTGCGAGAAACAGGCGAAAACGCTTGTTAATCCGATTGTCGATTGGCAAGACGAGGACGTGAAGAATTATGTTCAAAGTGAAAAGATAGAATTAAACCCGCTGTATTGCGAGGGGTTCAAACGTGTGGGTTGCGTTGGTTGCCCATTAGCAAGTAAGGCAACAAGATATGCCGAATTTCGTAGGTATCCGAAATATGAAAAAGCATACATACAAGCATTTGACCGAATGCTTAAAACAAGAAAAGCAAACGGCAAAGAGGGAACATGGCAAACAGGATATGATGTGTTTAGGTGGTGGTTGGAGGAAGATTTTAGGCAGATTGAAATAAGTGAAGAATTTTATGAGGACGACAAGCAGTGAAACGGTCAATGTCACAATATGCTAAGGTCGGGAAAGAGAGGAAGAATATGACGGTACGAGAATTACATGATGAATTAGGACGGTTAATCAGAGAGGGTTACGAAGATTATGATGTTATTATTTCAAACGAATTTGACGAACAAATTTTATATGATGTCGATATTCGTAAAGAGGACGAGGAAATAGTTTTATATTAACAAAAAGAATGAGAGCGAGGTACGGAATGGAAAGGAAAGAAACAACAAGATTTTTGAGTGAGTTACTCGTCCAAAGGAAATTAGCAGGTAAATACTATGCGAGCGAAGTTACACTTGACTGCGGAAGTGGAAAAGGCAAAGAAAAACGCGTTGATTTCGTTCAATTCATACCCAAAAACCAAAGTGTGAGCGGAATTGAAAAAGGCGAATTTGTTTGCTATGAGGTGAAAAGCTGTAAGGCTGATTACCACAGTGGCAACGGTTTAAATTTTGAGGGTGAGAGGAATTACATTGTTACGACAATGGAAACGTACAAACAAATCATTCACGAAAAGCCGTGGGAAGTGGGTGTATATGTAGCGTGTCCGGAGAGTAGAGAGTTGGTGGACGAATTTGAAAATCCGACACCGATAGAAGATAATACGGTGAACTGGACATTAAAAATTGCACGTGCCGCACACCCAAAGGACCGTCAACGGTCAATGACACAACTACTATTTTATATGCTACGTTCAGGAAAGTGAGGATTTTATTATGAAAAAAACTAAAAAAGTGTTATGGTTCAGCCGACACGAGATGTCGGCTGAACAAAGAGCGGCGTTAGGCGACGTTGAGATTGTGCAGATTAACAAGACAATACAATCTGCACAGGAGTTAAAAACAGAAATAGAGGACTGCGACATTATTGCCGTGGTCGCGCCAATCGGGTTGCAGGAACAATTCCTGCGATTGGCAGGCGACAAGCCGGTAATAACGGCTGTCAATGCCCGAATTTTAGTAGAGCAAGACGACGGTAGCGAGGCAAAAGCCGAGTTCCATTTCGTCAAATGGGAACGATTGATAAAAATTGAAGTCGTCAAAGAAGATTTTCCGAATCAAACGCCTATTGAAGATTGCGGGTTTACAGTTCGTACATACAACTGTTTAAAACGTGCGCTGATTAACAAAATAAGCGATATTGAGAGTATAGAACAGTTAATGTCGGTAAGAAATTTAAGTCAAAAAAGTCTACAAGAAGTTGTAGATAAAATAAATGAATACGGCATTAAATTGCCGGAAAGCGCGGTAATGGGGTGACAGTGCAGGAATTATACGAATTTGCGGAAAAATTCGTTAAAGTCGGGAGTGGCAGTGGTGAAGTGTTGGCACCAAAAACTAAAAACAACATAGAAATTGAACCAAAGGGAAAAGAAATCACGATATAAGTCGAAAGAGAGGATTTTATTATGAAAACAAGATTAATTGAGGAACAACCGCTATATATTTATAAGACATACAATGCTAACCCCATAAAGCTGTATAGAAAAGATTTTGATGAATTAGAAATCGGTAGCGAATTCTACGTTGAAGATTGGGAGCCGGACGTAAATGCAAAAATAGACGAGTATACCACCGTAAGATGTATATACAAGGACGGCGAGGGTGTGTTATTGAGAGAACACACAATAACCTCGCACAGGGACAGTCTTGACGAGGACGAAATCGAAACCGCATTAGTTTGGGTCGAGTTAAAAACGGAGGAGCAAAAATGAGAAAGACATATTGTTCAGTATGTGGAAAAATGATGAACGAAAAAATCGACGAAAACAGTGGTAAACCGTTTAAAATACAAATGTGTTCCGTGAGCTGTATCAGCGAGGCGTGGCATAATGTCACCGAGGCACTGAAAAAAGGTGTACGTCCCGAATGGGTGTACACCTGCAACGGTGAGCAACCGCAACCACAGTCACGAAGTAACAATAAACGGTATATATACCATAATCGAATTGTGGTTTTACAAAATCAAGGGTTCACAATTAGGGAAATCAGCAAAGAATTAGATATAGCAGTAGCGACGGTATACGGTTCAATTAAACAGTACGGAACCGAAATGATATAAAATCAAGAGAAAAGAGGCGGCAAAAATGAAAAGGTCAGAGTTAGAAAAGTTTTTAGGTAAGAGAGTTACTGTCACGTTGAATAACGGTGATGTAATCACCGGAGAACTGAATAAGACGGGGAATGGTTATCCCAATATGTATACACCTGCGAATTATTATTTTTGTAAGCCAATAACAAATATATCATTTAGCTGTTCATCCATCAAAAAATTAAGAGAGGAAAAATAAACAATGAGAAAATATAAATCCAAATATATGAAACCATATATACGAAAATTAAAAGCAGGTGATTTGAAACGCATAACGTCACAAATGACATTTCAAGCATTGTTAAATGAGTGTATTATTGATTATGCACAAAGAAATAAAAAACAAGTCTATGTACTGACGCTTGCAGGAACGCGTTGTATAGTTGATGTTGGCATGAGCAAAAAGCGATTAAGAAATGCTATGATTGCGATTGATAGATATTACAGAGAATACAACAAAATGCGGAATGTGTGAAAAAAATCACTACAAGAAGTGTACCAAAAGAACAGACGAAAACGGAGGAATTAACAAATGAGATATATAGCTAAACCATGTGAAATTGAGGCGGTGGAATGGACGGGAAAAAACGCCGCAGAGATTTTACAATTTGCAAATACACAGAACATTGATATTACAAACGGAGTACCTGTCATAAAAACGTTAGAGGGTGAAATGAGAGCAGATGTAGGAGATTACATCATTCGAGGCTTGCGCGGCGAATATTATCCGTGTAAGCCGGACGTATTTCATGCGAAATACGAGCCATGCGAAGAGCAGGAACAACGCGAAGAGCAGGAACAACATAAAATGAACAAACAGGAAAAAGAAGATTTTATTATCCGCAAAACATATGAATTAAATCGCATTTTTGTAAATTACAAAGTAAGTAAAGACAAACAGAAAGCTATGAACGAGCAAATGAACGAAGTTAAGAAAATACACAGAGAGTTAATAGTAAATTATATAGCAGAAATGGAGGACGTTATAAATCCCATGAGTAATGCAGTAACGCCGGCTATTGCGGCGGCATTAACATTGGTGCTAAAAGCGATAGAAAGTGATATGACGGCGGCAGATATTGCATTTAAAGATGTTCTGTGCATATGGAACAGAGAAGTAGTAAATTGTGAAGAAGAGGCAAAGAGTTGAAAGGATTGATAAAACAGAACAGGCGACAGAAGATATTTCTTGCCGAGCATGGATTGAAACCGGAAAACTGGAAGATTGAAAAGGAAACGCCGGAATATCTATACGTCGTCAGTAAGAACGGTCAACACCGTTTATTGCTGAAAAACTAAAAATCACAAATCAGTTACGAAACAGGGGGATATATCGTTGAAAATAGCAGAATTAAAAGAATATCGAAAAATTTTAAATAATGTTCAAAGTATTGAAAAACAAATAATCAGCTTAGAATCACAAATAAATAAAATTACATCCGTTGTCAATGATACTCCCCGCGGCGGAAAAACACCGGACAAGTCGGAACTGATTTGTAAGTTAGTTGACCTACGCGAGCAGTACAAAACAACATATTCGGCGGCGGTAAAGAAACTGAAAAAGATTGAGGCGGCAATAGAACAGCTGAATGACCCAAGAGAACAAGCTGTATTGCGTTTCAAATACATAGTTGGTTTACCAATGTTTCAGATATGCGAAGAACTGCATTATGAACGTACGAAAGTATACGAGATACATATGTCCGCAATAAAAAATTTAGAAAAAATAAAAACGCGGACAAAAACGGACACTAATATGTGATATTATGATAATGTGAAAAATTCACAAAGAGGATTTATCCTTTTCGCCTCTTATCAATCGAAGAACCGCCGTAGCGTGTAAACGGCGGTTTTTGATTGCAAAAAAATATAATAGGGCGTAGTTCAACAGGTTAGAACACTGCACGGGTGATATTTTCACCTATGCGGACGTTGTAAGTTCAAATCTTGCCGCCCTAACCAATAAAAAAGTGAACCAAGCGGCGGAAAGTTCCACCGCTTTTTTAGTGCAGAAAGGACCAACAATGAAAATATATTACGAAAAAAATACGAAAACAAATAAAAAAATACGAAAACAATCCAAAAAATACGGATTGACATACAAATTTTCAAAATGGCTATTCATATGCAAATGGCGATTTAATAATCGTAAATGGTGTGAATGCCGGCACAAGCGCAGAGCGTTAGAACGTGCGTTGACAAAAAACGGATTTATTTAATTTTTTGTTAAGTTTTGTTAAGGTGTTTGCGTACGCACACGCGCGCGTTAATGGTAGGAATTAAAAAACAGGGGGAAATATATTAACAAAGCGAGGTGAGAAACTATGACGAAAAAAGAAAAAATGTTCGTTGACGCATATGTAAATGATGTCAAGAGAAATCAGACCGCGGCGGCTATTGCGGCAGGTTACAGTGAAAAAACAGCACCGCAGGCGGCAAGCCGGCTAATGAAAAAAGACGAAATCAAACAGGCCATTGATGAACGTCTGAAAGAACTGCACGAGCAAAACACAGCACAGGCGAACGAAGTCATAGAATTTCTCACGGCGGTAATGCGTGGCGAAAACGTTGACAATATCCCGATATTTGTCGGTGACGGTTTTCAAGAACTGACAGAGGGAAAACCGCCTGCCAAAGACAGACTGCGTGCGGCGGAAATGTTGGGTAAATACTACGCATTGTTTACAGACAGGACACAGATAGAAAATGACGGACCTGTCGTTATTATTGATGATATAGGGGGCGAAAAAAATGGGGACTAAAATATCTGAAAAAATCGCACCGTCATTTTATCCGGTGCATAGAAAACTACACGATAAAAAATATACGCACTATTGGCTGAAAGGCGGCAGAGGTTCAACAAAATCGTCGTTTATATCCATTGAGATTATAAACGGTATAATGAACAACGCAGACGCAAACGCTGTCGCAATTCGTAAAGTCGGCGTATATCTGAAAGACAGCGTGTATGAACAATTAGTTTGGGCGATAGAGCAGTTGGGCGTATCACATTTGTGGAAACAGAAATTAAGTCCGTTGGAGTTGGTATACAAACCAACAGGACAGAAAATTTTATTCCGTGGTGCAGATAAACCACAGAAATTAAAATCGACAAAAGTATCAAAGGGATATTTAAAGTATATTTGGTATGAAGAAACTGCGGAATTTAACGGCATTGCAGAAATCCGTAATATCAATCAATCATTAATGCGTGGCGGTTCTGAATTTGTCGTATTTTATTCATACAATCCGCCAAAATCACAGCGTAACTGGGTTAATAAACACATATTAGAAATTGATAAACACAGCTACGCACATCATAGCTGTTATTTAGATGTTCCGCCGGAATGGTTAGGGACACAGTTCATTGCGGAGGCGGAAAGTCTAAAAGAACGTAATATAGACGCATACAATCATGAATATTTAGGCGAAGTCACCGGAACGGGTGGCGAAATATTCGCAAATGTGGATATAGTCAGATTGTCTGATGAACACGTTGACACGTTCGACCAAATCCGCGAGGGTATCGATTTTGGATATGCGGCGGACCCGTTTGTGTATGTGAAATGTCACTATGACAAAAAACGAAAAACACTGTACATATTTGACGAAATTTACAAGGTAGGTATGTCAAATCAATCCGCGGCGGAAAGGATAAAGACGAAGAAGAACACGCAAAATCAAATAATCGCTGATAGCGCAGAACCGAAGAGTATTGCGGAAATGAAACGGTACGGACTGCGTATAACAGGTGCAAAGAAAGGGCCGGATAGCGTAAATTACGGTATCAAATTTTTGCAGTCGTTAGACAAAATCATTATTGATAATATCCGTTGTCCGAAAACGGCAGAGGAATTTTTAAACTATGAATTGGAACCGGACGGAAACGACGGATTTAAAGACGAATTTCCGGACAAAAACAACCATACCATAGACGCCGTGCGTTATGCGTTGGAAAACGATATGAAGAACAAAACCGCAAAAATACGCAGTAGAAAGGAATTATATTAATGCGATTAGACGAAGAATTAATCAAAGACGGTATAACGGTCAAACTGATAGCCGAATTAATCGAAAAACACGAACGTCGTAACGGCAGATATTCAAAATTGATGAACTATTACAGGGGAAATCACGCAATTTGTCACCGAGAACGAGAGGCGGACGGATTGGCGAATAATAAAATAATGGTGAACCACGCAAAATACATTACAGACATCAGCACAGCATATTTAATCGGCAACCCTGTTAGTTATACACCGTCTGACGGGTACAATATTGACGACATTATAAATGTCTATTTGGAACAGGATATACAGTCGATTGACAAAGAAATCGTGAAGAATGTCAGCATATACGGCAGAGGGTACGAGTTAGTATATTCGGACGGAAATTCACAGCCACGCAGTGTCAAAATAGACCCGCGACAGGCATTTGTCGTATATAACGACGATTGTACACATTTTCCGTTGTTCGGTGTTTATTATTATAAAACATACGACGTCAATCACGTTGTAACGGGTATTGTCTGCAATATATACACGGATAGCGAAATATGTACATATCAGTCAAAACAGGATAATTGGAACACGCTTGAATTGACATATCAAGCAATACATTTCTTTGGTGGCGTGCCTATGATAGAATACGTCAATAACGAGGAAAAACAGGGCGATTTTGAGCAACAAATACAGCTGATAGACGGATATAACAAATTGATGTCGGACCGTGTAAACGACAAAGAACAGTTTGTTGACGCTATGCTGTTATTGAAAGGAATTGAAATAGACAGCGAACAAGCACGCGCATTAAAACGCGAAAAGATTTTACAAACCGATAACGATGAGTACGGCGACGCAAAGTATTTGTCGAAATCGTTGTCAGAGGCGGACACAAAGGTACTGCGTGACGACCTAAAAGAAGATATATTCACTACATCAATGGTACCGGATTTGTCAGACGAAAAGTTCGGCAACAACCAAAGCGGTGTGGCGATTAAGTACAAGATTTTGGCGTTCGAGCAGAAAACAAAAGACAAAGAGGGTTACATCACAAAGGGACTGAAAGAACGTTTTAAACTGTATAATCATTTTTTAAACCTAAAAAACAATACGCCGATAGTTCCTGTACACAGGATTGATTTTGTGTTCACACACAATTTGCCTGTAAACAATTACGAAATGTCACAAATGATTACAAACCTAAAAGGTATGGTTAGCACCGAAACACTGATAGCACAGTTGGATTTCGTAACTGACCCACAGGAAGAGGCGGAATCGGCACGGCAGGAAACAGCAAACGAATTTCAACAGCAACTGAACAACAATAGCGATATTATGTCGGGGGGCGGTTGGTAATGCAGTTTAGCGTTGAGGGGTTGGAAAATGTGCAGGCAATGATTGATGATAAAATCAATAATCTAACCGAAAAACTGTCAGAGGGTATCGCCGAAAGTTGTAAAGTTGTAGAGGCCGACGCAAGAGGTTTGTGTCCTGTTGATACGGGGGAATTACAGAAATCCATAACGTCGGAAGTGTCGGGAACAACCGGCACAGTCGGAACGAACAAAGAATACGCTATGTACGTTGAATTTGGCACATACAAAATGGCGGCACAACCGTATTTAGTTCCGGCGCTGAAATCGAACGAACAAAACATTGTAGAAATCATCAAAGGAAAAATAGCGGGGTAGCGTATGAAAAGTGAGGAATACTGGAATGATGCCGCCCTAAGGCGAGAAATAGCGGTACAAACGGGAACAAATTATACAGGCGAAGAAATTTTGAAACTGTATGACGAGGCACTGTCGGATATAGATACAGAAATACAGAAAATCAAAATCAATTTTCAAAAGCGTTTCGGCATTGACAACGAAACCGCAGAATATTTCTTGACGCAGGCACAACAGGAAGATAATTTAAAAACACTGATAAAATCGTTGGAATACGCACCCGACGAACAGGCGCGACAAGATATTTTAGTATATATTAGACGTGACGGACTATCTGTCAGAGCCTATGCCGCACGTAAAGAACGTTATGAGGCGGTCAAAGCTGTTATATATGCCCGAATAAAAAAAGTAGCCGTAAAGGAAATAGAGAAACTGTCAGAGCGACTGCAAGCGGTGTACAAGGAAAGCTATTACGGAGTTATAGACGACAGCGCAAAACAGTTTGATGTCGGTATAAATTTCACTATACTGAATGAAAATGCCATACACGCGGCGTTAAGTTCAAAGTGGCACGGCAAACAGTTTTCGGAGCGTGTGTGGGATAATACGGACAGGTTGGCAACAACGGCGCAGAATTTAGTTGTAAAATCACTGATGTCGGGTGAGGCGTGGAGCAAGACAGCCGAGAAACTGTCTACGGCGTTCCAAGTTGAGAAATACAATGCCACAAGGTTAATACATACCGAGAGTTCACATATCCACGCAATGGCTGATTTAAAGGCATATGAGGACATAGGGGCAGAGCAATACAGATATTTAGCAACATTGGACTATAGAACGTGTGAACGGTGTCAACAGTGGGACAATATGGTGTTGCCACTGTCGGAGGCGCGAGAGGGATATAACTATCCTGTACTGCACCCGTTATGTCGTTGTACAACCACTATTGCAGTGGATTTGAAAAATCGTCGAGCAAGGGACCCGCTGACGGGTGTAAATGATATTGTAGACGGTTCCGTCACATATCAAGAATGGTACAATAGCCTGTCAGACGAGCAAAAAGAGGCTTTAAAACTTGCAAAACGTAAAAACAGTAACAAGACATCAGACAAACTGCAACACGCGAAATACGTCAAAGTATTAGGCACAAAAGAAGTGCCGAGAAGTTTTGACAAATGGCAGGAATTGAAGTATAATGACAGTGCAAAGTACGAAGATTTAAGGAAAAAATATAAAAATACTGAATTACAAAATAAAATTCGCAATGAGTATAATTTAAAAATACAGGAGGGAAAACAAGGTAAACACATTATAGGTCATAACAATTACAAAGATGGTCGAAGTTATCTAACTATTTCTATTAGTGAAGTTCAAGAATTAGTTAATAAATATGCAGGAACAGGAGATATTAACAGAGATAAAAAGGGAGTATGGAAACATACTGAAACAGTTTCGATTGACAGGATAATCGGAGTAGATATTGATAATAGAACTGGTCAAAAATATGAAACAGATACATTTAAAATACATTACTCAAAGAACGGGACACATGTAGTACCGAAAAGGAGGGAATAATATGATTCTATATGATAGACTAAATGAAATTGAAAAGAATAATAAATTGAATAGGGATTTAAAGCTGAAAATATACTGCACGGACGGTGATATTTTTGAGGGTTTTTTTGCAGGTTATACAGACGCATTGGACAACGAACCAGAGATTACACAGTTGGAAATGCGTAGATTTAAAGATGATAACGAAATAGTATGTATACTTGAAACCGAAATAGAAAGTATTGAAGTAATAGAATAAAAAGCAAAGCACGTTTTCAGACGTGCTTTTTTAATGCTCAAAATCCCAATTAATTATGAAAAAAGAAAGGAAGATTTTTATGAAAAAAATATTCGGAAAAATAATTATGGAACAAATAGAATTAGACAGGATAAAATTAAATGCCCGTATTCAAGGAATGAGAGAGGCACAGAAAACGTTAAGCCAAGATAAGCGAAATATAATGATTAACTGCGGCTTTTTCCCTGTTACAGATGATTTTTGGACGGCAATAGGTAAACCCGAAGCTTTAGGACAGGGATTTGATTGGGCGTATTTTGAACCGGAGGGAAAAAAACAAAAATTCATGCCATTTCATGGTTGGTTATTTTTAGATATGACAGGCTTTGAAATCCGTCACGAGGCGGAAAAAGCAAGAAAAATTTTAAGAGGCGAATATTAAAATATAAGTAATTCAGTGAAAGGTGGTGATACCGTGAAATACATCACAATAGCAACCGGTTAGAAAGGAATGGTGGTCCGATTATCTCCCGACACGGGGTCAAGTGTTGTCCTGAACAAGACATTAAAAGGTTCTATTTTTATACCAAAATTTAAAAGAAAGGATTGATTTAATCAATGGAAGAACCAATTAAAGAGCCAAACAGTGAGCCAAACAGTGAGCCAAACAGCGAGCCAAACGGTGAACCAAAGAACGAGCCAAACAGCGAGCCAAACGGTGAACCAAAGAACGAGCCTAAAGGCGAACCGTCTGCGGAGCCTGCAAAGACATTTTCGCAAGAAGATATTGACGCGGCCACAAAGAAAGCTGTTGAAGAGGCACAAAAGAAATGGAAAGAAGATGCGGACGAGGCGGCAAGACTGGCAAAGCTGAACAAGGACGACAGAGCAAAAGAAGAAATGCGTATCGAGCGCGAAAAGCTGAACGCGGAAAAAGCTGAATTTGCACAAAAACAGTTAGTTGCCGAAACTGCAAACCAACTGTTGGAACGTGGACTGTCTAAGAATTTCGCAGAGCGTTTGTGCGGTAAGACTGCGGAAGAAACCAAAGCGAACATTGACGCATTTGAAAAGGATTTCAATGCGGCGGTAGAAAAGGCGGTCACAGAAAGAATGAAAGGCAATCCGCCGAAGTTCAAAGAGCCGGACGACAAGGGAAATGACCCGTTTTTAGCGGGATTTATCAACTAAACAAAGAAAGGAAGTAAAAAAATATGGCTATTAATTACGCAAGCAAATACGCAAAGGCGATTGACGAAAGATTTTCAAAAGAGTCAATGTCAAATGCCGTTGTAAACCAAAATTTTGATTTTGTCGGTGTTAAAACAGTAAACGTGTATTCTGTACCTACTGCGGCAATGAACGACTACACAAAAGAGGGTTCAAACCGTTACGGAACACCAAAGGAATTAGAGAACACCGTACAAGAACTGACAATGAACCAAGACAGAAGTTTTACGTTCACAATCGACAGAGGAAACTACAACGATACACAAATGATAAACAGTGCAGGTTCAGCCCTACAACGTCAAATCAGAGAGGTTATCGTACCGGAAATTGATACATACAGATTTGCAAAAATCTGCGCAAGTGCAGGACAAACAGCAACAGGAGCAATCACAAAAGAAAATGCGTACAGTGCATTTTTGGACGGTACAAGTTTTCTAATCGAAAAGAACGTACCGGAGGGAAAAGTAGCGATTGTATCAACTGAATTTTTCAAATTAATCAAGCAAGATGATTCATTCATCAAGCAGGGTGATATTGCACAGAACATTGCAATCAAAGGTCAAGTCGGTATGGTTGACGGTATTCCTATTGTTGTTGCACCGTCAACAAGATTGCCGGAGGGCGTTTTGTTTTTCATCACACACAAAATCGCAACAACATCACCGGTTAAGTTGTCAGAATACAAAATCCACGACAATCCTCCGGGTATTAACGGTTGGCTTGTTGAGGGTAGAGTTTACTACGACGCGTTCGTATTAGACAACAAAAAGAACGCTATTTACGTTCACAAAAAAGCAGAATAAAAAGAAAGGGGCGGTACATATGCGTTTGACAAACGGTACTGATACAGTCAATCTGACAAATCAAATTCAAATCCGTGCGTATCTGACGTCGGGGTATTATGTCGCAGACGGTGAACCGGAAGAAACTGCGGAAACGGTGGAAGAAACCAAGAAACCGACGCGCAGAAAGAAAGAGGACTGATACAATGGATAGTTTGAGTACAGCAAAAATGCTGTTAGGAATAAAAGACAACGAGCAAGACGACTTGTTGTCTTTTTTGATTGATGATATGGAAAATCTAATAAATTCATATTGTCACACAGCCGAAGTGCCGACAAAACTACAAAGTCTTGTGCCTCAAATGGCGGCGGAAATGTACCGCCGAAAAGGGTACGGACAAACAGCCGCACCGCAAGTCATAAAGTCTGTTACAGAGGATAAACGTAGCGTATCATTTGAAACGTCGTCCGCGTCAACCGACACCGACGAATTTTTGAAAGAATACGAATCACGTTTAAGACCGTACCGCTGTAAAAGGGGGTTTTTGCCAAGTGACATCAGCAAACGAAAACTATCGGAACATATTTAGCACGTCTAATAACAAAAATAGCGTGTTTAATAACATATTTAGCGTGTTTGATAACACAACGGCAAAAATCGCCGTAAAAGGAAATTATGACGATTACGAAAACACATACGACATCATAGAAAAAAGTACCGTCACAGGCGATTTACAACCGTACAGCGGGGATATGGCGTCAAAAGATTACGGACTGCAAATTGATTGTCAGTATGTGTTTTATTGTCCCCGTAATTCAGATATAATGGTCGGTGCGTATCTGATAACAGATACAAAAACCTATGAAGTCACATATGTAGCTGATTGGAATATGGGATTGCAATTGATGTTAAAGGGGGTAAAGCTGAATGGTAGACGTAAATAAAATTATCCGCGATATTTTAGTATCTATGAATTTAGAGGACGTCACCGTTTGTTTTTATCACCCTGATGAAGAACAAGAACTGCCCGTTATCAGCTATTATGAAAATACGACAACGACAGGTTTTTGCTATGACAATGCGGAACAGGCACAGAACACAGCTGTATCAATAGACATATGGGCGAACGGCGGCGGTGAATGCAGTCGAATAGCGATACAGGTTGATACGGCTATGCAGGCGGCAGGGTGGTATCGTGAAATGTCGCGAGATATGCCACCCGAAAACGGTGTAAGACACAAAGCAATGAGATTTTCAAAACAAGTATATTTTTAGGAGGATTTAAAAAATGGCAAATACAAATACAGTAGTTAATAAACCGTCGTCAACAATAGGTGTTGACAAATACACATTTTTCAAAGTTGACAAGGACACAGCGACAGAGCTAACCTACGGTGACGGTTATACATTGCCGGGTATGGTTCAAATCACACCAACCGACAGTGGTAACAGTGATACGTTTGACGCTGATAATAACGCGTACGAAGTCAGCACATATATTGAAAAACCGGGACACGACATTGAAAATGCAGACATTCCGCCGGAGGTTGACGCTATGTGGCGTGGTTTGAAAATGGACGAGGTCGGCGGTGTTGCCGTCGATAACAAGACAGAGGCACCGTATTTTGGTGTAGCGTGGAGAACACTACACAATGACGGTTCGTACAGATATTTCAGAACCTACAAAGGTAAATACAGTTTTGCGTCTAACGTTGGCGGTAAAACAAAGCCGTCAAGCGGAAGTATAGACCACCAAACAGCAAAGGCTACATTTACAACGGTTGCAACTGACCATGACGGTGCGTTATATTACGTTATTGATGATACTAAATTGACGGCAGAGGGCAAGGCTGAAATTGCTACAAAGTGGTTTGAGGATATGAAGTATAAGCCAACGGCAGAACAGTTAAAAAAGGAACAATCACAGACAGTATAATAAAACCATAAAAATGTTAAAAGGGACACTAATTTTTTAGTGTCCCTAAATTTGTATCAAGAAAGGAATTATATATTATGCAAAAAGTTTTATCGTTTACAGAGGGAAAGAAAAAGTACATATCA
>OJSD01002908.1_pt1 | contig 15103 bp, 10 predicted proteins | sample 1599391 | NCBI WGS metagenome assembly OJSD01 (sample SAMN04168656, study PRJEB22393) | human gut metagenome | biome: human gut microbiome; feature: stool | host: Homo sapiens | collected 2014-03-17 | reverse complement strand
ACTCCTTCGGCTGCGGCCTGGACGCCATCACCACCGATCAGGTGGCCGAGATCCTGGCCGACAAGGCGGACGTGTACACGCTGCTGAAGATTGACGAGGTCTCCAACCTGGGTGCCGCCAAGATTCGACTGCGCTCGCTCAAGGCCGCCGTCGAGGAACGCGAAGCCAACAAGGCCCGCGAAGCCGCTGCGGCCAAGGCATCCCAGGCCGCCGCGACGAAGGCCGTGCAAGGCCCCAAGTCCACCGGATTCCGCAAGACCGGCTCCACCGCGCCAACCCCCGGCCGCCAGATTCTGCTTGACAGCACCATGGCCGCCAACCCGAAGCTCACCAAGGCCATGCGCGCCGCCTCCAAGCGCGCCGCCGAACGCGACCTGCAGGCCGCAGTCGCCAGCAAGAACGGCACTTCGGACGGCACTACTGGTGTGACGAACGCCAAGAACGCCAAGAAGTCCGGCCACAACAACGCCACCATGTCCCGATACGCGCATCGTGAGAAGTTCGTCAAGGACATGAAGAAGAACTATACGATTGTCGGCCCTCAGATGAGCCCGATCCACATGTCCTTGGTCGAGGCGGTCATCCGCTCCGGCGGCTACAAGTTCGACATCCTGAAGCACGCGAGCCGCGGCGACGTGGAAACCGGCCTCAAATACGTCAACAACGACGCCTGTTACCCGGCAATCATGGTCATCGGCCAGCTCATCGGCGCGATTCAGGAAGGCAAGTACGATCCGGACAAGGTGGCGCTCGCCATCACCCAGACCGGCGGCATGTGCCGTGCGACCAACTACTTCGGCCTGATCCGCAAGGCTTTGGTCGATGCCGGCTATCCGCAGATTCCGGTCATCGCCATCTCTACCCAGGGCCTCGAAGATAACCCCGGCTTCAAGGCCACCCCGCCCCTGCTGCACCGTGCCATCAAGGCGCTGATTCTGGGCGACTTGCTCATGAAGTGCCTCTACCGCGTACGCCCGTATGAGGTGGAGAAAGGTTCGGCCAACAAGCTGTACGAGCTGTGGGACACCATCGTGCGTGAGACCATCGAGCATCACGGCTATTCCAAGACCGCAGCCAAGACGCCGAGCATCAAGAAGGGCTATCTGCCGTATAACGTGCTGGCCAAGGAGATCGTGAAATCCTTTGATGCATTGCCGCTGCGTGATATTCCACGCAAGGTGCGTGTCGGCGTGGTCGGCGAGATTCTTGTCAAGTACCAGCCGGACGCGAACAACCATGTGGTCGACGTCATCGAATCCCAGGATTGCGAGGCCGTAGTGCCCGGCATCATGGAATTCATGACCACCCGCCCCTACATCACCGACTGGAACGAGAAGAACCTCGGCATGGGTGGCAACAAGACGCTCTACGCCTTGATGCGCAAGGGTCTTGACCTGTACAACGCGCCTATCAAGGCCGCACTGGCCACCTCGCACGGCAAGTTCAAGCAGGACGAGCCGATGCCCGAGCTTGTCAAGAAGGCTGCTGAAGTCACCTCCATCGGTGTACAGGCCGGCGAGGGCTGGCTGCTGACTGCTGAGATTCTGGAGCTTATCGAACAGGGTTGCCCGAATGTGATTTGTGCGCAGCCGTTTGCCTGCCTACCCAACCATGTGACCGGCCGTGGCATGTTCGGCAAGATTCGTCGTCTGCATCCGGAAGCCAACATCGTCTCCATCGATTACGATCCGGGTGCCTCCGAGGCCAATCAGCTCAACCGTATCAAGCTGATGATTGCCGCTGCCAAGAAGGCCCACAACGCCAAGTTCGCCGAGACCGGCGAGCCGCAGGGCTTCACCTCCGCGGACTGAACGCACATACACTTAAGCTCCCCTCTATGGGGGGAGCTGTCGCGCAGCGACTGAGGGGAGTCTCTAGAGCGAGAAACCGGGCCGGAGCCTGCTATCGGTTTTTCGTATAGCGTATTGCGGGCTTTCGGGCACGCGCGCCGGCCGGCTCGAATACGATACAAAGCATGGTTACTCCCCGAATCAGTTACGCGCACCTACTCGCCAAGCCGAACCCCAAGCATGTCGAGAGCCTGCTCAAGTTCTTTGAGAACGGTCGCTCCCAGCGTGGCACCGGTGGCTTCGGTGTGGAGATCGAGCACCTGCCCGTGCACAACAGCGACGACACTGCCGTAAGCTACTACGAGCCGAATGGCATCGAGGCATTGCTCAAACGCTTGGCTCCGTACTACGACGAGGAGAAGGAATACTGGGAGAACGGCCATCTGGTGGGTCTCAGCCGTTCCGGCGTCGCCGTTTCTCTCGAGCCCGGTGGACAGGTGGAAACCTCAATCGGCATTTTGAAGAAGCCGAGCGACCTAAATACGCTGTACTCCAAGTTCCGTCGCGAGCTCGACCCGATTCTTGACGATCTCGACTTCCGCTTGGTCAACTATGGTTACCAGCCCAAATCCAGCTTTGCGGATGTGCCGGTCAACCCCAAAGATCGCTACGATGCAATGACCGACTACCTCGGCCGCGTGGGTCAGTTTGGCCCCTGCATGATGCGTTGCTCCGCCTCCACTCAGGTCAGCATTGATTATGTGGATGAGCGCGACTCCATCGAAAAGTTGCGTCTGGGCACCGTCATCGGTCCGATTCTGGCGTACTTCTTCCGCAACACCCCGTATTTCGAAGGTGAGACGAACCCATGGCCGTTGCTGCGCCAGCGCATGTGGGATTATCTCGACTTCCAGCGCACGAATGTGCTGCCGGGCCTGTTCGACCCGCGCTATGGGTGGGAGGATTACGCCATCGACGTGCTGTCCACGCCGCTCATGTTCGCTGACCTGACCCATACCCCTGAAGCTGTGGCTTCTGGAGCAAGTCCCAAGGAACTGCATCGCCCGGCCTTCCGTGAGAACGCGGGGGAGGTGTACCCGGACCGCGAACTCAACCCGTACGAGATCAACCACATCATCTCCACGCACTTCAATGACGTACGTCTGAAGAACTTCATCGAGCTTCGCCACTGGGATTCCTTGCCTATCGAGCGTGCCGAACGTCTGACGGAGATTGTGTCCTCTCTGTTCTACGTGCCTGAGCACCGTGAACGTCTGGAAAGCTACTTCGAGGGCATCAGCGAGGAAGAGGTGTTCGAAGCCAAGGCCAACATCCAGGCCCACGGTCGCGAGGCTTCGCCATACGGCCAGCCGCTCGATTTCTGGAAGGAATTCCTGGGGCTCGAAGGCCTTTTGTCCGACATTCCCGGCGATCTGAAGCACCCCGACGTGTTCCAGGAGTAAGCGAAGAAGCATATACAGAAAAATCTATTGCGCGATATCGGTGTCGAAGGCGTGACAGAATGTTTTGTTTTGGCACCGTTTTGCATATCCGGCCAAGGATATTGGATGTGGTTGCGCATGGGAGTGGGGAGAATGCGGATAGACTGGCGGATATGACAGCTGGGAATTCATTGCAGCATAAGCGTGTTCGCAAGTCGCCGGGGGAACGCCGGCGGGAAATTCTCGATGCCGCCGTGCGACTGATTTCCGAGCGTGGCTACAACGGTACTTCTGTGCAGGATGTGGCCGATGCGGTCGGTGTTACCAAGCAGGGAGTTTTGCGATATTTTCCTAGCAAAGATAACCTGCTTGCCGCGGTGTATCACGAGAATTACAACACGTTTGGCAGTGTGGAAGACTTCATGGCCTCCGGCCTGCCTGGTTCAGGGCCCGATGATTTCAGATTGCCCGCGTATCTGAGGTTCTTGGTACATTGCAATTCCACGCGCCCCATGCTTGTTCAGCTGTTCTCGATATTGCAGGTCGAATCGTTCAATCCTGCGCATCCGTTACATGACGAGTTTGCCAATCGTCGGGATTCAATATGGCAATACTATTCGACATACAACTGGAACCTGCCTTCCGAATTCACCTCGTTTGAGGAGGTCCGGCCCACGTTGCGCCATGCTCTGGAGATCATGGATGGTGTGCAACTGAGGTGGTTACGGGGGCCGGCCATTGACTTATGCGATGAATGGGCCGATCTGGAGCCGGCGATATTTCCTTCGCCGATATGGGACGGGTGTCGCTGATTCGCTGTGTGCCTTGAACCGAGGCTTGTGCTTGATAGCGGCAGTAAGTATGCGGGCGAACGAAGGGGTCGCATACATACGGTCGTTTTGGTGTATGTGATGCGCGCGGCGTAAGCGTGTTGTATGCTGTCAATAGATAAACTACCAATTGGTAATTAAAAAACTGTTCGATTTCACTGAGGAAAGCGACTTCGTATGACCGACAACACTACGCCTGCCGCAACTGCTGAAACCTTACCGTACAAGAATCCTGATTTGCCCGCTGGTGAGCGAATCGCCGACTTGCTCTCTCGTATGACACTTGAAGAGAAGGTCGGCCAGATGATGCAGCTTGACGCCCGCGGCGGCGATCTTGAGGATCTCATCGTGAATAAGCATGTCGGATCCATTCTGCATACCAGCCCCGAGGATTTATCTCGTGCCGCCAAGACCGTCAATGAGAAGACGCGTCTGGGCATCCCGTTGATTATCGGAGATGACTGCATCCATGGATACTCCTTCTGGCCGGGCGCCACTATTTTCCCGTCCCAGCTCGGCATGGCTGTCAGCTGGGATCCGGACAAGGTCAAGGCCGCCGGCCGTGCTACCGCCGAGGAGGTCTCTTGTACCGGTGTACATTGGACGTTTTCTCCTGTGTTGTGCATCGCCCGAGATACCCGTTGGGGGCGTGTGGATGAGACTTTCGGCGAAGACCCGATGTTGATCGGCGAACTCGCCTCCGCCATGGTCAAGGGCTATCAAGGCGGTGCCAAGGCCGGTGAGGAACTGCCAAAGAACGCAATCCTGGCCTGCGCCAAACATTTCGCCGGCTATTCCGAAACCCAAGGTGGCCGCGACGCCTCCGAAGCGGACCTCTCCCACCGCAAGCTCGAATCCTGGTTCCTGCCGCCGTTCGAGCGCGTGGCCAAAGAAGGTTGCGGTACGTTCATGCTGGGTTACGAGTCCATTGAAGGCGTGCCGGTCACATTCAACAAATGGTTGCTGACCGACAAGCTGCGCGGCGCATGGAAGTACAACGGCACGCTGATCACCGATTGGGACAACGTCGGCCGTTCGGTATGGGAGCAGCACGTCAAACCCGATTACGTGCACGCCGCGGCAGACGCGGTCAAGGCCGGCAACGACCTGGTCATGACCACCCCGCAGTTCTACGAGGGTGCCATCGAGGCCGTGAAGACCGGCCTTCTAGACGAATCGCTGATCGACGATGCCGTTTCGCGCATCCTGGCCCTGAAGTTCCGCCTCGGCCTGTTCGAGGACCCGCGCCTGCCGGACGCCGAACGCATCAAGGCGGTCATCGGTTCCGCCGAACACCAGCAGACCAACCTGGAACTCGCCCGCGAATCCGTCGCCCTGCTGCGCAACGACGGCACCCTGCCGTTCGCCGAGAACACGGCCAAGCGCATCGCCGTGGTAGGTCCGCTCGCTGACGACGCCCAGAACCAGCTCGGCGACTGGACCGGCAACTCCGGTCAGGTTTCCTGGATGCCGGACGGCCAGCCTCGAGACATGATTACCACCGTGCTCGACGGCCTGACCCAGCTCACCGCCGACGATTGCGAAGTGGTCTACTCGCGCGGCGCGAACGTCATCGACCTCGTGCCTGACCCCGCCGGCGAGTTCTACCCGGACGGCCAGCCTCGCCCGAAAATCGGCGTTTCCGCCGCCGTCGATCAAGCAATGATCGACGAAGCCGTGGCCAACGCTCGCCAGTCCGATCTGATCGTGGCCGTGGTCGGCGACGTGGTCCAGCTGGTCGGCGAAACCTGCTCCACCGCCACGCTCGAACTGCTCGGTGGCCAGAACGCCCTGCTCGACGAGCTCTCCGCCGTCTCGCGCGAAACCGGCAAGCCGATGGTCACCGTGCTCATCAGCTCCAAGCCGCAGGTGTTGCCCGCCTCCATCGTGGGCGAGTCCAGTGTATTCGCCAAGCGCGTCAACGACCCCGAAACCGGCACCGGTTCTATCCTGTGGGCGCCGAACCCGGGCATGCGCGGCGGCCAGGCCATCGCCGAAATCATCTTTGGCCTGACCAACCCGTCGGGCCGACTGCCGATCACCTTCCCACGCCACGCGGGCCAGCTGCCGGTCTACTACAACCAGATTCGCGGCCAGCACGGCGACCGGTACGCCGACCTCACCCAGGATCCGGCGTTCGCGTTCGGCGAAGGCCTGAGCTACACGACGTTCGCATACGGCGAACCGACCATCGTGGGCGGCGCAAGCAATGCCGACGGCACCTTTGCCGAAACCGACACTGTACGCGCCGAAATCACCCTCACCAACACCGGCGAGCGCGCCGGCGTGGAGATCGTGCAGGCCTACATCGGCGACATCGTGACCTCCTACAGCTGGACCGACCGCGAATTGAAGGCGTTCCAGCGCGTCGCACTGGAACCCGGCGAGACCAAGACCGTCACCTTCGAGATCCCGGTGGCGAACTGCACGATCGTGGACCCGGACGCCAACCGCATCGTCGAGCCCGGCGAATTCGAACTGCTCATCGGCCATTCGAGTCGTCGTGAGGACCTCAAGCGCACCACGTTCACCGTGGCGTAAGTGAGTCTGACAATCGCCGGGTAATAACAAAGTGGGATGAGGCTCGATGCCTCATCCCACTTGTTGGTTTGTTGTACTGTTGCGATGTTGCTGATCGGCGTCGGTCGATGAACGAGCCGATGGCGCGGAACAACGGGTTGGTCAGCACGACCATCACCGCGCCGACAATGGCGATCACCAGATATCCGGAGCCGGTGAGCGTGCCGACTTCCGCCGCCCGCAACTACGCCGCGATCCTTGTGGTCCTGAGCGTGCTCATCACCCTGATCGGTGGCCTGCTGCCCGCCCGCAAGGCCGCGCACAAGGACCCGGTCATTGCGCTGCGCACCGAATAACGCAGACGGCTGGGGATATCGTATAACAAACGCAAGGTCGGTCTCGGAAAGGTGACTATCCGAGACCGACCTTGTGCTATGAATATGCCCGAATGAATGGACTCGAGGGGTTACTTGACCTTCTTGATGAAGAGAATGACCACAGCGCCGGCCATGACGGCGACGATAGCAACCGGGAACACGAGGAAGTAGCCGCCAGTGGCCACCACAATCGAAGAAACGACAATCGGGGCGATGACCTGGCCAAGAGTGTTGGCAAGGTTCAGAATGCCGAGGTCCTTGCCGGCTTCGTCTGGATTGGGCAGTACGTCCACATTCAGTGCTTGATCCACGGCCATGTAGATGCCGTAGCCGAGACCCATCAGTGCGGCGTAAGCCAGCATGGCACCCTTGGTGGGGATGAGCCACGGCACAGCGATGCCGACTGCGATGATGGCAGAGGAGATGAACACCGGCAGCTTGCGCTTGCCGAGGCGGTCGGAAATCGGGCCGGAAGCGAGGGAAACCACCAGAGAAACGACCATGGTGATGACGGCCATAGTGGAAACGGTGGCGGAAGCGGCGGTCTTATCCTGACCGATGTAGCGCATGCACACGTAAAGCTGGTAGCCAACAATCATGTTGTAGCCGAAGATCAGCAGCAGTCGACCGACAAGAGCCTTGTAGAAGTCAGAAGCACCGGTGGTCGGAGGGCGGAACTGCATGAGGGTTTGCTTGAGGTTGAACTTTTCGGTGCCTTCGCCGCGATTAGCAGGCAGTTCACGAGGAATCAGCAGCACGGTGCCTACGCCGCACAGGAACCAGCAGACGGTACCGATAAGGAAGCCGATTTTCGGGGCGTTGATGAAAGCGGAGCCGATGATGGTACCCATGGACTGGCCAACAATTTGACCGGCACCATAAAAAGCGCTCATAGTGCCGCGATACTTTTGCGGCACGCGGTCAGACAGAATTGCCACACATGGTGCGAGCATACAGTTGAGGCCAACCTGCAGCAACGACCATGAAGCAACAATAGTGACCAGCGTTGGGGAGATGGATGTCAGATAGAAACCAATGCCAGCGATGGGGCCACCGACAATGATCCACGGAGTGCGCTTACCGAAACGGCTACGAGAGGAATCGGACAGAGCGCCGAAAATCACGTTGGAAATCAGGGCGAAGATGATGCCAATGGAGTTCATCGTGCCAAGAATGGTCTCGCCTTGGCCGATGCCCAGCGTATCGAAACGGGCGGGCAGCAGCACGGTCGAGCCGATGGTGCCCGACATCATAAAGACGACACAGAAGAAGATGAAGCCTGCGCCAAAACGGCCGAGATTCATTTTGCTGACGGGTTTGCCGGTATCCGGGGCCAGTTCCTCGCTGGCGATTGCCTGAGTTTTCATAGTGATGCCTTCCTTGGCGCTAAATGGGGTGGATAACTTCGTTGTTCCGGTCAGATAGTTATTTGTTACTACCTAGTAATTTAGGAATATAAGACGATTGATCTAGCTTGTCAAAAAAGTGTGTCGCAACGGTATTGCCTACCGTTTGAAGCAAAATTGTTACTGTATGGTAATGAGTGATTACCGCCATTTCCTAAGGATTTCGTGGTGTGTGTGGGGTACGGGCGCTTTGCGCGTTACGGCGGTATGACGGGCGCAACACAGAGAGTGGGACAGAAGAGATGAAGGACATGAATGAACGCTCGCGCATCGCTGAGCTGATTAATGACCATGCTGCCGATGCGCCGAAGCGAAAATCCGCGAACAAGCGGATGAGTTCTGAGGAGCGCTTTGAGCAGATCGTTGACGTGGCGGTCAAGCTTATAGGTCAAAAAGGCTATTACGGCATGTCCTTGCAGGATATCGCCAACGAAATCGGCATTTCCCAGACCGCTGTGATTCACCGGGTCAAAAGCAAGCAAGGTTTGCTGATCGCGGTAATCGAGCGCCACTATGACAAGGTGGATGCTGTCGATCGGTATCTGGCTCAATTCAAGGATGGTGGCCCGCACGCAGGGGAGAGACCCAGGATTCCTGAGGTGCTGCGGGCGGTTGTGAAACAGAATGCGGCGCAGCCGGAAATGGTCAAGGTGTTTGAAATGCTCAACACTGAGGCGATGTCGCCGGTTCACCCTGCGTATGCCTATTTTGCCGAGCGTCCGGCTCGTATGGCCCGTCAGTTCCGCGAGCAGGATTGGTTGGTTCCCGAGGGGGTGGATGGTGAATTCGTCTACATGCTGGCGAATGCCACGATGTATGGCCTGGAAGGCCGATGGCTTGCCAATCCAGACAAAATTGATTTCGTGGCTGAGTGGGAGCGGTATTCAGACTATCTGTTTCCTTTGCCGCAGTGGGATGGCTGCCGCTAGGCGCTAAGTGTCGATAGTGCCGCCGCTCGGCGTAATCGGCGTGTCGATGATTTGACTTTGCTTTGTTTTCATCGTAAGTTATCTGTTAGTAACCAATAATGAACGGGTGAGTTCCGGCATTCGTCCGCTATTGGTTACCTTTCACACCAACTAGCTGACGCACGTTGACGTGCGTCCCTGAAACGAAAGCGTTCAATCATGACAGCACTTGTGCACACCGAACAGTACGCGATGTTCGAACTCAGTCTGACTGGAACCAGCGAAGGCAATCCCTATGCCGACGTAAATCTGGAAGCCGACTTTATTCATGTTTCCAGTGGCCGCAAGATTACCGTCGGCGGCTTTTATCGGGGCAATGGCACCTATGCCGTGCGTTTTATGCCAACCGATGCCGGCGACTGGTCCTACATCACCCGTAGTAATGATGCCGAACTTAACGGCGTCACTGGTCGGTTGATTGCAGACTTGGCCGGTAAAGACAACCACGGCCGTGTACTGCGCGCCGCCGATGTACTTAAGGGCAAGGCCCGCGAGTCTTACGGCAGCGAACTGGCCTATCGATTCTGCTATGAAGACGGCACTCCCTACCAGCCGTACGGCACCACATGCTACGCCTGGACCAATCAGGCACCTGAAGTGCAGGACCGCACTATCGAAACGCTCAAAACCGCGCCATTCAACAAGATTCGCATGTGCGTGTTCCCGAAGTTCTACGACTTCAACAATGCCGACCCTGAACTGTTCGCCTATGAAGGCTCTATGGAAGAAGGCTTTGACCACAGCCGATTCAACGAGACCTTCTTCGAGAATCTCGACCATCGCATCGCGCAATTGACTGAGCTCGGCATTGAAGCGGACATTATCCTCTTGCATCCGTACGACAAGCCCAAGTGGGGCTTTTCCAAGATGACCAAGGCGGAAGATGAGTTCTACCTTGCCTACATGGCTCGCCGCTACGGTGCTTACCGCAATGTGTGGTGGTCTCTGGCCAATGAATACGATCTGTTGCCCAACAAATCGTTGGAAGACTGGCGCGACTACGCTCGTGTAATCATGGCCAATGATGTATTCGGCCACCTACGCTCCATCCACAACTGCACTCCGATTTACGACTACAACGAGCCGTGGTGCACCCACTGCTCTATCCAGCGCGTGGACGTAACCCGTACTACCGAATGCATCACCGACTGGAAGCGCGCCTACGGTAAGCCCGTGGTGTGCGACGAAACCGGTTATGAAGGCAATATCTACTGGGGTTGGGGCAATTTGACCGGCACCGAGCTCATGCGCCGCTTCTGGGAAGGTGCCATGCGTGGCGGCTACGTGACCCACGGAGAAACCTACATCGACCAAGGCGAGCAGGTGTGGTGGGCCCACGGCGGCGAGCTGCATGGCGAAGCCCCCGAACGTATTGCGTTCATGCGCGGCATTTTCGCTGATGCGCCGCTGGACGCCGCGCCGCTGGATGCCAATGTTCCGCAAGATGAAGTGTGGCCGGTTGCCGCAACCCTTCCCGAAGGCGTGACTCTTAACGCGGGGCTCGAAAAAGGTGTGCAGTACTGGGATGTGCCGGTATTGCGCTCCGGCCGCGATTACCAGCTCGTGTACTTCGGCTGGTGTCGTCCCGCTTACCGCGAGTTCCCGCTGCCTGACGACGGCAAATATGAGGTCGAGGCCATCGACACTTGGAACATGACCATTGACCGACTGCCGGGCACCTACGAGCACACTGTCAAGGTCAACCTCGGACGCCAATACATGGCTGTTCGTATCCGCAAAGTCGCCTGATTTTTATTTCATTTACTGTATCCAGCTTCCCTCACTGAAGTTTTTCACTGAGGGGAGCTACTTTTTCTGGAATTTTCTATGTCTCAATCTGGCGTGAATCAATCAAACAAACTCTCATTCCTGACTAAATTCGCTTTCGGCATGGGCGATTTCTGGACCTCCATCGGCAACATCGCCATGTCCACCTACCTGACGATGTTCTACACGGACGTCGTGCGCCTCTCGCCAGCCATGGTCGCATCGATGTTGCTCATCGTGCGACTGGCGGTCGCTTTCTGGGATCTGACTGTCGGCATTCTTGTGGACCAGACCAAGTCCCGCTGGGGCAAGGCTCGTCCGTGGATGCTGTTCGGCGGCATTGCATATGGCGTCGCTTTCCTGTTTTTGTTCGCTGATCCGTTCGGTAATTCACTGGCTGGCGTCATCTACGCTTGGGCCGTCTATACAATCGTCAACGTCGCCTACTCCACAGTCAATGTGTCGTACGCCTCGCTCACTTCTCTGCTCACCGACGATACCAACGAGAAAACTCAGCTGAACATTTTCCGCATGACGCTCGCAAACGTTGCCGCGATGCTCATTTACGTGCTGGCGATGCCGGTAGTTGGTCTGTTCCCTGGATCATCGCTCGGCTGGAGTCTGTTCTTTGGTGTGATTGCCGTTATGGTTCCATTCGGTTATTGGTTCACGTTCGCGAATACGCGCGAAGTCGTAGGCAATAAATCTGGTGAAGGCGATGCCGATGCTTCTGATACATCTCATAAGGGCCGCCGCTCGGTTGCTGAACATTTCCGCGCGCTTGCCCGCAACAAGTACTGGTGGCTGACGCTTGGCTTGAACTTTGCGCTGTGGATGTACAACGGCATCGCCAACGGCATGGCTGCATACATTGCCAAGTATGTGCTTGGCAACTCGAATCTGACTGCCGTAATTGGTCTGGCCACGGTGATTCCGATGGTGGTGGGGCTGCCGTTCGCCGGTCCTCTGGTCGCCAAGTTCAGCAAGCGCAATTCGTCGCTGGTCGGTCTGGTGCTGGTGGTTGTCGGCAGCCTGCTCGTATTCGTGGACCCGAGCAACCTGTGGGTCTTCTTCGTCTCGATTATTGTGCGCATGATCGGCATCGTGCCGATGAACGCAGCCTTGAATGCCATGAGTGCCGATGTGGTGGATTATGGCGAGTGGAAGACCGGAGTGCGTTCTGATGGCATCGTGTTCAGTTCATCCAGTTTCTCCATGAAGGTGGCGATGGGTGTCTCTGCCGCGGCGATTGCGTGGATTCTTGGCCTCAGTGGTTACGACGGCGGCGCTGTAGAGCAGTCCGCCACCACAATTTCCGCCATGGTCAACACTTTCATATGGGTGCCGATTGCGATGGTCGCCGTTATGGCAGTTTTGCTCTGGCTCTACGACCTCGACAAGCGCATCGTCGATATTGCGGCTGAATTGGCCGAAAGCCGATAGCTGGTAGCCGATCAAAGTGAGGCCTGTCGCCGATGATATGGCGATTAAGATATGTGCGGCGCTGCCGGGAATGCTGGCAGCGCCGCACGCATTGGTGTGCTGGCGACCGTATGATAGAAGCGCGGATGGTCTGGGATTGCTGCATACGGCGGGAGGCGTCATGGTTCCTATCGAGAACGTGTACGAACAGATTCGTACGTCCGCCGCTGATGCCGGTGCACACAAGGTCGTGCTATTCGGCTCTCGCGCAAAGGTACTGTATGAAAAAGGTACGGTCGTTCGCTACGGCGAAGCATTGAACGATTAGCGTGACAGGTATGGTATCGGGGGCGCTGGGTATTGGCGAACGAATCGATGGGGTGAATCTCGGCAATTGGTTGGTGCTGGAAAAGTGGATGAAGCCGGAGATTTTCGCTGCCAGTGGTGAGGCCGATGAGATTTGGTTGCATCGGACCATGGAGTCAGCTGAGCTTGAAGCTCTGTTGAAATGGCATCGTGACGCGTATATTACTGAAGCCGATTTTCAGAACATTGCTGCACACGGTTGCAATTTGGTGCGTATTCCTGTGCCGTATTTTATTTTCGGTGATGTACCTGGTCATCCGGGCTGCATCGAGTATCTGGACAGGGCGTTCGACTGGGCTGAGCGGGCTGGACTCAAGATTCTTATCGACCTGCACACGGTGCCCGGCTCGCAGAACGGATTCGATAACGGTGGCCTCACCGGCGTGGTGCGCTGGCATTGCAGCCCACGAATGGTCTCCTATGTGCTGGATGTGCTGACGCGATTGGCTAAGCGCTATCGTAATCGTCGCGCGTTATTCGGCGTCGAAGTGCTGAACGAACCGATTAATCGGCTGACATATATGATGTCGCCGTCGAGCAAGCAGGCGAAAGACCGGGCCGAAGCGCGGGGAAGTGGTCCGATTCCGATGGCATTCCTCAAGCGTTTCTACCGTGAGGCATACCGTAGGTTGCGCCCGATTCTGGCAGAAGATCAAATCATCGTGTTCCATGACGGCTTCCGATTGGGGCGCTGGCGGAACTGGTTTGTGCGGGAGGGCATGCGGGACGTCATGCTCGATACGCATATCTATCTGGTCATGGCCGAGCAATTCCCGCTGTTCCGTCTGATCCCGGATCGGTGGCTGATGGGCTGGTATCGCTTGTTCGTGCGCTGGAACGAACGCCGCATCCGCCGGGCCGCGCGCTATACGCCGGTGATTGTAGGGGAGTGGTGCGTGGCTAATAATCTGGCGAACCGCAACCCCTCGTCGAGGGATGCCGTCTACCGCGAGGTCGCCGCCATGCAGCGCAAAGCGTGGAGCGCGTCCGTCGGGCAGATCTACTGGAGCTACCAGCTGCGCGGCAATCGCGCTTTCCTGCCTACCATCGACCCGCAATCCGACACATCGCGGCTCGACCCATGGGACCTCACCCACGTCTGGCACGCCGGCTGGATGGCGTGCAACCGCACCAATTAGCGATATCCCTCCCAAAGGGGCAGGGGCATCAGCGCATCCTCGCAATCGGCCCACATGGTGTTGAGGTCCTGGCCGGGGGAGCGCAGCCAGCGCAGCTGGAGGCCGTCCATCATCGAGAATCCGGCCTGCAGCACATGTCCGACATTGACGCCTTCCGGCACGGCCCAGTTGATGTTGAGCGCCATGGTGACCGTGCGGCGCTCGCGGTCGGCGAAATAATCGTGCGCGGGGTGGGCCGGGTCGAGCGCCTCGGCGCTCAGCGTGGAGAACATATGCACCAACGCGGGCCTCTTGTTGTTCACAGCCACCACCTGACGCCACATATCCGCGATAAGCGGGCGCTCCTGGGCGACCATCGCGGCATTGATCGATTCGGTGACTCGGTCGTATTCCTCGGTCAGCGCCAGCTTGAGCAGTCCCTCCTTGCTGCCCACGTAATGCAGCACGCCGGCCTTGGTGAGCCCCACTTCGGTGGCGATGCGTTGTAGAGACGTGCCGTAATAGCCGAGTTTGCCAAACGATTCGACGGCGGCGTCGAGAATCGCGGTACGGCGATCGGTGTCGGTGAGGGAGGGGTTGTTCATACAGGCAACCTTACGGTCGGTTAGTAGTGATTCCAAATGATTTCGGCGTGTTGCGCCGTAGATTTTGATAATCTACCTACCAACCGGTTGGTCGAGAGAAAACGGCAGTCGAGATTCGTGGAGGAACCTCGAACAACAGCCGGGCAGCCCGGCCGAATCGGAACCAACGCATATCGGACAACCGCACAACTCAAGACAGCAGCACAAGCCGCACAACTCAAGAAACTCAAGGAAAGAGGCAACATGAGCGAGTCCACCTACCCGTCCGTCAAGGATCTGACTCTCGAAGAGAAGGCATCCCTCACCTCCGGCGGCGACGCCTGGCATCTGCAGGGCGTGGAGTCCAAAGGCATCCCAGGCTACATGATCACTGACGGTCCTCACGGTCTGAGGAAGTCCCTGGCCTCCAGCGCCGGTGAGACCGACCTTGACGACTCCGTGCCCGCCACCTGCTTCCCGCCGGCCGCCGGCTTGTCCAGCTCTTGGAATCCT
>OJSD01002907.1_pt1 | contig 15104 bp, 8 predicted proteins | sample 1599391 | NCBI WGS metagenome assembly OJSD01 (sample SAMN04168656, study PRJEB22393) | human gut metagenome | biome: human gut microbiome; feature: stool | host: Homo sapiens | collected 2014-03-17 | reverse complement strand
CGACCACCGAGATCTACACTCTTTCCCTACACGACGCTCTTCCGATCTCGGCGAATTGCATCGACGCATACTCGATGGCGTCAAGGACCGTGCCGCCTCCGCCGTATGCGCCTTCTTCTCGAAGGCGCCACAATGGCAGACCGCCCAACGTCTTATGGGGGATGAGGCATGGAAATCATCGGTGACGATGAACTTCGCCCTGGAATATGACGATGGAGGGCAGACGATATTCATTGGAGAACTTCCAAGCATACAAGAGGCCTGGGATGCCTATTACGGGCGGGTGGACGATGCCGATGAATCGGCACTGGTCTCAAGCCTGGTTTCCGGCGAACGCATCGTTCCGGAAAAGGTCCATCCAAAGATCAAAGGTGTCGCGGGAGCCCAATCATCAGGTGCGTCATTGATATCATTCAACGCCCCGGCATTCTGCTCGCATGTCGCCGAGCAGAATGAGAACGCTCCGATGAGCAAGCGGGAGGCCTATGAATATACGACGGCGTTGAACACCCTGCTCGCCGACCGTGATCGGGTCCAACGCATTGGAGGTGATACCGTCGTATCATGGGCCAATTGTGGCGATAACGCATATCGTGACGTGTGGGATCAGTATATGGGGCAATCCGGCGGACTGAGTGAAAAAGTGGTCGTGGATGCCACGCGTGCGCTGGCGCAGGGAAAACCTTACGACTACGAGGAAATTCACCTCAGCCCGGATGAACAATTCCATATTCTCGCGCTGTCCCCCAATGCGGCACGTCTTTCGGTTCGGTTCTACCTGACCGATACGTTCGGGACGTTCGCGCGCAACATCGATCGGCATTATCGAGATACCGCCATCCGACGCCCCAGCTACGATTCGACGACCTTCCTGCCCACATGGCGGTTGTTGAATCAGACCATACGGACACAAAGCAAAACCGCGAAAGCGTCGCCGCAAATGGCGGGTGCCGTCATGAAAGCGATACTTGAAGGCACGCCGTATCCGATGACTCTGATCAACGCGGTGGAGCGTCGGATCAATGCCGAACATGATGTCTCGCCGGACAAGGCGGCGATCATCAAAGCGTATTACCTACGCGCAACAACCAATGCACAATTCAAGGAGGTGCTACGGATGGACATCAATGAAGAGAGCGACTACCTGCCGTATGTGCTCGGCCGCATGTTCTCCATCTACGAGCAGATTCAGTTGGCCGCCATACCAGGCATCAATACCACGATCAAGGACAAGTATTTCACCAGCGCATCCACGACTCCGGCCCGCATCTTCCCGATTCTGGGAGATCTCGCGGCGAAGCACATGCGGAAAGCCTGGAAGTCGAAGGGGTTGAAAGTCAAGCTGGACAAGGCCCTGGGCGAGCTGACCGGGAGAGTGGGGGACCGTTATCCCTCCCGTCTTTCCCTGGAGGAACGCGGCGCATTCCAACTCGGATATTATTTCGAAAATCAGAAACGATTCGACAAAACCAACAAGAACAACAACGAACAGGGAGAGAACAATGACTGACCGTAAACCCATCGAGAACCGTTATGACTTCACCATCCTCTTTGATGTGAAGGACGGCAATCCCAACGGCGACCCGGACTCCGGCAACATGCCCCGAGTCGACATCGAAACCGGTAATGGCCTGACGACAGATGTCTGCATCAAGCGCAAGATCCGCGACTATGTGCAGACGGCTATGGGCGAGCAGGCCCCTTGGCGAATCTATATCCAGAACAGGCAGACGCTCAATCGGTTGGACGGTGAGGCGCTCAAGGCGGAACATATCAACGCCAGCCTTGAAAACAAGGATTTCGCCAAGGAAATCAAAGCTCTGAAGAAGACCGATCCCGAATTGGATCGACGTCTGCGCGACTATATGTGCGACCAGTTCTTCGACATTCGCACCTTCGGCGCGGTGATGACCACATTCGTCAAAGGTAATCTGTCGTGCGGTCAGGTGCGGGGTCCGGTGCAGCTCGGGTTCGCCCGCTCCATCGATCCGATCAGCGTTCAGGAGATATCCATCACCCGTATCGCCGTCACCACGGAAGCGGATGCCGCCGAGAAAAACAACACCATGGGCAACAAATTCATCATCCCCTATGGCCTCTACCGCATGAACGGCTACATCTCCGCCAAGCTCGCGCAGAACGTCACCGGTTTCTGCGATGAAGACCTCGATGTACTGTGGCAAGCGATTCTGAACATGTTCGAGTTCGATCGCTCCGCGGCGCGCGGCAACATGGCGGTTCGCAAGCTGTACGTATTCAAGCACAGCAGCGCGCTTGGCGATGCCCCCTCGTGGAAGCTGTTCGACAGCATTGACGTCCATAAGCGTGACGAAGTGGATGTGCCCCGCGATTTCGGTGATTACGAGGTTCGAGTGAATCGTGAAGCCATTCCGGAATCCGTCAGCCTGACCGAAATGGTCGATCACACATTGTGATTCCCCATGCAGGCCGGAGATCGTCATCGTAATGACATCATGCCATCGTTTGGCAATCTCCGGCCTTCGGATTGTGTATGCCGGTGATTCCACCGCATGAACCGTTGGAGAGAGGCCTTGCATGCAAGCACAATCAGAGTATCCTGAAGATGACTGGCTGGCTCTTTCCGGCCTTCAGCATTTCGCGTTTTGCCGACGTCAGTGGGCGTTGATTCATGTCGAGCAGCAGTGGCGGGACAACTATCTCACTACTGCGGGCTCCCTGGAACATGACAGGGCTCACGACTATGGCGCGTCGGAAGCACGGGGCGATCTGCTGATCATGCGTGATCTGCGTGTGTTTTCACGACGGCTGGGCATCACCGGTGCATGTGACGTAGTCGAGTTCCGGCAATCGGACGCCGGCGTGCCGTTGCATGGGCGAGCCGGTACCTGGTCGCCCTACCCCGTGGAATACAAGCATGGCGCACCCAAACAGACGGATGCGGATCGCCTTCAACTGTGTGCGGAGGCCATGTGCCTGGAAGAGATGTTGGCCTGCTCGATTCCGGAAGGTGCGTTGTTCTACCAGCAGACCAAGCATAGGGAGCGCGTGCGTCTCGATGAATCGTTACGCGATCAGATCGTTGCTATGTCAGGTGAGATGCACGACCTGTTCGCTCGTGGTCATACTCCGAACGTCAAGCCTTCGAAAAGCTGCCGAGCGTGCTCGCTACGCGATATTTGCCTGCCGAAACTTGCGGGAAGCCGCTCGGCGAAACAATTCATTGATGAGGTCATGCGCGCAGAAGCGGCCGGACAGGAGAATCGCACATGAAGCAACTACTCAACACCTTGTATGTCACCAGCGAGGACGCCTATCTGTCGCTGAAGAACGACAATGTCATAGTCCAGCAAGGGGATGTCGCACTCGGACAGATCCCGTTGCGCTCCCTGGAGAGCATCGTGAGCTTCTCCTACAAAGGCGCGTCGCCCGCACTCATGGGCAGATGCTCGGAATCCGGAGTAGGACTGTCGTTCTTTTCCCCTCATGGACGATACTACTGTTCGATACTCGGCGAGAACAACCGCAACGTGCTGCTTCGTCGTGAACAGTTCCGTTTCGCGGACGACGAGACTGTCGCCTTGTCGTTCGCGCGGTCGTTCATCATCGGGAAGATCTACAACTCTCGTTGGGTTCTTGAACGAACCAAACGGGACCACGCGCTACGCATCAACAGTCAACGAATCGCCGAGCAAAGCGAGAAGCTTCGGCAATCGTTGCTGGGCATACGTGATTGCACGTCCATAGACGGGCTGCGTGGAGTGGAGGGATTGGCCGCCAAAGACTATTTCTTCGCTTTCGATGACCTGATTCTACGTAACAAGGACGCGTTCTTCTTCGAGCAGCGCAGCCGCAGACCTCCGTTGGATCGTGCGAATGCGTTGATGTCGTTCGTGTACTCGATACTGACCGGTGATTGCATCGCGGCTCTGCAAGGAGTCGGGCTTGACCCGTATGTGGGGTTTCTGCATACCGATCGGCCGGGGCGCGCTTCCCTGGCGTTGGATCTGGTTGAGGAATTTCGGCCAGCTCTGGCCGACCGTTTCGTGCTGACGCTCATCAACACGGGAGTGGTCAAGCCCTCCCAGTTCGAAGTGCGTGAGAACGGCGGCGTGTTCCTTTCCGATAGCGGGCGCAAAACAGTGCTTGCCGCGTGGCAGAAGCGAAAACAGGAGACGATTACCCATCCGTTCTTCAACGAAAAAATGCCGTGGGGACTGGTGCCCCATGTACAGGCATTGCTGCTCAACCGTGCGATTCGCGGTGATCTGGATGCTTATCCGCCATTCATGTGGAAATAGCTTCCCAGAGAGTCGGGGAGCGGCTCGCCGATGTGAAAAGATGCGGATGATTCCTTTCGACATGATAAGGAGACAGGATAAGATGGAACGATGATGGTTGTCGTGGCTTACGATGTCAGCACGGAAACGCCCGAAGGCAGACGAAGGCTGCGGAACGTGGCCAAGATTTGCATGAAATACGGTCAACGCGTGCAGAACAGCGTTTTCGAGTGCTCCGTATCGCCGTCCGATTACCTGATTCTGAAGCATGATCTGGCGAAGATTATGGATGAGTCGCAAGACAGCCTGCGGTACTACAATCTTGGGGCGAAGTATTCTTCGAAGATTGAATATCGGGGAAGGCAGCGACATTTACCGGTCGATGGCGTGATGATGCTTTGACGCCGCATTGGCATGCGGCATTCGGCGGACTGGAGCGGTGTACGACGTGCGGAGATCGGCCGGTGCGAGCCTTGAGCTCTCATGAAGCACTGGGTCGTTCGCACCACGGTTCATGGCTTCTGAGGACGGTGTGTGTTCTTCTTGTCGTTTGATAACTCAAGAGTGAGTGATCTGCTGGCATATCGATTCAGCGGATTCGCATATCGGGGAAAATGCGGGTGAATCGTACGGTACAATTGATGCCGTGGAATGGGTGGAGTATCCATATTTTGAGATATGAAGTCCATTCTTGCGGTCGCACCCCTCACGGGGTGCGTGGATTGAAATGCGGACGTGACCGAGGCCATCCACATCATGCAGGAGTCGCACCCCTCACGGGGTGCGTGGATTGAAATCGTGACCAGATCGGCCAGTGGATACCGGCGGGCTGTCGCACCCCTCACGGGGTGCGTGGATTGAAATGATGGCTACTCCGGCGGCTTTTGTGCCGGTGATGCGTCGCACCCCTCACGGGGTGCGTGGATTGAAATGGCAGTTGGGTGAGCGCGTTGAGCATGGCGCGTGTCGTCGCACCCCTCACGGGGTGCGTGGATTGAAATTATGGTTTGTGCGATTTTTGCGGTGTGTCCGCCGAGTCGCACCCCTCACGGGGTGCGTGGATTGAAATTTTCACAAGGGTCGCGCGTGGCACGTCCGCCAAGTCGCACCCCTCACGGGGTGCGTGGATTGAAATCAGCAATCAAACAACACACTCGACCTCAGCACGCGTCGCACCCCTCACGGGGTGCGTGGATTGAAATAGCCAGTCGGAGGGCATTTATCGAAGCGTCTTGGTCGCACCCCTCACGGGGTGCGTGGATTGAAATGAGTTGCTCGGTGGTGAATGAACCCTCACCCTGGTCGCACCCCTCACGGGGTGCGTGGATTGAAATAAACATGGCGTGTTGCGTTTCCACCATGTCATATCGTCGCACCCCTCACGGGGTGCGTGGATTGAAATGGCACGTGATGAACTTACGCGCAACCGCGTCAATGTCGCACCCCTCACGGGGTGCGTGGATTGAAATTGGACCGGGACGGGATCTACTGCCAAAGTAGTGAGTCGCACCCCTCACGGGGTGCGTGGATTGAAATTACGCGGGTTTCAAACGTTTGCATGTCCGCGCCCAGTCGCACCCCTCACGGGGTGCGTGGATTGAAATTCGAATGGCGCGTTCTGTGCCATCACGGTAAGGCGTCGCACCCCTCACGGGGTGCGTGGATTGAAATGTCGGCATTGCGGGGTATGGGTCGCACAATACGCAGTCGCACCCCTCACGGGGTGCGTGGATTGAAATACCACTCTCGTACTCGCCAATGCGTCTCGACATGAGTCGCACCCCTCACGGGGTGCGTGGATTGAAATGCATATCGAAGTAGGCCGAAGTGGCAGCCCTAGTCGCACCCCTCACGGGGTGCGTGGATTGAAATAACGATCTGCGAGATACATCGTTGGAGTCTTACGAGTCGCACCCCTCACGGGGTGCGTGGATTGAAATTGTATCGTAGGTGGTATGTATGCCCAGAGCCCGCGGTCGCACCCCTCACGGGGTGCGTGGATTGAAATTGCGCGACGAGCACGGCCCTGGCCATGATGTCCTGTCGCACCCCTCACGGGGTGCGTGGATTGAAATCATATTTTGCAATCACACGAGATGATAACAAGCTGTCGCACCCCTCACGGGGTGCGTGGATTGAAATAAGCTCGCCGGTTTCCGTCACGCAATAATCAGCTTGTCGCACCCCTCACGGGGTGCGTGGATTGAAATCCGAATCCATACCGGAGGGTATCGCGCATGACGCGTCGCACCCCTCACGGGGTGCGTGGATTGAAATGCTCATACCGATGGCGAGCGCCACGTCTTTCTGAGTCGCACCCCTCACGGGGTGCGTGGATTGAAATCGCAACAACCTCATGAACACGTGGGCCACGACGGGTCGCACCCCTCACGGGGTGCGTGGATTGAAATACGTATTGGCAGACCGCCGATATATGGACGCTATGTCGCACCCCTCACGGGGTGCGTGGATTGAAATGCGGATGTCGTCAGTTTGGCGCTTGGTTATGATGTGTCGCACCCCTCACGGGGTGCGTGGATTGAAATCGCGACGATGCCGCACGTGATGCGTGGTTCGATGTCGCACCCCTCACGGGGTGCGTGGATTGAAATTTTATACCCAGCGACTGATAAAAAGCGTTCCACGGTCGCACCCCTCACGGGGTGCGTGGATTGAAATGCTTATGTATGCCATATCGTTGCAGTGGCCGGCATGTCGCACCCCTCACGGGGTGCGTGGATTGAAATAGGCGTGGTCTCAACCAACGGCGCGTGTCCTCGTGTCGCACCCCTCACGGGGTGCGTGGATTGAAATCTGATTGTTGTAATAAGCCGCCAAGAATCATACTGTCGCACCCCTCACGGGGTGCGTGGATTGAAATGGTGTTTTGCCATGTCGTCCACCGTCTTGACGGCGGTCGCACCCCTCACGGGGTGCGTGGATTGAAATGTTGCTATAAATAAAGACACCGTTGGAGTTGTTTGTCGCACCCCTCACGGGGTGCGTGGATTGAAATAATATTTTCAGCATGGAAATGCATATGGCATCCAGTCGCACCCCTCACGGGGTGCGTGGATTGAAATACGCTGACCCCGGAGACGGGTGATGTTAAGGCGGGGTCGCACCCCTCACGGGGTGCGTGGATTGAAATCCTGGAAGAGGCTGCACATGACCAGCACATGTGCGTCGCACTCCTCACGGGGTGCGTGGATTGAAATTCCGGGTTATTCGCGGCGTCACACGCGGCGAAAAAGGTGTCGCACCCCTCACGGGGTGCGTGGATTGAAATTCCGTGCATGATTGCATTAACCACGCCAGTCACGTCGCACCCCTCACGGGGTGCGTGGATTGAAATCGGCATGTCAATACTGGTTGTCTCAAAATAGCGTCGCACCCCTCACGGGGTGCGTGGATTGAAATGTGGTGCTGTCACGTGTTGTGAGCATACTACGTTGTCGCACCCCTCACGGGGTGCGTGGATTGAAATAATTTCCCATGAACGGTGTCCAGATGTTGCCCTGAGTCGCACCCCTCACGGGGTGCGTGGATTGAAATTGCGTCACGCCCGCGTTAAACGTCGCTTGTGCTACGTCGCACCCCTCACGGGGTGCGTGGATTGAAATTTTTTTGAAAATGTCAAGAGGGTTCTTGAATGGTTGTCGCACCCCTCACGGGGTGCGTGGATTGAAATCGAGAAACTATGAGTCCTATGCATTGCGCAAGGCAGTCGCACCCCTCACGGGGTGCGTGGATTGAAATCATCATATCAGGGCAACATCTGGACACCGTTCATGGTCGCACCCCTCACGGGGTGCGTGGATTGAAATGTATACAGAGCGGTCGCGGTGATCGGGATAGTGGGTCGCACCCCTCACGGGGTGCGTGGATTGAAATTATTTCATGCGCGAAAAATTCAAGCGTCGGCACGTCGCACCCCTCACGGGGTGCGTGGATTGAAATCTTTCGTGATGGCGGCCTCATCCGATTCGTTCGTCGTCGCACCCCTCACGGGGTGCGTGGATTGAAATACCGGAGTGCCGGATGTCCATGCGGCCTGTGTGGTCGCACCCCTCACGGGGTGCGTGGATTGAAATTTGGTGGGACTGGCTTATCTGATGCTTGCCAAGAAGTCGCACCCCTCACGGGGTGCGTGGATTGAAATACTGTATCACCGTCTCGACTTTGCCCACTGGTAGTCGCACCCCTCACGGGGTGCGTGGATTGAAATCTCGCGCAGTGTGGCCATCTGTCTGAGCAGATTGGTCGCACCCCTCACGGGGTGCGTGGATTGAAATACCGTGGACAAGCCTGAGTCGGCTAACAGTTTGGGTCGCACCCCTCACGGGGTGCGTGGATTGAAATAACCCGTCGATTATCGCATCCATTGCCGTAACTGGTCGCACCCCTCACGGGGTGCGTGGATTGAAATACGACGGCGAGGCGCAGCGGGGCGCACATGCTAGGTCGCACCCCTCACGGGGTGCGTGGATTGAAATACGTACTGCGCTGCGTTCTGCCCGCCCACGTTGCCGTCGCACCCCTCACGGGGTGCGTGGATTGAAATAGTATGTTGCTGATCGTTGACTTGACGGCGTTGGTCGCACCCCTCACGGGGTGCGTGGATTGAAATCACTAGGACTTATTTCATGTGATTTTTCGCGCCATGTCGCACCCCTCACGGGGTGCGTGGATTGAAATGGGCAGTGCGGAGGCCATGCCCTTCATCACCTCGACGGTCGCACCCCTCACGGGGTGCGTGGATTGAAATCGAGTTTGGTGTACGGCGCATGGCCTCCCACTGGGTCGCACCCCTCACGGGGTGCGTGGATTGAAATACCGCATTGCAGACGGCCGCGCAGTCGGTCGGCGGTCGCACCCCTCACGGGGTGCGTGGATTGAAATCTCCCCAATCGGGTGACGCTGGCTCCGTCCCGCGTCGCACCCCTCACGGGGTGCGTGGATTGAAATATCCCGTAGAACACCGCGAGTATCACTATCGGAACGTCGCACCCCTCACGGGGTGCGTGGATTGAAATGTCTTGAAATGGAGCCGGCCTTGGACGAACCGAAGTCGCACCCCTCACGGGGTGCGTGGATTGAAATTGATTAGCAAAACGCAGATGACTGACATTGCCGCGTCGCACCCCTCACGGGGTGCGTGGATTGAAATTCCCCGGTGGGCTCGGAGGCCAGCAACTCCGCCAGGTCGCACCCCTCACGGGGTGCGTGGATTGAAATCAGTGGATTAAGCAATAACTACTGGTACAAACGCGTCGCACCGCTCACGGGGTGCGTGGATTGAAATGCTAAGAGAAGGTGACTATCATGACCGGGAACCGAGTCGCACCCCTCACGGGGTGCGTGGATTGAAATTGGTCTCCAATCGTGATCTCCACGTCGTCGAAAGAGTCGCACCCCTCACGGGGTGCGTGGATTGAAATGAAGCGCTGCTGAAGGAAGTCAAGGCCGTGATCGACAATCCGGACGCCACCGCGAAGGACGTCGCGCAGATGCTCAAGCGGATGACGGACTTCGAGTACGAGTATGCGACTCCTGATCCCGATCCTGACCCGGCCCCGGGTCCCGATCCCGACCCGGAACCGGACCCCGACACTCCCGGTACGGATGACCCGTCCAAGCCCGGAACCGGCGACACGGATACGGACAAGCCCGGCAACAAGCCCGGTGACGGAGCGGAAGACAGTGGCAAGACCAACGACAAACCCAAGCCTCCGCTGTCGGCGACCGGCGTGAACGTGACCGCGATATCGGTCGCGGTCATGGCGCTCGCCAGCGCTGCGACGGTGCTGCTGACCATCAAGCGCCGTAGGGGCTGAACATGACCGGTGCCGGAGAGTCCAATGCTCTCCGGCACCGTCATATGTCGAACTCCTGCATAGGGTACCTTAAATCAGCCTGATCTGATAGACTGTCTGCGGGAATCCGAACACTTGGCGGAACGATGTCGTGCCTCCGAGGCAAAGATTCCGGCAAGAAGTACAAGAATGTTCAAAATCATAGAGGATTGAAATATGCTACACACAGCATCAAGAGGATGCTCGCGTTCGTGGCTGCGCAGACTCACCGCATTGATAGCGGTCTCGGCGCTCGCGTTCGTGGCATTGCCGAACGTCGCGGTGGCGGCGAATCCGACGGAATACCTCGATGTGTCGTTCGGCGGCACGTTCGCTGAAGACACCTACACCACAGGTGGCGACGAGGTGGCGAAGGGCTCCGTGACCAAGCACGGCAGCATACCGACCAAGCTTGACGGCGGCGGCATCACCCTCGCTGGCGGCACCAACGGCGTGACCTTCACCTCGACCGAGATCTTCAGCGCGAGCGGGAAGGCGAACAAGGGATTCCGCGCCGAAATGGAATACCGTACGAAGCAGACGCCCAGCAACCTCGCCACATTGTTCTCCGCCATGGGCAACATCTTCGTGCGGGCGAACGGCAGCAACCTCGAATACGGCTTCTCCACGAACCCTTCCGGCAATACATGGAACGACTACAAGAAGTCCGTGACGCTGCCTTCCAACAATGTGAAGCACATCATCCAGCTGACATATCTGCCGGGAGCCGACGGCGCTGCCTCGACGTTGCAGTTGAAGGTGGATGGCGTGGCTGGCGAGACCGCCACCTCCGCGGCCGGCGAGCTCGCGGCCGTCAGCGATTCCGTCGGGAACAAGTTCGGGATCGGCTACGAGGTGAACCCCGCTTCCGGCGCGGCGAGCCGCGGTCTTGCCGGTGACGTGTTCCGCGTGCGTGTCGCCGATTCGGACGCCCCGTGGAAGATTCTTGACGCATCCCAGCTGCTGCATGTCAATTTCAACGGCACGTTCAGCGGCACCTCATATACCGCGGCGAGCAGCGAGCAGATGCTGGGCTCGCTAGTGTCGCGCTCGGCCAATCCGTCCATCTCGAACTCCGCCGTCACGCTGGGCGGCGGCACGGCCGGATTCGATTTCACGCCCACGGACTTCACCCTCGGTGACAACGAGGCCATCACCACGCCGCTGGTCGCGGAGCTGCGCTTCACCCCGACGCAGACCGGCGACAACCAGACCCTGTTCGGCGCGGGCGGCAACCTGTTCCTGCGCTACGAGTCGAACAAGCTTGTGTTCGGCGCCTCCACCAAGTCCGGCAATAATTGGACCGACCACAAGATCGAGTCCGCGGCCGCCACGGGAGCGGAGCACGTCGTGTCGGTGGCGTACGTGCCCAATGAGGCCGGCACCGGCGCGAAGCTCGTCATGCGCGTGGATGGCGGCGACGCCCAGACCAAGGACATCACCGGTCTGGCTTACCTGAATTCGAACATCAAGGGCAAGGTCGGCTTCGGCAACGAAGTGCATTCCGCCGCGCTCAGCCGCGGCTTCGTCGGCTCGCTGAGCGAGATCCGCCTGGCCAAAACCTCCGCGAACTTCACCACCAACGAATTCAAGCTGGTCTACTCTCAGGTCAGCTGCGACACGTCGGGCATCAAGGAGGCGAATACCTTCGACGTGAAGCCCGCCGAGTGCGAGGCCGCGCTTAAGACCAAGCTGTCCAAGCTGCGTCCGACCGAAGGGCAGGCCGACTACATCGACTGGGGTCAGATCGGATTCCTCCATTACGGCATCAACACGTACTACAACCAGGAGTGGGGTCACGGTAACGAGGATCCCTCCCGCATCAACCCGACCGGCCTCGACACCGACCAGTGGGCGAAGTCCTTCGCCGACGGTGGCTTCAAGATGATCATGGTGACGGTCAAGCACCATGACGGCTTCGAGCTGTACGACTCGCGGTACAACACCGAGCACGACTGGGCAAACACCGCCGTCGCCAAGCGCACGGGGGAGAAGGACCTGTTCCGCAAGATTGTCGCCTCGGCGAAGAAGTACGGCCTGAAGGTCGGCATCTACTATTCGCCGGCCGATTCCTACATGGAGAAGAAGGGCGTCTGGGGCAACGGCTCCGCACGCGTCGAGCGCACGATCCCCACGCTGGTGGAGAACGACGACCGCGCCGACAAAGTGGCTTCCGGCAAACTGCCCACGTTCAAGTACAAGGCCACGGATTACGGCGCCTACATGCTCAACCAGCTCTATGAGCTGCTGACTGAGTACGGCGACATCTCCGAGGTCTGGTTCGACGGTGCCCAAGGCAACACCGCAGGCACTGAGCATTACGACTATGGCGTGTTCTACAAGATGATCCGCCAGCTTCAGCCCCAGGCAATTCAGGCCAACGCCGCATACGATGCCCGATGGGTGGGCAACGAGGACGGCTGGGCCCGTCAGACCGAGTGGAGCCCGCAGGCGGCATACAACGACGGCGTAGACAAGGTGTCGCTCAAGCCTGGCCAGATGGCCGCCGACGGTAAGCTTGGCAGCATGTCGAGCGTGCTGTCCGAGATCCGCAGCGGCGCCGCCAACCAGCTGCACTGGTATCCGGCCGAAGTCGACGCCAAGAACCGGCCCGGATGGTTCTACCATGCCAGCCAATCGCCGGCGTCCGTAGCCGAAGTCGTGAAGTACTACGAGCAGTCCACGGGACGCAACTCGCAGTATCTGCTGAACGTCCCACCGTCCGATACCGGCAAGCTCGCCGATGCGGATGCCGCGGGACTTAAGGGGCTGGGCGAGGAGCTCGCCCGACGCTACGGCACCGATCTTGCCCTGGGCAAGAGCGCGACCGTCGCCGCGTCCGCGAACGACACCGCGGTAGCGGCCCCGAAGCTGACCGACGGTTCGAAGCTCTCCTCCGACAAGGCCGTGGGCAATACGCCGACGTACACCATCGATCTGGGCAGCGCTGTCGCCGTGGATGCAGTGAAGATCTCCGAGGACGTGCGCAATGCCGGCCAGCAGATCGAAAGCGCCACCCTGCAGGGACGAGTCAATGGAACATGGACGAATCTGGCGACTATGACGACGGTCGGGCAGCAGCGCGACCTTCGCTTCACGTCCCAGAACATCGATGCCATCCGTCTGGTGGTCAACTCCTCCCGCGGTCCGGTGCGTCTGAGCCGTCTTGAGGTGTTCCACACCGAATCCGAGATTCAGACCGGCGCCCGCGCCTACTACATCGACCCGACGGCGCAGACCGCGGGAGATGGATTTACGAAGGACAAGCCCATGACGTCGATCGAGCAGCTGCACGATGTGACCGTCGCGCCAGGCTCCGTGATCTTCGTCAAGGCGGGCACCGAGCTGACCGGGGACTTCGCCGTCTTCGGCTACGGCACCAAGGACGAGCCCATCACCGTGACGACATACGGCAAAAGCGACAAAGCCACCACCGCGAGGTTCGACGGCATGACCGCCGGGCTGACGCTGAAGCAGGCGCTGAAGGCACTCGGCAAGGACGACGCCGGCTGGGTCGTGGCCGATTCCGCCACTGCACCGGCCTCCCGCGTGTATGTCCCGCAGGATGAGATCAGCGTGCACGCCCAGTCGTCGCAGAACTCCGGCGCAGAGGCGGCGAAGGCGCTCGACGGCGACTCGTCGACGAACTGGCACTCCCAGTACAGCCCGACCGCCGCGTCCGCCCCGCATTGGGTGACTCTCGATCTCGGCGAATCGCGTGAGAACGTCGCCTACTTCGACTACCTCGCCCGTATCGACGGCAACAATAACGGTGCCGCCAAGGATTACGAGGTGTATGTCTCCGACGATCCCAACGATTTTGGAGCCTCTGTGGCCTCGGGCACGTTGAAGAACGTCGCCTACACGCAGCGCATCAAGCTGACCCCCAAGAACGGACGGTACGTCAAGTTTGTCATCAAGACCGATTATTCCGGATCGAACTTCGGCTCCGCGGCGGAAATGAATGTCGAGTTGCTGCCCACGGCCGTAGAGGAGGACAAGGTCGCTACCCCGCAGAAGCCGACAGTGGACGATGATGCCGATACATACACCATCCCCGACATCGAGGGAGTCGTGTACAAGGTCGACGGCAAGGTGTTGGCCGCTGGTTCCGTAGTGAACGTGGGCGATGAGGACGTGACCGTCACGGTCACCGCCGAGCCCGCCGACGGATACCGCTTCCCGGATGCTGTGACGTCCCCAGTCACGTATGAGCTGACGTTCACCAAGAAGGGTGGCGAGAAGCCTCCGACCGAAGTCAACAAGGACAAGCTGCACGCCACGATCACCAAGGCTCAGGCGATCGACCGTTCCGCCTATACGGACGAGTCGCTCAAGGTGCTTGATGACAAGCTCGCCGCAGCGCTCAAGGTCTATGACGACGACAAGGTGAGCCAGGATGATGTCGATGCCGCCGAGGCGGCTCTGTCTGCGGCGATCGACGCGCTGAAGACCAAGCCGACGACCCCCGGCGGTGAAGGTGAAAAGCCTGGTGAAGGCAACAAGCCCGGCGACGGCAAGAAGCCCGGCGACGTGATCGCAAAGACCGGCGCCTCCACAATGGGCGTTGTCTTCGCTGCACTCGCGATGGTAGCGGGTGCGGTCGTGACGCTTGAAGCCAAGCGTAAGTCCAACCGGTAACATCGGTTCTCCGGCCGTCTGATGCGCCGGCCCGTCTCCTAGAAAAGACGGGCCGGCGCATCGTCATTTTTATCACCGGCGTCGCGGCAATATTCCGTGCGCCTACAATGTCGATATATGCCCGTCAACAAGGGGAGCGGCGATGGCACGATGTCGGCCGTGCGCTGAGCGTGCGCGGCTCCACGGTGCTGGTGGTCGGCACCGGGGACATCGGCTCGCATTTCGCCAGCATATGCAAGGCCATGGGTGCGAACACGCTGGGAGTGCGTCGTGACCCGACCCGCACGGCGGAAGGCATTCGCTAAAACTGGTAAAAGAGCATTTGGAGAATGCATACATTGTTCCTTGC
>OJSD01002839.1_pt1 | contig 15436 bp, 14 predicted proteins | sample 1599391 | NCBI WGS metagenome assembly OJSD01 (sample SAMN04168656, study PRJEB22393) | human gut metagenome | biome: human gut microbiome; feature: stool | host: Homo sapiens | collected 2014-03-17 | reverse complement strand
GGCGGCTTTTCGTTTCCACTTAAGTGAGTATTGAGAAAAAACGTCCATTGTGCTACAATTATCCTGTTATAATATCGCTTTTTACCGCAGCGTAAAATCTTTTTCGCAAGGAGTATAATAAAATGAAATTAGGTATCGTCGGCCTGCCGAACGTCGGCAAGTCCACTCTGTTCAATGCCATCACCTCCACCAAGAACGCAGAAGCCGCAAACTATCCCTTCTGCACCATCGAGCCGAACAGCGGCATCGTAGCCGTGCCGGACAAGCGTCTGGACAAGCTGGCCGAGATCTGGCAGACCAATAAAAAGACCCCTGCCATCGTGGAGTTTGTGGATATCGCGGGTCTTGTGAAGGGCGCCAGCCAGGGTGCAGGCCTTGGCAACAAGTTCCTGGGCCACATCCGCGAGTGCGACGCCATTGTGCATGTGGTGCGCTGCTTTGACGATGACAACATCATCCATGTGGTGGAGGATGTTTCCAAGGCCGAGGCCGTGGACCCCATTGCCGACATCGACGCCATCGACTACGAGCTGATCCTGTCCGACCTTGAGGTGGTGCAGAACCGCGCAGGCCGCATGGCAAAGGCCGCCAAGAGCGGCAACAACAAGGGTGCTGCCGCCGAAGCTGCATGGCTGCAGCAGCTGGCCGACCACCTGAGCGCAGGCAAGCCTGCCCGCAGCTTCGATTTTGACGAGGGCGATGCCGAGCAGCAAGCTGTTCTGCACGAGATGGGTCTGCTGAGCGCAAAGCCGGTGCTGTACGCCTGCAACGTGGGCGAGGACGACCTGATGGAGGGCATCGAAAACAACAAGTATGTCCCGCTGGTGGCCGCACGCGCCAAGGAAGAGGGCGCACGCTACATTCCCATCTGCGCCAAGACCGAGGAGGATATCGCCGACTACTCTCCCGAGGAAAAGAAGGCTTTTCTGGCTGAAATGGGCATTGAAGCCAGTGGTCTGGACAACCTCATCACTGCCAGCTATGATCTGCTGGGCCTGATCTCCTTCCTGACCGACGGCAAGAAGGAGTGCCGCGCATGGACCATCCGCAAGGGCACCAAAGCACCGCAGGCTGCCGGCAAGATCCACAGCGATTTCGAGCGCGGCTTCATCCGTGCCAGCGTCATTGGCTACAGCGATCTGGAAGCCAACAACTTCGATTACGCCGCCGTCAAGGCCAAGGGTCTGCAGCGCACCGAGGGCAAGGAATACGTTGTCAACGATGGCGATGTGATCGAGTTCCTGTTCAACGTTTAAAGGGAAACCCTCTCAGTCAAAACCCGACGGTTTTGACAGATTCCCCCTTTTGTCGCTGCGTGACATCTTCCCCCGGCCGGGGGAAGTCTTTCCTCTCAGGGGGAGCTCGATTGCAGCGAACCGGAAGAGCCATAAAAGCTCTCCCTTTGGGAGAGCTGGCATCGCGCAGCGATGACTGAGAGGGTTCGTTCCCCAGCCTTCCTGAATTAAAAAGAGTCATTCCCCTGAATATGGCCAGAGCGCACGCGTCGGCCATTTAAAATCGTAAAAGAGGTTTCCTATGATTTTTGGTATTATGGGCGCAATGCCCGATGAAGTCGATCAGCTGTGTGCAAAGCTGGAAAACGTCACCGTGGAGCCCTACGGCGGCGTGGATTACCACAAGGGCACGCTGGCCGGCAAACAGGTGGTGGTGTGCTGTGCCGGCATGGGCAAGGCCAATGCCGCCGCCACCACGCAGGTGCTCATCACAAAATTCGGCGCGGAGAAGATCATCTTTTCCGGCATCGCAGGCAATATGACCTCGAAGATCGGCATTGGCGATGTGGTCATCGGCAAGACCGTGCTGTACCACGACGCACAGCTGGACATGATCTGCCAGAACCCGCCGTTTCTCAAGGAATACACCGGCGACCCGGAGCTGATCGCTGCCGCCGAAAAAGCCTGCGCCGAAGCGGGTGTGAAGGCTCTGGTGGGCAAGATCGCCACCGGCGACCTGTTTGTGGGCGACAGTGAAACCAAGGCTGCCATTGAAGCCAAATGCGCCCCCGACTGCGTGGAGATGGAGGGTGCCGCTGTGAGCCAGATCGCCGCCAAGAACGGTGTGCCCTGCGTCATCCTGCGCGCCATGAGCGACAACGCTGACGAGGACGGCCACGAGGTGCTGGTGGTGAAAAAGTTCAGCATTGCTGAATATGTAGCCACCGCCACCAAGATCGTGGCAGCAATGGTGGAAGCACTGTAAAAAAGAACCCTCTCAGTCAATGCTTCGCATTGCCAGCTCCCCCGAAAGGGGGAGCTTTTGACATTCCGGAAACGTTTTCCGTTTTGCCAATGGCTCGCCCTTCGGGAGAGCTGGCGAACAAAGTGAGCCTGAGAGGGTTTTCTTTTACAAGAACTGTTCCAGCTTTACCCGGCTGTCCTCCTGAAACTCCTGCAGCCTTTGGGCAAGGCGCTTTGCGCCGGGCGCGGCATTGGGGTAATCCTTCTGGGCCTTTACGCAGTCCACCACCCCCATGCCGCTGCCCTGCGTGAGCATTTCGGCCAGATTGCGGGTGGACTTGTCCGTGAGGGTCTTCATACTGATGCCCATTTTCGTGTTCAGCTTTGCCATGGCGCTCTGCCCCTGCGCGGTGCCGCCGCAGGCCTCGATGGCGGTGTGCGCTTCCTGATTGAGCTGGTGGTACACATTGCGCTGGCGCAGCAGCTCGGCCTTGAACTGCACATCGTCGGTCATCGGCACGATCTGTTCCAAGGTGTTCTTGCCCATCTCGGTATTCTGCACCACGGCTTCCAGCAGGTTCAGGTTGTCGTTTTTCTGGTTTTCCATACAAAAAATCCCCCTTCTGGCCTTAGTCTGCGCCAAAAGGGGGATTTTATACACTGGTTTTATTCTGCACGCATCTGATCGCCGCCGGCGTTCTGTGCCTCCCGCAGGCGTGCATCGCACAGCTCGTACAGCGCCTGCCAGTTCTTGGCCTGCACATCCTCAAAGCTCGCCACGCCGCAGCTCAGGGTAAAGGGTACCCGGCGCATCATGCCGGTGGTGGTGATGCATTCCCGGGGCATCTGCCGATACAGGTTCTGCATTTCCTCTGCCAGCTGCTTGCCGTCGGCATCCAGACAGCCCACCGCAAAGATGCTGCCGGTCAGGCGGCAGACCACGCGGGTCTCAGGGGTATCAAAGCTCTTTTTCCACTGGTTGCCCACAAAGCAGTGCAACTGGTCCATCACAGGCTGGCCGTAGGTATCCCGCAGCTTCTGGCCGTTGTCGATGCTCACCAGCGCCACAGCCGCCTTGCGGCCCTGCGCTGCACACTGTTCCAGCTTTTGGGCAAACACCGTTTCCAGATAGCGGCGGTTGTACACGCCGGTAAGGAAATCGTGGCTCATATCCTCGCGGCACAGTTCCCGCTCCCGGGGTGTCATGCGCTCTTCCGGCAGCACATTGCCTGCCAGCGGTGCACTCATTTCCAGCTCCCAGCATTTGCCGTCCGCTTCCACCCTGCGGTGCAGCACACAGTCCACACGGCCATTGCGCAGCTCGTAGTCCACCCGCAGGCCATCGTCCTGCCAGCCGTCACAACGCGGCGCTTCGGTCAGGGTCACTGCCTCAAATACGGCCTGCGCTGAGCGCGCAAGTTCCCGCAGATCCTGCTCGGTACATTCTTTCTTCATGTAATTTTCCCCATCATCTGCGCACGCGGCGCTCCCGTATCCCGCGTGCAGTCACCTGTTCCCCATACGTTCAGGAACCATCTGCCGCATTATGCATCCCGCGCCCGCCGCCCTGTTTCCGGGAATCCCGGGAACGCATCAGGTAAAGAAAAATGGCATAATGCCGCTTTAGCAACATTATACCATTCAGCTTCCGATTTTACCAGCAAAACGCACAATTTTCTGCCGGAGTTTTTACATTTTCGTCAAATTGCTAAGCGCCCGCCGCTCTGTGCCTTCTGTTTATACGCGGCAGTACACACTGCACTCGTCGTGGATGGTCTTGGCCAGTGCCTTGACGGCAAAGCCGTCTGCGGCGCGCCATGCCCAGTTCCCGCCCAGCTTGCCGGGCGTGTTCAGGTGTGCTTCCGCGCCCAGACCCAGCCAGTCGTACATGGGGATGATGGCCCGGTCAGCCACCGACCCCAGCGCTGCGCGCAGCAGAGCGATGCGGACATCATCGGTCCGGATGGCCGCCAGCTCCTTTGCGGTGGGCTTTACGCCGGTCAGGTGCAGGTAAGCGGCAGCGGCAGCCTTTTCCTTTTCGGAAGCGCCGTTCTCCCACCAGTCGGTCAGGGTGGTGTTATCGTGGGTGCCGGGATACACCACGCTGTTCTTGACGTGGTTGTGGGGCAGATACTCGCTGTCCCCGCCGCTGAAGGCGAACTGCAGCACCTTCATGCCCGGGAAGGTGCTGTCGGCCAGCAGCTTTCGCACGCTGGGGAACAGTTCGCCCAAGTCCTCGGCAATGATGGGCAGCTTGCCAAGGGCAGCTTCCAGCGCATCGAACAGTTCCATGCCGGGGCCGTTCTCCCACTTGCCGGTGCGGGCGGTGGTGCTGTCCGCCGGGATGGCCCAATAGGTATCGAAGCCGCGGAAGTGGTCGATGCGCAGCAGGTCGTAGATGCCCAGTGCGTGGCGCACCCGGCGCACCCACCACGCGTAGCCAGTCTTTTTGTGGTAGGCCCAGTTGTACAGCGGGTTGCCCCACAGCTGACCGTCGGCAGAGAAGTAATCCGGCGGGCAGCCCGCCACACGGGCAAAGCCGCCGTCGGCATCCAGCTCAAACAGCGCGCCGCCCACCCATGCATCCACCGAGTCGGCAGAGACATAGATGGGGATGTCGCCCAAAATCTGCACGTCCTTTTTGTTGGCGTAGGCCTTCACCGCCTGCCACTGGGCCGCAAACTTGTACTGCACGAACTTCCAGAAACCGATCTCTTCCTCGTTTTCGGCGGCAAAGGCAGCAAGGGCCTTCTTGTCGCGCAGGCGGTAGGGCTTGTCCCACTCCACCCAGTTCTTCATGCCGTTGGCCACTTTCAGGGCCATGTACAGGGCGTAGTCGTCCAGCCATTCCTCATTGGCGAGGGTAAAGGCATAATAATCATCCGGGAAGTAATAGCTGCAGCCGTGCAGCCCGGCGCACTGCTTGCGCCATGCGGCGTAGGCGGTGCGCAGGACTTTAAAGCGGCTCACATACAAAGTGCCGTAGTCCACCTCTTTGGGGTCTGTGCCCCATTTTTCGGCCTTGAGCTGGGCGGCGGTGAGCAGGCCTTCTTCCTTCAAAGCGTCGAGGTCGATAAAATAGGGGTTGCCCGCAAAGGCCGAGCAGCTCTGATAGGGGCTGTCACCGTAGCCGGTGGGACTGAGTGGCAGGATCTGCCAGATCTTCTGGCCCGCTTGTGCCAAAAAATCCACAAACTTGAATGCTTCCTTGCCAAAGCAGCCAATACCGTAAGGGCCGGGCAGGCTGGACACCGGCATCAGGATTCCACTTTCACGCATGCTATTACCTTCCTCATTTTTAACATTTTATGGGAATATCGTTGTTTCTTATCATAACATATCCGCAGACTATTTTCCACAGGCAAAAAACGTGGTATACTTATTTTTAAACTGGGTGCGTATCCCTTTTTCGATTTTAAATAGCCTCCGCTTTCGCTCTGGCTATGTTCAGCGGAATCCAGATTTTTTATTTCGCGTTTGTCGCGGCCTGCGGAACTTGTCGGGGCAAGGCCCCTCCATCTGCTGACGCAGACCGCTCGCCGCTTAAAAGCCCCACCGGGGCTTTCATTGCTGCGCAAACGCGGGCCGCTCCAAACGCATTTTCACCAGAAGGGCCGAAACCGGCAGATGCAGTAAAATCTCTTTTGTTGTTGGCCTTTACGGCCCCTTGCGTGAAAAAGCAGAATTGGAACGACCGCAGTCGTTCCAATTCTGCAAAAATAAAAATAAATTTTCCGCTGAATATGGCCAGAGCCTGCGGCGGCCATTTTAAATCGTCAAACTGCACCCTGAACAGGAGGTACCCGCGCCATGCAGCGCACAGAAAAATACTTTGAACAGGACGCTTTCCGCACCCAGTGCGAGAGCACCATCCTTGCCGCAGAGCCGGATGAAAAGACCGGCGGCGGGCGCATTGCGCTGGACGGCACAGTGTTCTACCCGGAGGGCGGCGGTCAGCCTGCCGACCGGGGCACCCTGACCCTGCCGGACGGTGCCACGCTGAATGTGACCGCTGTGCACGAGCATGACGGCATCCTCTGGCACAGCGTGGACGCTCTGCCGGAAAGCGCTGTTCCCGGCACTGCCGTTTCCGGCTGCATCGACTGGGAATGGCGCTTTGACAAAATGCAGCAGCACACCGGTGAGCACATCCTTTCCGGCATCCTGCACCAGATGTTCGGGGCCGAGAACGTGGGCTTCCACATCGGTTCCGAGGCTGTGCGCATGGACACCAGCGTGCCCATTTCTGCCGAGGGCCTGCAGGCAGCCGAGCTTGCCGCCAACCGCATCGTGTGGCAGGATGTGCCGGTGCTGGTCAGCTACCCCACCCGGGAGGAGCTTGCCGCCCTTGTCTACCGCTCCAAAAAGGAGATCGAAGGGCAGGTGCGCATCGTGACCATTCCCGGTGCGGATGTCTGCGCCTGCTGCGGCACCCACACCCGCACCACCGGACAGGTGGGACAGATCAAAATTCTGGCCAGCGAGAACTACAAGGGCGGCGTGCGGCTGAGCGTGGTGTGCGGCCAGCGGGCATTGCTTGCTGCACAGGCCATGCGCCAGCGGCAGGCAGAGATCGGGGCGCTGCTCTCGGCCAAGGCCGACCAGACCGCTGTGGCGGTGCATCGTGTCTACGATGAGTATACTGCGCTCAAGTTTACACACTTTGGTGTATGTTCTCAGCTGTTTGATGCACTTGCCCAGCTGGCAAACCCCGGTGAGGATGCCATCCGCACAGTGCCCGGCCTTGACCCGGACGGCCTGCACCGGCTGGCGGTGCGCCTGACCGAAGCCACCACCGGTCTCTGCGCCGCCCTGACCCCCACCGAAAAGGGCACCGGCTACTGCATCGCGCAGGCAGACGGCGATGTGCGCGCCCTGACCAAAGCCCTGAACGCCGCCCTGAACGGACGCGGCGGCGGCAAGCCCGGCATCTGTCAGGGCAGCTGCGCCGCTACACCGGAACAGGTGGAGGAATTTTTAAGAAAGACGAAATAACTCCTTCCGTCATCGCTGCTCGATGCCACTGCTCCCCTTTTTGTCACTTGCGTGGCATCTGTTCCTCTCTTTGTCACCTGCAGTGACATTTCTCCCCGGCGCGGGGAGAATCTGTCCCGACCGGGGGAAGTCTTTCCTCTCAGGGGGCTTCTATTGCAAAACCGAATAGCTTTCCCTCTTATAGTCAAAAAGCTCCCCCTTTCGGGGGAGCTGCCGAGCGAATGCGAGGCTGAGAGGGTTCACAACATCAAGGAGAACAACAAACTATGAGAATGCGTTTCAAACCCTATGCCCACGACGAGCTGATGGCAGCCGACTTCCATGTGCACGAGCCGCTGATCTGGGGCGGCAGGTGGCACGCCCAGTACGCCCGCCCGGAGCAGCCCTTTGTGCTGGAACTGGGCTGCGGCAAGGGCGGCTTCATCTCCCAGCTGGCCTGTGCCCACCCGGAAAACAACTACCTGGGCATCGATATCACCGATAAGGTGCTCATCCTCGCCAAGCGCAAGATCGAAGCCGCCTATCAGGCTGCAGGCCGCCCCATCGACAACGTGAAGATCATGAGCACCGACATCGAGCGCATCAAGGGGGTCATTACCGCCGAGGATACGGTCAGCCGCATCTACATCAACTTCTGCAATCCGTGGAGCAAGAACGGCTCTTCCCACAAGCACCGCCTCACCTACCCGCGCCAGCTCATCAACTACCGTGAGTTCCTCAAGGACGGCGGCGAGATCTACTTCAAGACCGACGACGATGATCTGTTCCGCGACAGTCTGGAATACTTCCCCGCTTCCGGCTACGACATCGAGTGGATGACCTTTGACCTCCATGAGAACGAGCCGGAGTGGAACATCCGCACCGAACACGAGGGCATGTTCACCGAAATGGGCATCAAGATCAAGGCCCTGATCGCCCGCAAGCTGCCCGGCGACGAGAGCGTGACCTGGATCGAGCCCAAGGTGCTCAAGAAAATGGCCGCTGCCGAGGCCGCCGCAGAGGCTGAAGCCGAAACGCAGAACTAACGGGAGGTGCCGTCCTTGTCGTTTTTCCTCAACACCACGGTCTGCGGCTTTACGCTGTATCAGATCCTGGCGTATTTCCTCGTCTACTCCTGCCTGGGCTGGTGCCTGGAGGTGGTGTATGCCGCCGCCACGACAGGCCAGATCGTCAACCGGGGCTTCCTCAACGGCCCGGTCTGCCCCATCTACGGCTTTGGCATGGTCATCGTCCTGTTTGTCCTGACGCCGTTTGAGCACAGCACGCTGGCGCTCTACATCGGCGGCGTCATCCTGCCCAGTGCGCTGGAGCTGGTGGGCGGCTGGGCGCTTTACAAGCTCTACCACACCCGCTGGTGGGACTACAGCGATAAGCCGTTCAACATCGGCGGCTACATCTGTCTGGAGTTCTCCCTGCTGTGGGGCGTGGGCACGCTGGTGATGATGAAAGCCATCCACCCCACGATCGCCGGGTTGGTGGAGCTGGTGCCGCCTTTCATCGGGTTCCTCCTGATGTGCTTCCTCTACGCCGTCTACGCGGCAGACGTTGTTGTCACGGCCGTGGCCGCCTCTGACCTGGCCCGGGAGCTGGACGCCCTGGAAAATGTGGCCGACAGCATCCACGCCGTCAGCGACGCCATGACCGAGATCCTGGGCACCACCGCCATGGAGGCCGACCAGAAACTGGACGAGAACCGTCTGCAGTTCAAACTGGCCGCTGCCGAGGCCCGGGACGCCGCTGCCAAGCTTTCGCCCAAGGAAGCGGCTGAGGCCATGCGCCGCAAGGCCGACGAGGCCCGGGACGCCGCCCGCCGGGCTTCCGAGATCTCCCGCCTCAATGCGGCCGAAGCCGCCAAGGCCGTCAAGCTGGCGGCCAAGGGCACAGCCGAGCGGACCGCCGAGCTGCTGCAGCTGGAACAGCTGGCCGAGGAGCTGGCTGCCCGGAGCGAGGAACTGCGGGCGCGCACCCGCCGCACGGCCCACTTTGGCAAGGGCCGTATGCTCCGCGCCTACCCCAGACTGCGCCATGGTACCAAACAGCTCACGCTGGACGAACTGCGGGAGCGCCTTAAATACGAGCACAAGCACTCTGCATAAGAAGAACCAAAAATGGGCCGTCCCTACGGGGACGGCCCATTTTTTTTAAATTAGAGTTCGCCCCAGAGGTTTTCCGGGTAGAGACCCTCGGCGGTCTTCTGAGCGATGCCGGCCACCACCACGGGTTTGTCCTCCCGGTAGGTGACACCGTACCACTGATCGGTGCTGTTCAGCACCTTGACCGTGGCCTTGCCCTCCTCCAGCAGCTCGGTGACCACCAGCGGCAGGAAATACTCACACTTGAGCGGGTCCTTGGCCAGATGCTCGGTCAGCCAGCCCGCAAAGCGGCGGTCCGCCTCTTCCAAAAAGCTCTTACCAAAGCCCCAGAGGTTCATGCTGACCTGCGTTTCGCCGGGCAGGTCCACCCAGGTAGCGCCCTCATCCTCGGTGTAGTGGATGCCGCCCTCGTAGGTCTCAATGCGGGTGCGCTCGATGACGCTGTGGAGGGTGCCGTCCGGGTTTGCCTGGCAGACACCGCGGGAGACCTTGCCGTTTTCCGAGACGGTGTTCTTGAGCAGATAGCTCACCATGCAGTAATCGTACACCTCGCCATCCTCGTGGGTGGAAAGGTAATCGTACATCACTTTGAATGCCTGCGGGCCGTAGTAATCGTCCGCATTGATGACGGCAAAGGGGCCGTTGATGAACGGCTTTGCGGCCAGAACCGCGTGGCAGGTGCCCCAGGGCTTGACACGGCCCTCCGGGATGGAGAAGCCCTCCGGCAGCTCGTCCAGCTGCTGGAACGCGTATTTCACGTCCATCACCTTGGAGACACGGTCGCCGATGGCCGCCTTAAAGGCATCCTCGATCTCGTGCTTGATGACAAAAATGACCGTCTCAAAGCCTGCGCGGCGGGCATCGTAGAGAGAGTAATCCACAATGACCTGCCCATTGCGGCCCACCGGGTCGATCTGCTTCATGCCGCCGTAACGGCTGCCCATGCCAGCCGCCATGACCACCAAAACGGGTTTATTCATAATAAAAGCCTCCTGTTTGTGCCAAAGCTTGATTTTTCATAGCTCCATTATACTCGAAAAGTCCCTGGACAACAAGGTAGGCTTTAAAGCAAGATTTAATTGCTTATTTTGTAAATTAAAGCTTGCCAATCTGTGCAAAACACGGTATACTGGAGCCGCACACTTTTTCCTTTCCAAAACCAAAAATGGAGGTTCCCTTTTATGAACGAAGCCGTTACCAAGCGTTTTCTGCTCTATTTCCGCCTGATGATGCTGGTGTGGATCCTGATCGCCAACGCGTTCTTCCACGTCATGGAATTTGATTACAGCTGGCTGGTGTTTTTGAGCAACATCATGCTGTTCACCATGGAGGGCGACATCAAGGACCGCTTCCTTTCCGTGGAGCTGGGCGGCCTTGTAGGCATGGTGCTCACCGTGCTGGCCATGCTGGCCATTGCAGCCCTGACCCCGGTGCTGGGCGGCCTGCCGGGCCTGCTGCTGCCGCTGGCGGTGGTGCTGTTCATCCTCATCATCCTGCACCCCTATGCCCCCAAGGTGCTCAACAACGTCGGCTTTGCCTACCTCACGGTGGCCTGCATCGACGCGGAGACCTTTGCGGCCAACCTGCCCCGGTTCTTCTTCGTGTACATCGTCGGCTCCCTCGTCTTCAACGGAGTCTGCATCCTTCTGATGAAGCCTGCGAAAGCCTTGGCCGCCAAAACCGTAAAAGCATGACCCCCCTGCAAAAGCGATGCCTCGGCATCGCTTTTGTTTTGCCCGGCCCTGTGGTACAATAAGAAAAAACGCAGAAAGGGAGTATCCCCATGTCTCACAAGACCGTCTGGATCACCGGAGCCTCTTCCGGCATCGGCCGGGAGTTTGCCTGCCGGTATGCCAAGCTCGGCTTCCGCCTCATCCTCACCGCCCGCCGCCGGGAGCGGCTGGATCAGCTGGCCGCCGAGCTGCTGGCAAAGTACAACACGTTCTGCCGCGTCCTCCCCGCCGACCTTGCCCAGGAGAGCGAGTGTACTCGCCTGTGTGAGGAGCTGGCCGAGGAGCGGATCGACATTTTTATCAACAACGCGGGCTTTGGCGTCTGCGGCAGTTTTCTGGAGACCAGCACCGAGGCCGAGCTTTCCATGGCCAAAGTCAACGTGCTGGCCATGCACCAGCTGTGCAAGTTCGCGGTGCAGAAAATGCAGGCCCAGGGCTTTGGCACGGTGCTGAACGTGGCCTCCTCGGCGGGCCTGCTGCCGGGTGGTCCCTATATGGCGGGCTACTACGCCACCAAGGCCTATGTGGTCAGCCTGACCCGGGGCATTGCCGAAGAGCTCCGGGAGCAGCACAGCCCTGTCTACGTCTGCGCCCTCTGCCCCGGCCCGGTGGACACCGAGTTCAATGACCGGGCGGGTGTGGTGTTCGCCCTCAAGGGCATTTCCCCCGCCCTCTGTGTGGAGGAAGCCATGCGCGGGATGCTGCGGGGCAAGACCATCATCGTGCCCTCGGCCCTGATGCGGGCTGCCACCACCGCCCAGCACTTTGTGCCCACGCCGCTGCTCATGCCCATTATGGCCCGACAGCAGAAAAAGAAACTGGGCGGCAGCACCCCCACACAGGAACATTGACACCGCCGGGAAACCATGTTACCCTAGAGCACAGGAGAACCGCATTTGATTGCGCAAACAGACCAAACGGAGGGATATTGGAATGAAGATCGCACTTATCAACGAGAACAGCCAGGCCGCCAAGAACGGCATCATTGAAGCCGCCCTGAAAAAAGTGGTGGAGCCCATGGGCCACGAGGTAGTCAACTACGGCATGTACGCAGCCGATGACAAGGCCCAGCTGACCTATGTCCAGTGCGGCATTCTGGCCGCCATCCTGCTCAACAGCGGCGCGGCTGATTACGTCATCACCGGCTGCGGCACCGGCGAGGGTGCCATGCTGGCTTTGAACAGCTTCCCCGGTGTCATCTGCGGCCATGTGGAAGACCCCGTGGACGCCTACACCTTTGCCCATGTCAACGACGGCAACGCCGTGGCCATGCCGTTTGCCAAGGGCTTTGGCTGGGGCGGCGAGCTCAACCTGGAGTACTGCTTTGAGAAGCTGTTCGGCTTCGGCCACGGCCAGGGCTACCCCAAGGAGCGCGTGGAGCCCGAGCAGCGGAACAAGAAGATCCTGGACGGCGTCCGCGCTGCCACCTTCAAGCCCCTCATCGATTGCCTGAAGAGCATCGATCCGGACCTGCTCAAGGGCGCTGTGGTCGGCGAGAAATTCAGCGAGCTGTTCTTTGCCTCCTGCAAGGACGCGGAGCTGGCTGCATACGTCAAGACCCTGCTGTAATTTCCAAAACAACCGTGCCAAACTTTTTCATTCCATCTTTCGGATGTGTTGTAAAAAATGACAAAATCAAGCTCCGGGTATTGACAGTTTGACCAAGGCGTTCTATACTCGTGCCATCGAAAGCAAAGGCGCTTGTGGAAGCAAAATTCCACAAGCGCCTTTTGTGTTTCGCGGGGCCGCGGGCCCCGTGCGCTCTGGGGGAAATAGAGGGCCCTCAGAACCGTGTTTTGCGCGCTGCCACGTTTGATAGAGGGACGCGCGGCGCAAGTGTACGCCTCCGCCGGGGCTGGCACTCCGGCGGGGAAAACTGTGGGAGGGTACTATCATGTTCAACTCTGTCAACACCTGTTGGACGCTGGTTGCAGCGTTCCTGGTCTACTTCATGCAGGCTGGTTTCGCGCTGTGTGAAGCAGGCTTTACCCGTGCCAAGAACACCGGCAATATTCTGATGAAGAATATGATGGATTTCTGCATTGGCACCCCGTGCTACTGGCTCATCGGCTTCGGCATCATGTTCGGCGGCACGGGCGCTCTGATCGGCGGGTTCGACCCGTTCATTCAGGGAGATTACTCGCACCTGGGGCTCGATATCCCGCTGTGGGTCTACAACGTGACCCGGGTCGTGAAGATCCGCACGGGCGAAGAGGACTTTGCCGCCCTGCAGGACGTGGAATGACCGCCCTGCCCCATTCAACCGCTGTCCCGCCCTTTGGGCGTGACATAAATGTTCTCCTTTTTCTCCTTTTTCTCCTTTTTCCTTTTTCTGAATCCACAATGGCAGCCCCCGCTCCTTTCCGCACAAAGGGAGCGGGGGCCTTGTCGTTTCTTGACATCGGGTTTGGGGTATGCTACAGTGGAACGGCAAAGATCTTATCAGTGAGGATGTGTATTTTATGAGCGAATCGTTCTCCCGCGCTGCCCGCTCCGCCAGGGAGATGGCCCGGATGCTGCTGCGCTGGCTGGTGCTGGCCCTGCCCATCGGCCTGCTGTGCGGCGGCATCGGCACCGCGTTCCATCTGGCGGTAGAGGCCGTCACCGAGCTGCGGGGTACCCACGGCTGGCTGCTCTGGCTGCTGCCCGCGGCGGGCCTTGCCATCGTAGCCCTTTATAAAGGAACCAAGTGCGAGGGCGTTGGCACCAACAATGTCATCCGGGCCGTGCAGAGCGGCGAGGCCGTCAGCCCGCTGCTGGTGCCCGCCATCTTCTTTGGCACGGTGCTCACCCACCTGTGCGGCGGCTCCGCCGGCCGGGAGGGCGCGGCCCTGCAGATGGGCGGCAGCATCGGCTACAATATTGCAAAGCTGTTCCATTTCCCGGACCATGACCGCCGCACGGCCACGGTCTGCGGCATGGCCGCGTTCTTCTCCGCCCTGTTCGGCACCCCGCTGGCGGCTACCCTCTTTGCCATGATGGTGGAGGATGTGGGCCTGAGCTTCTCGGTGGCGTTCGTGCCCGGGTTCTGTGCGGCCCTGCTGGCCTACGGCATCTCGCTGGTCTGCGGCATTGCCCCCATCCGCTTTGCCCTTTCCGCCGTCCCGGCGCTGGGCATCCTGCCCGTTTTGCAGGTCGCTCTGCTGGGCGTGGCCTGTGCGGCCGTCACCCGGCTGTTCTGTCTGCTGCTCCATGTAGCAGAACACCAGCTTCCCAAGCGGCTGCCCAACCCCTGGGTGCGGGTAGTCCTTGGCGGCGTGGTGGTGGTCGCCCTCTCCTACCTGATGGGGGTGGGCCGCTACAACGGCGCGGGCATGGGGGTCATCACCGCCGCCGTGGAGCAGGGCCAGGCCCTGCCCTGGGATTTTATCTGCAAAATCCTCCTCACGGCGATCACCCTGGCTTCCGGCTTTAAAGGCGGCGAAGTCGTCCCCAGCTTTTATATCGGCGCCACCTTTGGCTGCGCGTTCGGCCCGCTGCTGGGCCTGCCCGCCGGGTTTTCCGCTGCCGTAGCCATGGTGGCTGTCTTCTGCGGTGCCACCAACACCCTCGTCCCCTCCCTGCTGCTGGCCTATGAGCTGTTTGGCGGGGCCGGGCTGGAGCTGATCGCGCTGGGCTGCGGGCTGAGTTATATGTTCTCGGGCTATCATGGCCTGTACAGCAGCCAGACATTCCTCAGCGATAAATTCCACTCGGAGTACACGGCCAGGTGGGAAGCAAGGCTGCACCATTGATTTTTCCATCGTTTTGCCCTTGATTTTTCCCACCGGGCGTGCTACAATCACAATAGTTTCATCCTGTGTAAATCGTCGATGCGGACAAACCGGATCTTCCCCCACACGATGCAGAGAGAGCCGCCCCGGAGCCCCGGGTGCTGCAAGCGGCTTACCGTGCCCGGAGACCCTACCACCGCAGAGTGCAGAGGCGAACCTCTGCCGGGTATGCCCGTTACAGCATAGCGAGTGGCGCGGCTTTTTAAGGCCGCACAATTCGGGTGGAACCGTGGAACGCTGCTGAATTTGTATGTTCAGGCGCTTCATCCCGTAATGACAGACGGGGTGAAGCGCTTTTTGTTTTCCACACTTTTCAAGTTTCAGGTTGAAAAAGGAGTATTATCATGAAGATCATTTATAAGGACGGCCATGTGGACGAGTGCCCGCAGGACCAGGAGCTGCATGTCATCCGCCATACCGCTGCTCATGTGATGGCGCAGGCCATCAAGCGCCTGTACCCGGAGGCTGATTTCGCCTTTGGCCCTGCCACCGAAAACGGCTTCTACTACGACGTGGACCTGGGCGACACCAAGCTCACCGACGAGGATCTGGCCAGCATCGAGAAAGAGATGCACAAGATCACCAAAGAGAACCTGCCCATCAAGCCCTTTATCCTGCCCCGCGCCGAGGCGGTCAAGCTGATG
>OJSD01002836.1_pt1 | contig 15451 bp, 10 predicted proteins | sample 1599391 | NCBI WGS metagenome assembly OJSD01 (sample SAMN04168656, study PRJEB22393) | human gut metagenome | biome: human gut microbiome; feature: stool | host: Homo sapiens | collected 2014-03-17 | reverse complement strand
CGCATACATTCTCTGCACCACGAATATTCGTCTCAAAATAAGCCTGATCCGGATGTCCCGGAGTACGATGAACGGCTGCAAAGTTAAAGACGACATCTTCATCTGTAACATTGACGAATTCCAATTCAATAGACTTACGTACATCGCAATAAATATATTGTGAAGTCACTTCCTCTCCTTCTTTTAATACAGCATTATAACCTTTTATAGTAAACATCTGAGTTACAGGTTCTACTATATCCAGATTATATATCATAGATTCAGGATGTATTTCTTTTAGTAATTTCGTGAGATGAGTGCCAACAAACCCAGCCCCCCCAAAAATAAAATAATTCATATTTTTCAAATTTGCTTTATATAATTATTTTTTTCTTTTCGTTTATCTTCATAAATTTCACTATACTTCTGTGCCATCAAATCTATGTTATAGTTTTTCACTATATCATATGAAGCTACATTCGACATTTTTTTTCCATCAATTTGACCACTTACTATTTTTTTGATAGCATCAGCATATTCACTAGCTAAATTACAGATCAATCCATTCACCCCATTTTTTATGACATCACGGTTACCTATTACATCACTTACTAAACAAATCTTCCTTAAATACATAGCCTCAAGTAACGATATAGGTAATCCTTCCCATAATGATGGTAAAATAAAAAAGTCTACATTTCTAATAATCCTCAATGCTTCCTCCCGCTTAATCCATCCAGTAATCGTAATGTTTGGAGAAGTAAGTTCTGTTTTAAGCTCTCCTTCACCAATCCAAATGAAATTAATTTCAGGTAACAACCTTGCGATCTCATTAAAAAGCCTTGGATTTTTTTGATAAAGTATACGCCCGCTAGTACATACCCTTATAGGTTTTTGAATTTCACAAATTTCTCTTACAAAAGATTCAAGTTCACATATATCAATACCATTATTTACATAAGTGGAATTCTTTGATAATTTCATAGCTTCCAAATATTCGCCCTCACTACAAGCTATTGTAGTAGTAGGTCGTTGAGCAGACAGATACTCAATTAACCAAAAAATAAATCGCTTCATTTTTGATCCGTCTCGCATCAAGAACGAATAACCATGAGGAGTATAAAAAGTCGGAATCTTATTACATGGTAATAACCACCGACCTATAAACCCTGATGCTGATGAATGAAAATGCACTATATCCGGTTTTATATTCTTATACCACCTATATACTTCACAATAAGCTTTAGGACTAAGAACCGTATTAATTGCACCATTGAAAGAATTTATTTTAATAAGATGTATCCGCTTATCAAACAACTCTTCCACATTCTCGGGAGTCAAGGGACGAATACCATAAAGAATATAAATATCATTCATCTCCACTTGACGTTTAGTTATATCTATGAGAAAACTTAAAACACCCGTGGCAAAAGGTTCTGCAATATGCATTATTTTCATATTAGTAGATATTAAGTTAATGTAGCTGATAATAGCGACCATTAGTAAAAACCATATTATGATTGCTTATTCAGTTTCAAAATGCGATCATAAATTTTCTTTGCAAATATTCTAAAGTGAAACCTATTAAGTACTAATTGCCTATCATTTACTGATGTATTTAATAAACTATCAAGGTTTATGTTATAATTATGCGGGTCAATATAATAAGCAGAATCCCCAAATATTTCAGGAAGACAACTCGTGTTAGATACTATAATTTTAGCGCCAACGCTTAACGCTTCTAATGGTGGAATACCAAAACCCTCAAAAAAAGAAGGAAAAATAAATGCTTTACAATTAGCCATCAGATATTTTATTTCTCCGTCAGTAATGTATCCTAAGAAATTAACATTGGGAAAATCCTCCTCATTATAATTTAGGCCATATTCTTTCAAACCATTTCTACCTGCTATATTAAAAATATATTGAGGATGATTTTGCGCTATTTTAAGTACCCAATCTATATTTTTATTAGGTGCTAAGCTACCCAAAGAAAAAAAATAAGGTTTTGAAAATAAATTAGGTTTCCGTTCTTTTATGGTCTCATCTTCCTTAATTCTTGTAAAATGTTCCCACCCATTACCTACTACAACTATTTTATCAGCATCTACTTTATAACAATCTATCATTTGTTGCTTAGAAAATTCCGAAACAGTTAGTATAAAAGGAGAGAACCACCATGCAAAACGGAATAACACTCTATGCCATAACATAGAAATAAATGAATAAACTGTTTTAAAATATTGAGGATTTACTTTATAACTCAAATCATGAATGCAGATAATACCTGGCTTTAAAACAGGCATAACAGAACATAGATTTAAAGAAAGAAGATTATGCCGAAAAGTATAATAGAAAAAATAGACCTGCTCCCATAATGACCCCTTAACCCTCCCATATTTTATAATAGGTATATTATATAATTTAGGAATATTCACAGCATCTTTAGGAACTACTAAGACCCAGTCCTTCGCATCAACAATCAAATCAAGTTCTTTCACTATTTCATAAGCAAAACGTTCTTGACCAGTCATTTTCCGTGCAGTAAATTGCCCATTGATAGCAATCCGTTTATTTCCCATATTCTAAAGACGATTAAACACAATAGCACATTTTAAGGATAAAGTACCTAATAAAGACGCTCTTCTAAACTTCAGAGAAAATAATAGATTGAGTTTTGATCTAATATTTATTTTATAATCTAATGTTTGCTGAAGAAATATTTTATCTTCATCTGTTAAAAGATCAACATATGCATCAGATAACAAATCTAAAGAAGGTAAATAGTAAACATTTTTAGTCCCCCAAAACATACGCCAACGTTTCTGCCAACTTTTTAATAAATGCCCTTCACCTGATGCATTATTTCCATAATTAATATGATAAAAATATGGATTGCAATCATATATCACATGTCCAAACATAAAACAAACCAATCCTACCCAAAAATCATGAGCTATTTTTTCAATAGGCAGTCTCCTCGTCAGAAGATTTTTCGCTGCATTATTAAAAATAATAGAACATCCTTGGGCATATTCTTGTACGACTGCATTCTGCCTATTAATAGGACGAGATAATCTTTTTATTTGATGAGAGAGAGGCGTTAAATCTCCATTTACTGAAATCTTATTACAATGAAACATTACAACTTCATTATCAGGATATTGAGCCAACTGATTTAGTCCATTAATAATTTTATTATCAAACCAAATATCATCTTGATCCGCAAAAGCATAATAATCAGCCTGTGGAGCTAAACTTAAGGCTATTAAAAAACTTTTCTCCCACCCCACATTATCTCCGACAATAAAAGATAGATTAGCATATTCTTTTTGTAGTTCAGTTAATATCTGTAACGTATTATCACTTGACCCGTCGTCCCTAATAAAACAATTTATACTCACATCTTTCTGATTATAAATAGATTTTATTTGCCTCTCTATAAATGAAGAACCATTATATGAGGACATAATGACAGTTACCGTTTTCATTTGCCTATAAAATAAGTCCTAAACCAAACTATTATTTTTCTCACTATCCCCTTTATCATTAATAGTAGATATTTATAATATAAAGCACCAAAGCTCATTTTCCGATACACTACTAAAGCACACATTTTTTGCTTAACACACCATGTACCGGAGCTTGATATTCCGCCTAATTCAAAGTTGGCTATAATTGTTTTTACTTTATGAAAATATTCTTCGGGTATAGATAGAAAAAAAAGTAAATCAGATATTATAATCTTAGGAGTGACTATATAATATCCATATTGTTCATGCAACTGTTTCTTATATATCGAGCTCTGATGAATAATATTTCCTTTTAAATGGTTTTGATAAGATATTTTTATGTTTCCATCCTGCATCTCTGAAACAGTATCAGAATACAAAAAATGTGCAGATTCAGGAATATTTTCAGAAAAGACATTACGAAGGGTATCTTTTCTTTCAAATGTATCACCACTATTCATAAAATTAAGCCAAAGACCATTAGCATGTAATATTCCTTTATTCATTGCATCATAAACTCCCTTATCATGCTCAGATATCCAATATGCAATTCGAGATTCATTTTCTCTAATTATCTCCACACTTCCATCAGTAGAACCACCATCAATTATAATCCATTCAAAATCAGTGAATGATTGTTCTTTTATACTGTCAATAGTCTTCAACAGTCCTTTTTTGTTATTGTAATTAATTGTTATAATTGACAACGTGACCATATTGTTTTTTTTGAGTTAGTAATCGTATGCAAGCAACAGTCATTGAGAAAAAAATCACTCCCAATAGATTGGAAAATCCCAAATAACCATCAGTTATAAATGAAGCTCCAATACTGTAAAAAGAAGCTTTATAAAAAGTTGATATAAGACTATTATTAAACATATTAGGTACTTTTTTGATCAAAAAAGCAACTAACCATCCCATAAACATAGCAAACAAAAGTCCCCACCAACGGAAATAAATCCAACCTAATACAGGAAGCCTAGAATTAGGAACTCCACTAATATAAGAATAAGCATATTCCATTATTGATTCACCCGCAATAGCCATATCACTAGGCCCAGGCGTAAAGCCTATTAAATGTCTAAATGGTCCCCATAAAAGATGAGTTTGATTTATTATTGGATTTTCAATTTTAATATGATCAATGGCATCATCATAAACAGCATTCCAATAAATATCTCCATTTCCTATCAAGCGATATAAATACGCATTTAGCGCATAATCTGATTTACTAAATAATATAAATAATGGAGTTAGAGCGATGAAAAGAATAAAATACCATTTCACATGAGGAATTTTTCTTTTGTAGAAAATGTTATAATAAAAATAAGCTGATATTAATCGTAAAATGAAACTTTTAGCACCACTTAAAAATGAAAACCCCAATATAACCAATAGAATAAAATATCCTTTCTTTTTTCTTGAGTCTATCTTATAAAAACAATAAAGACTAAGAAACACATTAAACGGACCAATAATTCTTTGAAGCAAATTTACAATCGTATCATTACCTCCTGTAGCCGTAAAACGACTTTCATTAAATAATGGAATACCATTTAACCTATAAATATAAAGCTGAAGTAAAATGACTATAAAAATTGATAGTAATCCTACTTTCTCAACTAGTAAATTTTCATTCTTCCTTGTTTTCTCATTTATTTCATATTTAAAACGAATATGTATCTTGTAAAAAAAAAGCCAAAAGCATCCTTCGAACAAAAGAATAAATAAAAATAATTCTGTTCTCATCAATCCCGCAAAATAAAGATAAAAAGGTACAGAATTCGCCAACGAGGCAAAAACAACAACTATTAACAAAGGATCTAAAAAGCCATTTATACACCTTTTATATATTGGGATATATAATACATTAATAATAATGATGGCTAAGAATATTGTCCTTATTTCAGCAAGTAAAGAGCCTATTAAATCTTCATAATTCATTTTCTTAAAATTAAATATTATGCATCAAGTTATTGATACATACAAATCTTTAAGTTGTTCTGCTGATTTTTGCCACGAATAAAGATTCAATCTTTCATACCCCGATTGAATTATACTTTCACGTTCTTCATTGCTCCAAGAAAAAGCCATTTTCATTTTCTCTACTAAATCCGACCCTTGTTCATCTAAAAGAAAGTAAACAGCAGCATCACCCGCTATTTCCGGAAAACAACTTTTATTATTAAGTAGTACTGGACACCCATAAGCAAAAGCTTCCAATATAGGCATACCAAATCCTTCATACAAAGAAGGATATACAAAAGCGACAGCATGAGCATACAAATTTTTCACATTTTCATCTGTCGCAGAAAAATGTACCACTCTATCAAGAACATTATACTTTTTAAATGCTTCTTTTTCTTGCCGTGTAAATTCGCCACCTGTACATACTAACACTGTTTTCTTACAATTATCCGAAAAATCACTAAAATCAACAATAAGTTGATGAAAATTTTTGTATTTATCTCTAGTACCCATATATAAAAAATATGGTTCATCAATCAAGGCTTTATTTGATATTTTTTCACAGACAGGTCCTCCATGATAAATTACCTTTATTTTATCTTCTGGAACTTTTAAGATTTCCATCAAGTCTTGTTTTGTTTGCTTCGAGACCGCAATAACAGCATTGGCCTTCTCCACCAATTTTCTTTTTCCTACAATCTGAAAATCATTCCTATCAAAATATTGCGGAAACAATTCGGGCATCATGTCGTGAACAGTCAAAACGAAAGGTTTTCCATTTAAATATGGTAAAAAATAATCATCAAAAAAGGTTGGATGAAATACATCAAAATCTCCAGCCTGAAGCAACTCTACAGTTCTACGTTTATTAATATGTTCTACTGACGGGAAAAAAGGAAATAAACGATTAAACCATGAATATAAGCGCCCCTTCCCCTTAAAATGAAAATGCGGCAAAAATGTTTTATAATCTAATTTAACAGTCTCCAACATTGGGCACAATCCAGATTGTACAAGATGTACATTATTACTCTGCATCACTCCTATTTCTGCACTAACATCTTTCGGGAAATGAGATATCAGTTCACAAAAACATTTAGAAACACCACCAAAGTATTGCATGGTGAATGCTTGATGATCATATAAAACTTTCATTCTTTTTATTTCTTTTCAATCTCTCGCTTATCAATTGTAGCACACTTATTCTCTCTTCTTTTTTTAACGCATAGTTCCAGACGCAAATTCCAAAGACAATAGATGTCATACAGCAAACAAAAAGCAATCTCAAGAAACTTTCCTCAAATAAACTCTTTATAGCAAAACCTCCAATAAACATACATACGCTAATACACAATACAGGACAAACGACCTGAATCAGAAAATCAGAAATCTTAAGACCACACTGTTTATTAGAATAATAAATAATAACCATATCTCCACCCATACTCCAAATTGCTATCATAAAAATATATAGCCAATATGGAGCGCCCCCTAACGTATAAGCAAGATAGGTAAAACATACAGGCAATACATTCATAATACTTTTATAGATAGCATACCTTTTAATATTTCCCTCTGCATAAATAGCAGTGGCGGCACTATTTGTCAATTGACATATTACAGTAACAATCAGTTGCATACAACAAAACATAGCCGTCCATTCCGGTACATTCTTTAGCCAGATTCTTAAAACATAATGCATTTCCAATATGAAAGGAACGGCAAACAGGACTATTAAAAGTGTAGAAAACTTACCACTAGCCAACGTTACACGATTCATCGCTTCCATATCGTGACTGCCAGCCCTTTTTACAATAACTGGATTTACTGCCTTCATCAAGTTCAATGAAAAGTTAGACAATTGTCCATTCACCTGATTGGCTATTCCTTGAGCTGCACTCAATATGGTACCAAAAAAATGATTAAGCACCAAGCCCGAACCATAATAAGAAACAAGACTGGATATAGCCGTTAAAAAATTCCATGAGAAAAATGAAGTAATTCGTTTGAGAAGGTTCGAATCCCAATACTTACGAATTGAAAAAACACATTCGTCATATTTACGATGACAATATATTTTCATTATCGTAAGAGTTATCAAAGGAATCATAGCTGTCAATACGCCATATACAATCAGTTTGTCACTATTGGTATAAACACAAACAAAAGCAATAACCAGACGTAGCAAACATTCAAATATACCAATCAATGAATAATAGAGCATATTTTCGTGAGCATTTACAACAGCATCATAAGGGACATTGATTATTGTCAGCACTGTACTAGCAACAGCACTAAGATAGATTACCTTTGCCGCAAAAATCCTCTGAACCGGTATGTTAAATACACCATTAAAAAGCAAACGCATAACAATCAGCAATAGGATACAGGTAAGAACAGCTACACCAATATGTAAAACTATGCTCACATTAAATATCTGACGCTTTTTTATAAGATTTCCTTCACCTTCGGCATACGACATAAAACGTTGGGTAGCATTGGCCATTGTCGCATTCAAAAAGCCCAACATAACAATGGCTCCGCCTATAATATTAAATATCCCGAAATCAGATGCCCCTAATGATGATAATATTAATCGAGTAGTATAGAGAGAAATAAATACCGTCACCGCCATCTTTATATATAAGAAGCCGGTATTTTTTATCACCTGAGTTGTTGTTGACATTTATTCTTTAGCTTTCGTATCTTCGAACTATTTTATGACTCTTTTGAGGCTTCATTTTTAACACATCCTCTATATCCCAACGCCTATCTAAATCTACGAAATAACGAGAGTGATGAGATTCTCTATATTGTGGTGGAGGAGGAATCATATAGTCATTATAAAAACGAGTAAGATAAGCATGGTAATTGCTGGGGACAATAATGGAAAAATCTTCAAAAGGAACTGCAACCCCTTTTCCAAACCATTCCTTTTCACACAATTCTTTCTCAAAGCCATAGAACCCGCCATAACACATACACTTTTGCCCTCTTTGTTTTTGAATCAAGTCTTCCGCATGTTTGTATTTAAAAAAATAATGTTCCTTAAATACTTTCCCTATAGAAGCGTAGTATATTTCCTTCAAAAATGTTTTTATATGCATGTGGATAAACAAGTTTACGCAATTTCTAAAAAACGTTTTCTTAAAGGTTCTCCGATATTTATCAAAATATTTACTTTTTTCTTCATGCAATTTTTTAGCTACATCCACATTTTCCACCTCATCCAAAGGGAAAATATCAACATATACTCCAAAAACAATGGGAAAATCAGTCATTTCTACTATAGTTGTATTTGCATCCGAGAATTTAGCGAACCACTGATTGTAAAATTGATTATTAGAATCAACGATTTCATACCCGGTTCCCTGCAATTTCTGTTTAAGCGCAAGAAACTTATCATAGTCACTCCTTGGCATCAAGACATCAATATCATCATCCCAAGGTATCATTCCTTTATGACGAATCGCCCCTAAGCACGTTCCCGCACAAGCATAATATTGTAAATTATGTTCTTTGCAAATATTGATGAAGCTCTTCATCGTTTTACATAGAATTTCCTTATACTTAAGTTTATCCTCTTCCATTACAAATCATTCTTACCATAAATCAACATTTTCAGGTTAACACTCAAAGATTATGTTTTAATAAGTAGGAATTATAAATTCACTTTCGTTATCGTCTTCAACATTTTATCTCTCATACAGCCTTCAATGTTCCACCCTAACGCTTCTAATTTTTTAGTGGCAAATACAGATTTACTTACCATATTATAGCCTTTCTTTTCAAAATCATCAGGACACTTCATAATAACTTTCCGTCCAACTAACCCGGCTATTAATTCTGCCAATTGACGAATTGTGATATTACTATCCTCATCTGCTATATTATAAACCTCTCCATTTTCTCCCTTAAGCAAAACATGAAGCAGTCCGGACACGCAATCTACCACATAACACCAAGATCTAAATTGTTCTCCAGTACTTTTCATAACAACATCTTCTCCTTGAAGTACGTTACGAATAAATTGAGCATAGACACGGTTATCTGATTCTGTAAATTCTGGTCCGTAAACATGGCAAGGACGTGCAATGACGACATCTACGTTATATTCCACGCCATAAGAAATACACAAGGTCTCTGCTGCTCTTTTACTTGAAGGATAACATGAACGAGGCGAAGCACAATCAACATACCCACTATATTCTTCAGTAAACACTCTCCCATCTCCTTCACCATATACTTCCCCTGAAGAAATATAAAGCAACCGTTTCATACCGTGCTGTATTCCATAACTCATTAAATTGTCCACTCCATTAATATTGCCCTTCATGACTTCTACCGGATGTTTTCCAAATTCTGCAGGACAGGCACCGCTAGCAGCATGAATAATATACTGAAAATCTACATCGCACACCAAAGGTTGCATTACATCATATTTGAAAAAATGGAAAGTTTTATCATTGACATATCTTAAAAAACGATTCTTTGCTCTCTCTTCATTTCTTCCAGACGCATACACATTATAATCCTTATTCTCATGCGCCATCAATACATCCACAAGACAACCACCGATTAAACCTGTTGCTCCTGTTACTAAAACATTGCAGCCACTCAATTTGTCCCATGGCAACAAAAGAGTTGCAACTTTCTTAATATCATCCTGATATGCCATATCGCTTTTATTTCAACCATTCATCTTTACTAGTATGCATCAAAGCCTTTAAAATTTCCAGATCCTCTACAGTTGTAATCTTTATATTTTTCTCCGAACCTGGCACAATATGCATTTCAATATTCTCATTAAGTTCAGCTAACAATGTACAAGAAGCTACAGAATTTACAATACCTTTTTTACAGGCTGATTCATGAGCTCTAATGATATTTTCCAATCGAAATGTTTGTGGAGTTTGGGTACGAATAAGAGTATCACGTGGAATACTTGCAGTCGAAGTAAAGCCATCCTCACTTTCCAATATAGCTTCCCGGCATTGGATCCCTGTTATAGCATAACCATAAGCCTTACAAATTGCAATATTGGAAGAAATTATCTCTTGACTAAGCAATGGACGAACACTATCATGAATAAGCACAAGATCTTCATCATCACATCCCTTTTCTTTTAAACCATAAATGCCATTATGGATGCTTTCCATACCAGAATCGCCCCCAGGAAATATCCATCTTAATTTATCAATCATAAATTGATTGGCATATGATTGCAAAACTGTTTCCCATCCTTTTAAGCATACTACCGCTATTGCTGAAATATCAGGATGCAGTTGAAAACATTGCATCGTCCGAATGATAATAGGAGCTCCATCAACATGCATAAATTGTTTAGGAATATCTTGCCCCATACGGTTACCAGAACCACCTGCTATTAATAATGCTATATTCATAGATTCTTCGTTTTTTTAACCAATCGCTTAGTGTTATGATTTTCCATCTTAATACGCATTCTTCTCCCCCACAATCACATTCGCCACAGTCTTATAAATGATATATAAGTCAAGCAGCATTGTCCAATGCTCCATATACCAAATATCAGCCTTCACACGTTCCTCCATCTGCGAAAGCTCCTTCGTTTCACCACGGAAACCATGCGTTTGAGCCCAACCGGTCACCCCAGGTTTTATAAAATGCCGCACCATATATTTATCAATCAAACGGGCATAAGTCTCCGTATGGGCCAACATATGTGGACGTGGTCCCACTATTGACATATCACCCTTAAAGACATTGATAAACTGGGGAAGTTCGTCAATATTAGAACGACGAAGAAAATCTCCAAATCTTGTTTTACGGGGATCATCAACCGTAGCCTGTTTACTGTCAGCTTCATCATTCACTTTCATAGAACGGAATTTATAACACACAAAATCTACACCATTCAAACCTGTACGCATTTGCTTAAAGAATACAGGACCGGGAGAAGTCAGCTTTATGATACTTCCCACTATGAGATAAACAAAGGGAAAAACTGTAACCAGAAAAAGACCGGAGAAAATAATATCGAATAGCCGTTTTAAAATACGGTTCTCCATCTTACCTAAAGGCTCATAACGCAGATTCAATATAGGCATATTGCCAACCATACTGTGCCAGATACGACGAGGAAAGCCCTTACAAACATTAGGAACACCGTGAAAATAAAGCAAATGGTTTTCACAATGATTCATGATAGAAAAATTATAACGCCCTTCCTCCATCGACAGAGAACAAAAAACATGCTTGATACCCGGGTGTGCGGACATAAAATCTGAGAAACCGTCAGGATTACCCAAATAGGAACATTGCGAAGAAAGGGCTTCGTTCGGTTTAATATCAAAATAACCCACGACCTCATATAGAGAAGACGCCAGAGAACTTTCCATCTCCTCATACAACACCTGCATATTATTGCCTCCACCTATAAAAACAGCATAACGCCTATGCTTACCCTTAGCACAATAGACTATCAGAAAATGACGGATAATAATGCGATAAATACTTAAGATGACAAAGAGGAAAGAGAAATAAGCGACAAAGAAAAGAGGAGAATAGATAGAGATTCCACTAAAAGTCATGATACATGCCCAAAAGATGGAAAAAGCTATAATATTCTTCAACACGCGCAACACTAGTTGGTCGGGGCGAATTCCCCGACTATCCCAAACTCTCCCACGAGAGCCCGAACAGGCCAGATAACAGAGACTTAACGAAGTCATCATCCAGGAAACTCTACAAGAGAAAGGTAAAGAAACAAAAGCTTCCTCCCAAAAGAAAAGGAGAAAGGACAATACCAGATTCAGAATGATCAGGTCTCCCAGAACTACTATAAATTCTATAAATTTATTGATTTGACTGGTGGTTGATACCATATCACATTAAAGATTGATTTTAGGCACATACTTCTTTGAACTTGCTCAAAAGGTCTTTCCCGAACAAATTCCAAGAGATTACAATACAAACTGATAGGAAAACAAAAACTAAAACATATACCTTCCTACTGGTTCCCGAAGGATATAATGGTACAACTGCAGGTTCTACCACAGCAAAAACAGGTTTTTCTTCCTGAACTTTAGCTCTGGCAACCTGAAGCTGACTGGCAACCTGACTGTATACCTGGTAAGCCAGACTCATGTCATTCTGCAAACGTTCCTGTTCGGTACGAACACTCTGCAAAATGATATTGTCATGGGAGTCCATATAGTCGGCGTATTTCTTCTGAGCGACATAATATTCTTGTTGACGTTCTTTAAACAATTTCTCCAGATAGAGACAATCCTCTTTAGATTTGGAAGTACGATAATCTATGATGTATTCCTGCAATTTCTTAACCACGGAATCGGCTACGACTGCAGCAATTTTAGAATCCTGAAAAGTTGCAGTAACGGAAGTCATTGAAGTTTTCTTATCCACAGAAGCGACAATCTTTTTCTTTAGTGATTCAATCTTCTGAGATTCCTTTTTGGATAATTCAATGGTACCTTGACTCGCTTTATCCGAAAAAATAGATTCATCCTCATCTTCGATAAACAAAGACTTTACTCCGCCAATTACCATACCAGGAAACCCGATTACATAACTCCACCAGGGAGAAGATTCTTCATCTAAATAAGAACTTAAAGAGATTTTCTCACTCCCTGATACAGGTACTTTTATATTAGAAAGTTCCAACAAGAAGGGAGTAGAAGAGACAATATCAGCAGACAAAGAAGCGTTCAAAGCATCAGTTCCTTCACCCATAGAAACTCCACTTCCTAAAAAGGAAGCAGCCAAACCGGATAAACCACCACCCTTGTTATTACCCATTTCCGGAGAAAGGGTAACTTCAACCGTGTACTGCTTAGGGATACTTATTGCAACAATAACACCAATTATCAGTCCGATACCGGCCGCTTTATAGATCTTCTTACGAATACCTATAACCTTACGAAAAAGATCCATCAAATCGATTTCGATCTCCTCATCATTGTGATTATTATGCAACTGTTTTGTTTCCTTTTCAGATGTTTGTTCCATCAAAGTAGACATAAATAAAGGTATTCGTTATTTCTTGATTAAATTAGCGATAGAAGCAACCATCATTCCCAAAGTACTGAATGTAGTAGCATAACCTAAAATGTTGCCAATATTATTCCTTTTCTTAGCCTTACTAGGTACAATTATCTCGCAACCCGGTTCAATCTGTTTCTTACCGCTACCCTTCACTTTAGTTACCTGGCCATTCATGTATACGATAAATTTCTTACTCTTCTTTGCATTTTCAGAATAACCACCAGCCTGATTCAGGTAATAATCTATATTCTCACCCTTTATATAAGAAACTGTATTTGGAACCATCACAGCACCATTGATCGTGACCGTATTATTGTTCTTCGGAATGGAAATCACGTCCCCCTCACGCAAGACAATATCTGCTGTACTGCCAGGATTGGCCAGTGCTTTTTCCAAATCAATTCCGACTGTAAAATGATCTTCTACACGAATACCTAAAGAGTCAATCATAGCTTCTCCCAACTGTCTACTCATTAGGCGGATTACATCACCCATACGTTTCTTTTCACTTGCATTAGCTATACGGGTTAACTTTGCACCACGTAAATAGGCATAATTCGTAGCACCTCCCGCTTTATTGATCAAATCTGAAAGACGTTCTTCACGACTAGTCATGGCGTAAGACCCTCCGAACAGGATTTCACCTTCAACGGCTACATTCTGTTGGGCCTGATAACCCGGACTACGACGAACATAAACCTCATCATAAGGTTGAAGAACGAAACCCGGTGTACCGTCAACAACAAAGCCTTCTTTCAGGGAGAATGTATATATCCGACCGATAGTATCATTATCCGCTGTACTACGAGGATTCTTAATTCTACGGGATACATCCACACGAACTACAGAAGCGGCTTCACGCAATCCACCTGCCTGAATGATCAAATCTTCAAGGGTCATGTTATCAGCATAAGGATAGGAATCAGGTTTGGCCACTTCGCCGTGGATTACAACATCTCCCCTATCTTCCAAATCATGGATACTGGGAATATAAAGAATATCGTTTTTCGCCAGGATGATATTTTGAGAAGTACCATCCATGATGGCCTTGATATCTACAGGGACAACTTCAGTAGTAAGGTCTTCACGCTGACGATAAAGGACAGCACGGTTCAAGAAAGCATCACCCGTCAAACCTTGGGCTTCGTTCACCAGTTCACGGACGGTATTCAGTTTACCGTTTAGCTGGTAGATACCGGGACGGTAAACAGCTCCACGGATTTCAAGCTTATTAGTGAAGCGGTTAAGGATAGCCTCGGCGGTCACAACATCACCATTCCGCATTTTATAGACACTATAATCAAGGTCTTTAACCGTGTTTACTTCATATTCCTGTCCGTTTTGGCGTACGACACGCAAGGAACGGGTGTAGGCGTCGGCCTCAAATCCACCAGCATAACTGATAAGCGTAGATAAGTTTTCGTCCTTCTTCATTTCGAAACGCATGGGGCGTTTCACTTTTCCATCGATCTTAACCAATACGTCATAGGCGGGAACAATCACGACATCACCTTCCTGCAGACGAATGTCATCCTGAATGTGGCCTTTCATGATAAATTGGTAGACGTCAATCGTGGCGATGTTCTTACCATTACGTACCAGCTGAACATTGCGAAGACTTCCTATGTCACTCACACCTCCTGCACGATAAAGTGCATGGAAGACAGTAGAAAAGGAAGAAAGAGAGTAAGTGCCCGGCTGGACTACTTCACCCATTACATTGATTTGAATAGTACGGATGCTGCCCAGAGTCAGACGGATGTCCGAAGTGGGGTCATTCGTATTATTAAGACCATTATATATCTTGTTTAATGTTTTCTTGAGATAGTCATTGGCTTCAGAAATAGTCAGACCGTTCAGATTGACGGGACCTATTTTCTGAATGTTGATCGTGCCATCAGGAGAAATCTGTTGGCGGATAGTGTTCTGGCTGGCTCCCCAGATGT
>OJSD01002821.1_pt1 | contig 15530 bp, 15 predicted proteins | sample 1599391 | NCBI WGS metagenome assembly OJSD01 (sample SAMN04168656, study PRJEB22393) | human gut metagenome | biome: human gut microbiome; feature: stool | host: Homo sapiens | collected 2014-03-17 | reverse complement strand
CCATATTTCAATCCACGCTCCCCTCGCGGGGAGCGACCGTTCGGAAAACTCCACCCGCTCCGTCAGCCAGGATTTCAATCCACGCTCCCCTCGCGGGGAGCGACAAGTTGCGCTTATGTAGCCCGTTATACTGCTAAATTTCAATCCACGCTCCCCTCGCGGGGAGCGACTTCGGCACAGAAACTACCGTTCCGGGGATATAGGAATTTCAATCCACGCTCCCCTCGCGGGGAGCGACGCGGGACATGGGGTTCCCGGTTTACCGGCAGGTCATTCGATTTCAATCCACGCTCCCCTCGCGGAGAGCGACCGCCCGCCTGATGGGCTATGAGGTGGTGGAGGATATTTCAATCCACGCTCCCCTCGCGGAGAGCGACGGCGTCAGGATGATGGGATAGGCTTGTTTCATGAATTTCAATCCACGCTCCCCTCGCGGAGAGCGACGTCAAAGTCGTGGACGGTGTGGCCGTCCGCTTTATTTCAATCCACGCTCCCCTCGCGGAGAGCGACACATGCTGGAGGGGACGGCGGTGCTGTGGGAGGAATTTCAATCCACGCTCCCCGTGAGGGGAGCGACCAAGCCAGGGATACAACGGATCCGGATTAAGGGTATTTCAATCCACGCTCCCCGTGAGGGGAGCGACAGCGAAACAGCACAAAGGCACAGGTATGTTTTGTGACAAATGTGCAATTTCGTAAACTGGAATGGCCAGGAGCCGTGTCTGTGTCACAGTTCGCACGCTTAAATTTACGGAAATCTCCTGTCCATTTGATGATATTTGAGTGCGAACCTGCCGGGAAAACGATGTTCGCTTCCCCTTCGCACTCAGAGGATCAGAGGGGCCTCCGGTTGGTAGCTGCGCTGATTGCCGAAGTGCTCGATCTTGTTTTCATAGCGCTTTCCCAGATAGTAAAACCGCAGACTATCTCTTTCCGGGTCCATGATGGAGAGCAGTTTGGCCTGCAGCACCTTGCACTGGGCAGTGTCCAGCATACACTCAAAGACGGAGTTCTGGACCCGCTGGCCGTAGTTGACGCACTGCCTGGCGATCTGCCGCAGGCGTTTGCGGCCGGCGGGGTCCTCCGTGTTCACATCATAGGTAATCAGTACCAGCATTCGGACGCCTCACTTCCACAAAAAGGGCGGGTATTCCTCCAGGTCGTCCCGCAGAGTCCGGGCCAACAGCAGCGCCTGTACATAGGGGACCAGGCCCCAGGGGATCTTCTCTCCCAGATAGGGGTGCGTCAGTTCAGCTTTTTTCCGCTCCTGCCAGTGGGTCAAAAAGACCTTGCGGCCGGAGTCCGTCAGATAGACCGCCCCATTTTCCCGGAACTGGAAGTCGTCCCTGTGCACGACACGATTGTTGATTAGAGTCAGGACGAAGCGGTCCGCAAGGCAGGGACGCAGTTCCTCCATCAAGTCCAGGGCAAAAGAGGTTCGCCCGGGGCGGTCCCGGTGGAGAAATCCCACATAGGCGTCCAGCCCCACGCTCTCCAGAGCGGAGGCACAGTCGTGCGTCAGCAGGCTGTATGCGAAGGACAGCAGGGCGTTGACCGGGTCCAGCGGCGGCCGGCGGTTTCGGTTCGAAAAGGCAAACAGCGGTTTCTCCCCTAAGATCATCTGGTCAAACACGCTGAAGTAGATCGTGGCCCCGGCGCCCTCCAGGCCCCGCAGCTGCTCCAGGGAGGTTTCGGCGGCGATCTGGGGCAGCAGCGCCCGCAGCTGGGCGGAGGCGTTGGAAAACGCGCTTTCATCTATCCGGAGGCCGTGGTCCCGCCGGGTACGCTCAACGCTCCACCGGGTGTTGTGCACCTTTCCAAAGATCATGTTGCGGGCGATCCGGCAGCAGGGGCCGGGATCATCTGCTGTCCGGTACTGTGTCCGCTGCAGCAGCACATTCCCGGAGGATTCCCCGGATACCCGGGCGAGAAACCGTCCCCGGGGCGTGCAGAACGCCAGAGACACATCCCTCTGGACACAGGCCCCCATCAGCGCCGGAGAGGCGCCGGCGTAGGAGAAGGAGACGATACCGGAGAGAATGTGGAGGGGATAGCGAGCCATCTCCTGCTTGCCGCGGCTGGCCACCACATTCTCCCCGTCCAGAGACAGGTAGATGTCCTCACTGTTGACAAACAGCGTATTCAGAAGATGTCTCATGGCGATTCCTCCATGGCGCGGCGCAGATACGTCTGGACGCTCTCCCGCCGGACCAGCTGGGGCAGGCACAGCTCCTTGAGAGAGCAGGCGCTGCAGGATTTGGAGGGCTTGGCCTTGGGCGTATGGCCTCGATGGTACAGCTGGTGCATTTCGTCGGAGTCCCTGCGCACCGTCTCCCGTAGCTCCGGGGTGAAGAGCACCACCGTGCGGCGGCGTGGCTCCCCATAGAACAGAGCGCCTTCTGGAATAGAGCAGCAGAGCATCTCCTCCAGGCACATGGCCTGGGCGCACAGCTGCAGTTCATCCGCCTGATGGGATTTGGGCTTTCCCCGCTTATACTCCACGGGATACGGCTGCCAAAGCCCCTCCTCCCCCTGAAGCGGTACGCCTTTGGGGGTGGCGTGGAATTCCACCACGTCGCACTGGCCGGAAAGCCCCAGTTGATGGGAGACCACCTGCAATCCCCGGAGGATCAGGGTATCGCCCCGCCGCTCCCGGGCCGCCTCGTCGTGGGCTCTGCGGTGGAGAAGGCCGCCCTCCACAGTCCGCAGGTTCTCCTGCCATTGCTGCTCCAGATGGATCAGTGCCCACTGCCGCCGGCAGAACGCGAAGTGCTGCAGACCGGAGAGGGGGAGGAGGTCCTCAGAAAAATCAATCACCCCATGCGGGTACAGGTGATGCCGGCGGGCAGCGCGGACTCGTCCACTGAGACAGTGTAGTCTCCAAAGGAGCGGGCGGGGGAGGCGTCCGCCGGGTCCTTTCGGGCGATCTTTACCGTGTCGAACAGCTTCCAGGCGGGGGCGCAGCCCAGCTCGCTGTCGTGCTTAAAGACGATCAGCTCCCGGACTGCCATCTTGCCGCGGGCGGCGGAGTGATCGTTCTCGAACATGTTGAGGATGGCCTCCCACAGCAGGGACAGGTCCTCCTCGGAGAAGCCGGTGGTCTTGCGGGCCAGATTGGCGGAGATATAGCCCTCGCACCGATAGAGCCCATAGGGGACGATGTACTTGCGGCCCATCTCCGTCCCCTTTTTCTCCGCGTCCGCCTCGGTAGTGATGGCCACCCGTGTAATGGTGATCTCCTGGGGGATAACGGGCTCCACGCTGCGGGCAAAGCCCAGCTGCACCGGGCCGCGGACCTGCCCGCAGTTCAGGGCGGCCTTCATAAACGTGGTCATCACCGCGCCGAAGGCGCGGATGTCGTAGAAGTTGGCGCACATCCAGTCCCGGATTTTTCGGTCCAGTTCCGGATCGGCTTTTTTCTTCTCCTTGGCGGTTTTTTCATCGACATCCAGCGCCTTGTAGGCCTCTGCATCGCTGCGGTTGAGAGGGACCCCGTCCTTCACATAGATGCGGTAGCCGGCAGCGTCTTCCTTGACCGTCTCTACATAATTGCGGATCTTTCTCTTCAGGCACACGTCCGTGACAAGGCCCAGGCCGGTTTCGGGATCTACCCGGGGCATATTCCCCGCATCCGGGTCTCCATTGGGGTTGCCATTTTCCACGTCAAAGAGAATGACAAATTCATAGCGGTTCTTGATGGGTTCAGACATCTTTCGCTTCCTCCTTTTTCTGATAGCGGGCCTGGGTCTGGCAGTAGTAGCCCAGCTGGAACGAGCCCTGCTGGGGCAGATTCATGTGGGCGGGATACGCTTTCCCAATGCGGCTGCAAAGCTCTGTCAGCTGTTTTTCATAGAAGACCACCAGCCCTGCGTTGGAGCTGCGCAGCTTTTTCAGATGCTTCTGCGCCAGGTTGAGGAGAATGGGGAAGATCACGGCCGGCGTGGCAGCAGCGGAGTTGAAATACTTGTCCTTGATGGTGGCGTTGATGCCGGGATTTGCAGAGGCCTGAATGGCTTCCAACAGGGAAAAGAGCCGGCCCAGCGTATAGGGCACGTTCGATGCATCCGGATTCAGGGACACTTGCAAGACCTCCTCTGGTATGTCTGGATTTTCGTGTTTGGTAGTTTCTGCAAGCTTTTGGTAGTAGGCTTTTACGATGGCTGCCCGCCCCCGAGTGACCTCCCGCTCCGCCCGGATCCGGAGGGCCACGCCGTTCAGCAGCGTGGCGGGATACCGGGTATTGGTCAGGACTGCCCGCAGCACTTCACCGGCCAGGTCGGGAGCAGGGGATTTGTCCCTGGCATTTTGGTTGACGGTCTCACTGAGCAGCTTCCAGAGGGGCAGCGTCTCAAATTTGTCGTAGGCCGGGCGGACGATCTCCAGCCGGTCATAATGGGCCTGGACATTCCGAAGGAACCCGCCGAACGTATTGTGGAGGAAAAACCGCACCGACAGGCGGGCGGAATTGGGAGACAGGCCCAGGATGTAAAAGTCCATGCTGGGGTCCAGTTTTGTCTCATCGTAGACCACCGGATTGCCCTGACACAAGGCGCCAACCAGCCCTTTCAGGTCCGTTTCGTCATAGAAATCGGAGAAAAACGTCTGAAAGACGTCCTGATATCCCCGCTCTCCGCTTCTGGCCCAGCAGACGACGGTAGCATCGCCCACGCGAAAGACGTGTTCCCGGTCGGCCAGGAGCGCGTTCAATGCGGAGGTATATGCAAATGCCGCATACTTGCCGGTGGGAGCGTTGAGGTTCTGCTCCTTTCCGTAGGAGCAGAAGGCCGGGGCGTTGAAGGACACCAGGGCCGCTCCGCTGGACTGGGCACCCGCCACATTTTTGATGGCGGGGTGGACGCTTTCCACCGGTCCCGGCTGCCCGGTGACCAAGCAGATCCCCTGAGGACCATCCCCCTCGGCCTGATAAAACGCGTCCCAGGCCCGCCGGACGGCGGGGTTCCTGTGGACATAGCCGTCCAGGGTGCGGAAGATCAGGTTGCCGCCGGAGAGGATGTCCTCCAGATGCTCCGCCAGAGCGGGGTGTTCCCGGGCTGTCTCGGGGTCCCAAGAGCGGAAGAAAGCGGTGACCGCCCGGGCGGCGGGGGAGTCTACACCCGCCAGCAGCCGCTCGTGTAGAGATCTGCTGGCTTCAAAGCACTCCCGCGTCCGCTGGGGCTTGCCCTTGCTGTCGATCCCCAGCAGATAACCGGCGTTGTCGCAGAGGAAGTTGGCGGCCACTCCCACCGTTCGTTTCACAGGCGCGGGGAGGGAGAGGATCTGCGGCGCGGAAGCCATCTTCTTTCCCCGCGGCTGTTCCGTCTGAATGTCAATCACCTGCTCCAGCGTGCCGTTTTCCGAGAGCAGTAGCGCATAGGACACCTTCACCGGCGCCCAGCCGGGGGCGTCGATCTTCCCGGCCTGTTCCAGTACCCGGTAGTAGTCGGTCAGCGCCTGTAAGATCATCCCCGCACCTCCCTGCTGTTCCGCCCAGGGACCCGCAGGACGCCGTCTTCCAGGGACGCCCGGAAGAACAGGGGGCGGATATCCTCCGGGTCTGTGTAATCCATGTCATACAGCATCCAGCCCAGATCCCTTGGCCCTTTCAGCTCCTCCGGACAGGGCGGCGGCTCCTCGCACCAACGGAACTGGGCGGGAAATTCCCGGCAGCCGAAGCAGGGCTGATGATAGAACTGCCCCCGCTGGATGCGGCGCTTGACAATGTCCTGGAACTTGCCCGGGTTATCCCCGGGAGCGGCTTTGTCCGTCACATCAAAATGGGCCTCAATGACATAGTGCACATCCCGCAGCAGCAGCGCCGCCCGCTGCTGGATGTCGTTGGCAGTACAGAGATACAGCTCTCCGGTCCCGCGTTCCATGACGGTGCGGACAGACCGGGCGGAGAGAGTGGACTTCACCTCATTGCGCCGCAGATTGGTGAACCGGATCGGCGCGCACACGTGGATGCAGTCGATCACCCACCGCAGCCCCGGATGCCAGTAAATTGCCTCGATCAGCCCCCGGGCTGCCGAAGGGGTCATGACATCATAGCTGACCCGTTCCACCTTCATCTCCGGTCTGGTGAAGAGGGCGTAGTCCCCCCAGACCTCCAAAGAGATGGGCATCAGCATGCACTCCTTTCTTTCGTTTGTGGAAGGGTGGAGCAGCGTACCGCTCCATAGACAGATTTTGGTATAGGTATTTCAATGGATTCTCCGGCCTATCCGATGAACAGGGCATTTCCACCGCTGGGCTCCAGAGTCAGCCCGGTAGTCTGTGTATACAGCCCAATATCCCGCAGGACCACGGAGCCGTCCTCCAGATGCTCCAGCGCCCCTGCCTGCTCCAATGCCGCTAAATGCTGCGGATAGACCGACACGCCGTATTGCCCCAGGCGGCGGTACAGTGTGCGGCTGTATTGACCGCTCCGCAGCAATTCCACAAGTCCGGCGCCCTCCTCCAGAGGAAGGTACACGGTTGTGGTGGGGCTTTCAATCAGGTGGAATCGCTCCGCCACAGTGCGGAAGGGGAAGAACTCCGATTCCATCAGCGGCAGGATGTGGTGGGCATCCTGAGCTTCCGCGCCTTTCAAATCCAGCAACGTGGAGAAATAGGTGTGTATGGCCGCTCGGGAGCTGACGTCCTGGCAGTGATCCAGGACGATCTTCCCGGCGCCGATGGAGGTCTCAAACAGACGGGGAGGTGGATCTTCTCCCTGAAAGATGGTGACGATGCTGTCCTCCGGAGGGCGCTTGCCCTCCCGGTTGCACCGCCCAGCGGCCTGGAGGATGGAGTCCAGACCGGACAGCTCCCGATAGACGGCTGGGAAATCCACATCGACACCGGCCTCGATGAGAGAGGTGGAGACCACCCGGCAGGGCAGCCCATCCCGCAGGCGCCGGCGGATCTCATCCAGAATTCTCCTGCGGTGCGCGGGGTACATCAGGGTGGAGAGATGGAAATTGCCTGGACCGGACAGTTGGTGGAAGACCTCCCGCGCGGCCCGGCGGGTGTTGACGACGCACAGAACCTGCTCCTGCTGCTGCAGGCGGGCGGCCAGGTCCATCCAGGACAGCGTTCCTGCCTGCTGGAAGGAAACCCGGCGGAAGGACTCCCAGTGCGCTTCGGCCATGGGGCAAATCTCCCGGATGGGGATCTCCGGAGCGAATTCCTGAAAAATGGGGTCCAAAGCGGGCTGAGTGGCGGTACACAAAACAGCGGAAGCGCCGTAGTGCCGGACCAGCTGGGCAATCGCCCAGACACAGGGGCGCAGATAGGGGAGGGGGAGCATCTGGGCCTCGTCAAAGATCAGGACGCTCTGGGCCAGGTTGTGGAGCTTCCGGCATTTGGAAGGCTGGCAGGCATAAAGGGATTCAAAGAATTGGACTGCTGTGGTGACGATTACAGGAACATCCCACGTCTCCACAGACCGGGTCAGCGGAACGGCCTCCGGACTGGATGCATCGTCCTCCTGCTGGTCGAACTGCACACCGAAGTGGAATTCCAGAACGTTTTCATCACCCAAAATCTCCCGAAAGGCCTGGGCAGTCTGCTCGATAATCGATGTGTAGGGGATCACATAAACGATTCGCTTCATCCTGCGGGCTTTGGCCTGCGCCAGCGCAAAGGACAGGGATGCCACGGTTTTTCCGCCGCCGGTGGGCACTGTCAGCGTGAAGAGGCCCGGTCCATACTGTGCCCCCGCCGACATGCACTGTTCCAAAATCACACATCGCTGCATGTTCAGAGCGCCTTTTGGGGGAAACCAGCCGGAGACATAGGTTTCCAGGCGGCGCCACAATTCCTCCATAGAGGAGGACGATGCTGGCAGATACGGGCTGTTGTCCATAAACGCGCCCGTATCTGTGTAGTCTGCATCTACCAGGCAGGAAAAGAGCATCCGCGTGAAAAACATCCCCTCCAGCCTTGTTCCCGCAAATGCGGGGGTATTTGCATGAGGCAGGGAGAATTCACTCTGCCAGGCATGATAGTCCTCCAGCCTCCCTTGACTCGCCCGATTGATGCGCCCCCAAAAGGTGCCGGCGCCAGCGGCGTCTCCCCGGCTGCCGCCGTCGGGGAGGCCGCCGTGGTGTCCGGAGATCGCAAAAGCAGCCGCCAGCTGTTGAGCTTTCAGACACTCGAAAGCCCCGGCAGAGGCGTGATCCACTTTCGGCCCGCCATGGAGCCGCCGCTGAAAGGCAGCGGAGTATTTTCCGATGTCGTGAGCCATACCGGCCAGATGTCCCTGCGCCTCTGCGTCAAAAGCAGCTGCGAAAGCGGAACACAGAGACGCGGTGCCTTTGAGATGTTCCAGAATTGTCTGGGTCCGGCCGTCTTCTGTGAGATGGGCCAGATAGGCGTAAGTATCCATCCTGCAACCACATCCTGAAATTATATAAAATGCACAATTTGTAGATTTATTATATGATTTTCTTAGTTGTATTGCAAGGGGGATATCTGATTCCGGCAGTATCCATGAAACAGGGGGAGTAGATAGAGACATCTTGCAAGGAGGCTCAGGCAAGAATACGTGAAAATTGGATGACATTGGGTGACGAAACTGCTATTTCGCAGAGCAGTTTAACGCGTGATCTATCTCTGCAAGCAAGCTCGCTAGAAGCGGGCTTGCTTTTATGTGTTTTGCGACAAAATCCGATGTTTTTCTGTTGCTCTATCCAACAAGAACTATAGGTCCGTCCAAATTTTTATAGTTCATGGTTAAAATCCTCTATATAAGGAGGGATTTTCCCATGACAAAAATAACTTTACGACGAATTTTTTCAAAGCACGTCCTTCTCAAACGTACGCAATTTCAACTGACACAGGCTCAACTTGCAGAGGCGGTTGGGACCTCCCATGGATGGATTCAGAAAATTGAATCTGGTAAGAAGATGCCTGGCTTTTTTCTCGCAATCAAACTTGCAGTCTTTCTCGAAATTGATATGAATAGCTTTCTGAAAGATCTGATGGAAGCCTCTGGCACTCCAATAACTGCATCTAAACGTCAGGAGTCTCTTGTTCATACCGATGCAGCAAAAGAATCCGGGGATACTGAGGTGACTGGTCATGTACAAGTATGAGGTATTTAAGATACATTCTTTATCTTCCAGATCTTACGGCATTCTTGCTAAAGAAAAAATAGGCCGAAGTTGGATTACAGTAGCAGTTACTGCCCCTTTTTCCAACGATTACGGAACCGCCCATCAACTAGCTGAATCCTGTTCTGCCCGCCAGCTTTCTCCCCCGCATCTCGTGGATGTTGTTTCTGATTTTATCTCTTAGAAAACGGTTATATCTTGAAGTTTTTAGCCTTTTCTACAGGAGCGATTCCATCGGAATGGCTCCTACCAGTTTTCTCCTATTTGGACGCTACTACAACGGGTGAAGCACACCCGTCAGACGTGCTTCATTCGTTCCCAAGCTTCAGTCACAATGGGGCAATATACAGACAGCGAACGATCACTGCTTCGCGGGCTGCCCGGCAAGCCCCGTGCTGTAATGGAGTCTACGGGTAATTATCATTTACCGGAAGCCTGACTGCTGAATGCCTCCGGATTCTATGCTTCGGCAGTCAGTGCAGCGCTGGTGCCAATTTGCGCCGTGCCAAGACCGACAAGAAGGATGCCATTAAACCGGCAAACGACGGTCTTGGCCACTGGCTTACCTTGGCGAGGTATAGATACCCGATTGATGCGCAGAAACTGCTACCAGGCAATACCAGCCGTATTCAAAAGTTGAAGAACAACCTGATCTCTCTGTTAGACACGGCTTTTCCGGGCGCAAATCGCCTGTTTTCAAGCCCTCCGCGTACCGATGGCAGCGAGAAATGGTGGACTTCGCAGCGACATTTTGGAACTGTGAGTGCGTTTGCGTTTTATGTGAAAAAGCATTTATTTCCAAATACCAAAGGTGGTGTAAGAAATATAGCTACAACTTCAGCGAAGATAGGGCATTGGATATTTATGCTTCTGCCCGTAGTCACTTTGGTGTTATGCCGAAAACTGATACTGCCAGACTTCTGGCAGAACGGGCTGTCTCTCAACTCCGGACGGCCTGTGCAGCATTGGCCGCCCTGAAACTGCAAAACTGCAAATGCGATCTTGGGCATCTTCACGCCCGGAATATCCCGTGGTGATGAGGATATTTGGTGTTGGTCCATCGCTCGGCTCACAACTTATGGCGGAGATTGGCGATGTCCGCCGTTTCCACTCCAAGACGGCGTCGGTGGCTTTTGCCGGTATTGATGCATCGCCTTACCAGTCTGGTCAAATAGATATTTACATCCGCAATTCCGCTTCGTTACAGAACTTTTCCTGCTGATGGGTGGATATCTCCCCAATGCCCCTGTAAACGAGGCTGCGCATCAATTCATGGAGAAAAAGTGCTCTGAGGGCAAGCATGACAAGGGTTACATGACGATCCCTTTTACCACACAGTCATGGTTCGATCCGGCTCCCGGACCAGATCCAGTTGGCAGCTTGTAACAGAAATTGTATCCACAGGCAGGAAAATCGGGAGCTAGTCCTGCGGCGGCAGATAGAGATCTGCGTCAAGGACTGCTTTGACAACTATCTGCTCCACAACATGGGAGCATCCCGGTATCCCATGGCAGAGCGGCTGGCAGCTTCCGGTTTCCCCGTGAAATGCGAGACAAGGAGTTGGCGCAGCATATCAGTTGTTCTTTCCGAAGAGCTGCGGAGGCCCTGGAGAAGATCCCCCAAGACCATCCAGATAGTTGAGCTGGTGCAGCTTCAGCGCAACTGTCCGGACTGGGAGGGCTCCCAATCTCCAGTGCCGGAAGTGCGATGAGGTGGCCCGGAGATACGGGAAAGAGATTGCGGTCGTGGAGCCGGTGAAGGGAGGCGCTCTGATGAACTTACCGGAGGAGGCCGCTGTGCTGCTGTACCAAGCTGATGCGACCGCCGGACCGGCCTCCTCCTGGTCCATTCGGCTCATTGCGGGGCTGGACGGGGCTTTGACTGTTTTAAGCGGCATGAGAAATCCGGAGCGATTGGGGAACAACACGGGCTACACTGCCAACCAGGAGGCGTATTATGCGGCTCTGCCCCAGACTTACAGAAAGGCATCCGACTGCATCCGCTGTGGCCTGCGGGAGAAAATTGCCCGCAGAGGCTTCCGCCCGTGATCTGCTGGAAACGGTTGCAGAAGCGTTAGAAGCGGAAATATAAAATTTCCGGTGTCCTCAGACAAAACACATTCATAAACAATTGGCTCAGAAACATTAGAAATCTATCTCGGGGCTGTCATTTTGAAGAATATATTGGGACGCCGCACCAAAAGTCCATTGGTGCGGCGTCCGATCTTATTCAATACCTGTGTAAATATTCCTATGTCCAGCCAATTACTTGCTGTGTATTGCCCCCGTAAAATCCATATCCTGCGCCTGCCAGGAACTCCAGACGGGCTGAAGGATAGACCACTCTTTACGGAACAGGGCAGGGGGGACGATGCTGTCCGTATTTACGAGACTCGGAAGGACATCCTTATTCTGGGGGGCTATCGCCGCATAGATACCATAGCCCAGCAGAGTTCCCGCTTAGATGCGGCCAACGGTCATCCACAGGGAAAAGTAGCTGTCCGGAATACCCTCCACGCCAGAAAAAATCTCATTCATCATTCTTTTATAGAAGAAAATCTGAAAAAAATCCCGGGTATGGATGGGCAAGGATGGTCCAAGTTATACTCTGGATCAGCAGTTTCTGAATCTCCGCCTGGAGCAAGCAGGTTTTATGTAATAAAAGGCACAGGATGCGAGGCCGAGATGAGACTGGGCAGAGAAGTGTTTCGGAAGGGGAGATTTGAGGATGGAAGGAGGCTGCTCCATGTCGCTGTTTGCTCAGTATGTTGGAATATCCTCGTTAAAGACCATGGAACATTTTTTTCAGTTCTTCCACATAGGGAGCGGTCAAAGGGTGAGGCGTCTGCCCCTTCTTGGTGACATAATAATGGGCCAGGATACTATCTTCTCCCTTAAGCGGGACCGAGGAAAAATGGTAGTGCTGCGGATGCTGCCAGCGGGTAGAACTGATGAAAAAAGCATCGGATTGAGCCACAATATCCTGGCTGGCAGCACTGTCGTTAATAGAGATGATGCATTTTGGGGGAGACTGAAACAGTTGAGAGATGGACTCGGAATCATCATCATAAAATCTGCCGAAATTCTCGTGGTTTTCTGCAATCACATAGGGATAGTCCGTCATACGGTCTTCCACCGGAACGGTCTCCTGAGCCTGCAGAATGGGGTGGTCCGCTCTCGTGACGATGCTGATATGGCTCTCCCCCAACAGATGGTAATCCAAGTCCTTTACGCTGCAAAGCCGCGTGATCCGATTACTGTGGGATTTCATCAGGAAGACGATCCCCAGGTCGGAGCGGCAGTGCTGCACATCATCCAGAACATCGTAAAAAGACTGTTTTTTCAGCCTGATATAGATAGAGCCGCCGTGGCCGTCTGAAATCTGCGGCCAAAGCCTTGTGATGGGCGTGCTGAGAAAGAAGGATCGCATGGAAGAGACACTGAAATACTGCTTGCGGAAGTGGCTCTTTGCATACAGATCTTCTACAAAAATTTTTTTGTCTATGATCTCGTTTGCATAGCTCAAGAACTCCCGCCCCTCTTCCGTGACGGAAACGCCCTTTTTGGTTCGAAGGAAGATCTGGATTCCCAATTCTTCCTCCAAGGCCTTGATGCTGTTGCTGACATTGCTCTGGGACGTATAGAGCCGCTCGGCGGCTTTGTTGATGGATTCGCAGTTGGCGACCTCTACCACGAAGCTGAGCTGTTGGAACGTCATGTTGGATCCTCCCTCCGTACATAATAATGCCCCCCTAGACAGCCTCGGCATTTTCCGCCCAGTTTGCTGAGGGGCCTTTGGGATTGCTCTCCAATGTCCTGTCACAGTCCGGAAAAACGCAGAAGTCGGACAGGAGATCCGGCGTGCGCCCGGGAGAGACAGTCTCCCTGAAGTGTGCCCGTAAAGATATGAAATTCATATATTTAGTACTAACAATACCATATAAACGGATTTCCTGTCAATGTGATAAAATTAAGACAAGCAAAACAGGACAGGATCAGACAAAAAACACAATGTTTGCAGAGAGGAGCAGTACGGACAGGAAAAGAGCTGACGAGATCACCTTCAATCAGGCATAGAAGCCGCGGTAATTTTGGAAATGGAAACAACACCTAAGGAGAAACGCCCTTGGGTATTTTTTCAAAGCAAAATACGTTTGTTCAAATTCCATAGGAAAATGAAATGTGGAGGGAATCAAGATGTTGAAATTTGCGATTATCGGAGCGGGCGCAGGCGGACAGAGCATGGCCGCCATTCTCACCAGCAAGGGCTATATCGCCAAGCTGTATGACATCGACAAGGAAAAAATCCATCGTCTGCAGGAACTCAAAACAATCAAGGTCACCGGCGTCATTGCCTGCGAGGCCGCACCGGCGGTTATTACGGACCGGATCGATGAAGTCATGGATGACGTGGACGTGATCATGGTCGTCTCTACTACGGATGCCCATAGAAGCATCGCCTATGCCTGCAAGCCCTATCTGAAGGATGGGCAGATCGTCATGCTGAATCCCGGCCACTGCGGAGGTGCTCTGGAGATCGCCAATATCCTGCGCGGCGAGGATGGCTGCGGCAAGGATCTTATCATTGCGGAGGCGGGGGACCTGATGTATGGCTGCCGCAGTTATGAGGTCGGCAATATCCTTCACACGGGCCTGAAGGTCCACGTGCCGGTGGCGACACTGCCCGCCAGTGATATCGATCGCCTGATGAAAGTGCTGGGACCCATCTTCCCCTGCCTGCAGCCTGCGGCCAATGTGCTGGAGACCGGCTTTGAGGGCGCCGGCGCCATGCTGCACCCCATCCCCAGCCTCATGAACATCAACAAGATGGATCTGGGGCAGAGCTACGACTATTACATGGAGGGAATCACCCCGCATATTGCCGATATCATCTCCGCTTGCGACAAGGAGCGTGTCGCTGTATGCAGGGCGCTGGGCGTGGATGCGCTGGCGCTGGGGGATATGCTGGTCAAGACCTACAAGCTGGAGCCGAAGGACAGCCTGTATGATCTGATTCAGAGCATCGAATCCTATCGCGCTCTGCGCAACCCGACCAATACCAAGCACCGGTTCATCGTGGAGGATACCATGTCCGGCTTGGTACCTCTGGCTTCCGTGGGCCATGCATTGGGCATCCCCACCCCGATGATGGACGCCTTTGTCAATATCGCCAGTGCTGTCTGCGGTCGGGACTTCTGGAAAGAGGGACGCACCGCAGAAAAGCTGGGGATGGCCGGCAAGACGCTGGAGGAGATTCAGGAGATGGTCCGCTGACCAGCGGCTTTTGGAGGAAAAGGCATGGATGTCATAGGGGCCATGAAGGCTAGAAGAAGTGTGCGGAGCTATCTGCCCCGCAAGGTGGAACAGGAAAAACTCAATGCAGTTCTGGAGGCTGTCCGCCTGACGCCTTCCCGACATAACGATCAGAATATCCGGGTGATCGTGGTACGGGACAGTGCCTTGAAGCAGCAGATCCGCCAGCAGGCTGAGACACAGCCCATGGTGGAGGAAGCAGATGTACTTTTGGTGTTCTGCGCTACGGACCGCACAGATTTTGTAATGCCCTGCGGGCAATATGGCTATGTAGTGGACATGTCTCTGGCCACAGGATTTGCTCTGCTGGAAGCGGCAGAACAGGGGTTAGATACGTGTATCATCTGTGCATTTAGAGAAGATGCGGTCAAAGATTTGCTGCATGTTCCGGCATCTGCGCGGGTCGTATCTATGGTAGCGCTCGGATATGGTGCGGACAACAGCCCCCGGAAGACAAAAAAGAATATGGAAGAAATCGTCAGCTATGACCGGTTTTAAAGGGGGCAACAAAAATGGCAGTTTCCGGTGAAAACCGGTGATTGTAAAATATGAAAAAGGAGAAGAGATGTTATGAAAAAAAAGTTGCTGCGGATTTTTTCCTCCGTGCTGTGTCTCTGCATGTTGACAACTGCATGTGGCGGCGGCACAGAAGATGCCGGAAACGGCGATGATGGGGGAGAGGCGAAAGATACTCTGACTATTGCCGTTCAGGCAGATATGGCAGACAAGGACCCTATCAACGGAAGCAGCACCAATGATACTTTGAAGATCAAGGCAAATGTCTACGAGACCCTGATCGAGCGCACAGTGCCGGAAGGAGAGTACAAGCCGCTTCTGGCCGAATCCTGGGAATTCAACGATGATGCCACTGAGCTGACAATGACTCTTCGGGAAGGCGTCATGTGCCATAACGGCGAGCCTTTGACGGCCGAGGATTGCCTCTTCTCTCTGCGCTGCCTGCGGGAGAGCTCCAACACCTCTGTTACCGACCATATGGATCTGGAAAACAGCTATGCGGTGGATGAGAGGACTTTTGTCATCGTGATGGACGAACCCTATATGCCTGTAATCGCCAACCTCTCATTCCCTACCTGCGTGATGTTCAGCCAGAAGGGATATGAGG
>OJSD01002803.1_pt1 | contig 15611 bp, 16 predicted proteins | sample 1599391 | NCBI WGS metagenome assembly OJSD01 (sample SAMN04168656, study PRJEB22393) | human gut metagenome | biome: human gut microbiome; feature: stool | host: Homo sapiens | collected 2014-03-17 | reverse complement strand
GCGGGACGGGGAGCTCAGTGTGCGGAAACGGGAAACGCCTTAAAATCCCCCTGCCAGCGGCGCTTTGCCGGTGCGCAGGGGGATCTTTTTCCAGGAGAAGGAAGAGCCTTACCGCAGCTCCTTCTTGATCTTGTTCAAGGCCCCCTTTTCCAGCCGGGACACCTGAGCCTGGGAGATGCCGACCTCCGCGCTGACCTCCATCTGGGTCTTTCCCTCGTAGAACCGCAGGGAGAGGATGCGCCGCTCCCGGTCATCCAGCCGCTTCATGGCCTCTTTCAGGGCGATGCGGTCCGTCCAGGCCTCGTCGGTGTTCCGGGTGTCGCTGACCTGGTCCATGACGCAGATGGCGTCGCCGCCGTCGGAGTATACCGGCTCGTACAGCGACACGGGATCCACGATGGCGTCCATGGCGAAGACCACTTCCTCCCGGGGGATGCCCAGCTCCTGGGCGATCTGTTCCACCGTGGGCTCCCGCTGGTTTTCCGCCAGGTACTTGTCCCGGACCTGCAGGACTTTATAGGCCGTGTCCCGCATGGAGCGGGACACCCGGATGGCGCTGTTGTCCCGGAGATATCGGCGGATCTCGCCGATGATCATGGGCACGCCGTAAGTGGAAAACCGCACTGGCTGATTGATATCAAAGTTATCGATGGCCTTGATGAGCCCCACGCAGCCCACCTGAAACAGGTCGTCGGCGTTCTCGCCCCGGCCGGCGAAGCGCTGGATGACGGAGAGCACCAGCCGCAGATTTCCCTCGATCAGTTCCCGGCGGGCCTCCTGGTCCCCGGCCTTGGTGCGGCGCAGGAGTTCCATGGTCTCCTCGTTTTTCAACACCTTCAGCTTTGCCGTGTTGACGCCCGCGATCTCCACCTTGCCCTGCATGGCTGTGCCCCCTCAAACCCTGAAACTTCATGAGTTCAGTATGGCCGGAGGGCTTTTTTCCTATACTGGAAGCTTTTGTCGCTTTCTGCCCGTCTGCATAAAACAGTGTTGGGACATTCCGTCCACTGCATAGTCTCAAGGCAGGGGGTGAGCGCGGTGCAGTGCAGGATCCGGGATTTCCGGTGCAAGGAGGTCATCAACGTCTGCGACGGCTGCCGCCTGGGCTACGTGTCGGACCTGGACGTGCGGGTGCCGGAGGGGCAGGTGGTAGCCATCATCGTCTACGGCCCGGGCCGCTTTTTCGGCCTGTTCGGCAGGGGGGAGGAGTTCTACATCCCCTGGGAGTGCATCCAGCGGATCGGAGACGACATCATCCTCATCGACAAGCCCTTTCAGCGGCGGGATCCCCGCCTGGAGCGGAAGCGGCGCAAGCGTTGCTGACAAATGCCCCCGCGGCTTTCACCGCGGGGGCATTTGCGTATGCCGGCGGAGCGGTCACGGCTCCTCCGGATAGGGGATCTTCAGCGTCATGCCGTCGTGCCAGACACCGGCGCTGCGGGAGATGGACAGATACTGCCCCTCGGTAAAGCCGATGGTCTCCCCGTCGTGGAAGGTGACATCCTCCTCCAATACATAGCTGGCCAGATCCAACAGGAAGCTGTGCAGGTCACCCGGGGCAGCCTGGGTGTCCAGAACCTCTATCTCCTCCTTGCCGAAGGCCGCAAGGCCGTCAGTGTAGCCGCACAGGCCCTCTTCCCGGCGGTAGAGGCCCATCCACACCAGATCCAGCAGGGGCAGTTCCCCGTCCTCCATGGGCTGTGCCGCGTTGAGATAGAACTCCGGCTGGTACACGGTGCCGTTGGCGTAGACACCCAGCGTTCCGCGCTGGCGGCAGGCGGCACACACCAGCTTCACCTGGAGTATGGCCGCCTCTCGGACGGATTCCTCCCGGGGCAGGACGGTCACCAACAGCTGGCCCCGGTGGCGGGCAGCAGATTCCGCTGCCGCCGGCCACAGGTAGTTGTGGGCGGCGTTTTCCTCCGCCTCGCCGTGGGGCACAGGGAATGGGTATAGGCAGACCGCCGCCAGCATTCCACTGACCTCAAAGGTCAGGGTGCTGCCGCCGTCTTCAGATTCCTCCGCCTCTGTGAGGCAGGGGATGCCGTACAGATCCCGCAGATCCCGGCGGAACTGGTCCGGGTCCCAGGCAGGCGCTTCCAGTAGGACAAAGGCCAGGAAGGCGCCGCCCTCCGGCCGGGTCAGGGCGGGCTGCCAGTCCTCGCTGCAAAGGGAGAAATCCCTGTCGAACAGGACCATCTGCTGGTCCTGCCCCCGGATGTAGCACAGGCGCATCGTCCGGTCCGGATGGACCGCGAACCATTCCAGGGACAGCCCCTCCGTGCCCAGGCCCGCCTGGGCGGTCAGGAAGGTACGGCCCCTGCGGTCCAGCTCCGGCAGCCGGCGCACAAACTCACGGACCCAGGAGAGGGGAAACTTGGACAGCGCCGCCTCGTTCATGAAGAAACGCCCCAGCAGGCTGCCGTTCTGATAGGGCAGCCGGAAAGTGCAGTAGGGGGCGTCCGCCTCCCACTCCGTGGGGGAGAGGGCGGCCTTGATGGCGGCGAGGTTCTCCGGATCGCAGCAGATCCCGGCGATGGACAGCCGCTTTTCCGCCTCGTTTTCGTCTCCGCCGGCCTGCAGAACCGCGTCGCACTCCGGGTCGATCCAGTGGAACTCCATCTCCTCCAGAGTCCGGCCCTCCTGGATCTCCCGGCGGAGAGTGGTGAACTCATAGTCCCCGGGCACCAGCTCCAGGCCCCGGCGCACCGCCTCCAGGGCGCCGTCCCGGTCTCCGAAGTGGGCACGGAGCTTGCCGGTCTCCAGCCAGCCCCAGGGATACTCCGGGTCCAGGGACACGCCGGTCTCCGCATAATGCCGGGCCTCCTCCAAGCGGCCGCAGTACATCAGGGCGCAGGCGTAGCGATAGTACCAGATCCCGCTCCCGGCCGCCTCCGCCGCTGGTTCCGAGGCGGGCATCCACTGGGCAGCTTTATAATAGTAGTCATAGTCGTCGATGTTGTTGCAGGCATAGGCGTACCACAGGGCAAGATCCAGATCGCCCCGGGCCTGCTCCTCCGTGAACTCTCCCTGACGCACACCGTCCCGGACCCGCTGGTCTAGGTAGTCCAGCATTTTGTAAAAGTAGCCGGAGACGTCTCCGCACAGTTCCTCCAGTGCCGCCACATCCTCCGCCATCAGGACCGGCGGAACCTTTTCACCGGGAACCGTTCCACCCGGAGATGATTTCTGCTTTTCAGTGTCCATCCATGTGCTCCTTTCTGATCTGCCGCGTTTTTATATAAACTGAAAATGGGATTTTGGTCATTATAGCAGACAGACAGGCGCGGCGCAACAACAAATGGGGGGCTGCTGGGGAACTCGGACAAATTCGGACAAAACCGGGAATTTTATACGGCTTTTGGGAAAAAATACTTGCATTGCACACTGGATTGTGATACTATATTTCAGCATTCCGCACGGTGCGTCGACTTTCTGTCTGTGCCCGGGGCCCAAAACGGCCGGGTTGGCAGGGGGGATGAAACCGCCGGAGGACCAACTAAATTGAAATTGGAGGAACACACAACTATGGCAAATTCTAGCGTCGTATCCATGAAGGCCCTGCTGGAGGCGGGCGTCCACTTCGGTCACCAGACCCGCCGTTGGAACCCCAAGATGGCTCCCTATATCTACACGGAGCGCAACGGCATCTATATCGTGGACCTGCAGAAGACCGTCCGCAAGCTGGAGGAGGCATACAGCTTCGTCCGTCAGCTGTCTGAGAGCGGCCAGTCCCTGCTGTTCGTGGGCACCAAGAAGCAGGCACAGGAGGCCATCCGCGAGGAGGCCACCCGTTGCGGCCAGTTCTATGTGAATGCCCGGTGGCTGGGCGGCATGATGACCAACTTCAAGACCATGCGCACCCGTGTGGACCGGCTGAACCAGCTGAAGACCATGCAGGAGGACGGCACCTTCGACATGCTGCCCAAGAAGGAAGTCATGAAGCACCTGGGCGAGATCGCCAAGCTGGAGAAGTACCTGGGCGGCGTGAAGGAAATGAAGAAGCTGCCCGGCGCCCTGTTCATCGTGGACACCCGCAAGGAGCGCAACGCCATCGCCGAGGCCCACAAGCTGGGCATCCCCGTGGTGGCCATCGCCGATACCAACTGCGATCCCGATGAGATCGATTATGTGATCCCCGGCAACGACGACGCCATCCGCGCCATCAAGCTGATCTCCTCCATCATGGCCAACGCCGTGCTGGAGGGCAAGCAGGGTGAGCAGACCGCTGAGGCCGCCTCTGAAGAGGCTGCTGCCGACGCTGAGTAATCTGCGCCCGCATTTGCGCGTATATACCAAAACTGTTTGGAGGAATTCAAAATGGCTTTTACCGCAGCTGATGTAAAGAACCTGCGCGAGATGACCGGCGTGGGCATGATGGATTGCAAGAAGGCGCTGACCGCCTCCGACGGCGATATGGACAAGGCCGTGGAGTGGCTGCGCGAGAAGGGCATGGCCGCCTCCGCCAAGAAGGCCGGCCGCATTGCCGCCGAGGGTATGGCCTATGCCGCCGTCATCGACGGCGTGGGCGTGGTGGTCGAGGTCAACGCCGAGACCGACTTCGTGGGCAAGAACGAGAAGTTCGTGGACTTCGTCAAGGGCGTGGCCGCCACTGTGGCCAAGGAGGCTCCCGCCGACCTGGACGCGCTGATGGAGTGCAAGTACGTCGGCACCGACCTGACCGTCACCCAGCAGCAGCAGGAGATGGTGCTGGTGATCGGCGAGAACATCAAGGTCCGCCGCTTCGCCCGCTTCGCCGAGAACGTCTCCGTGCCCTATGTGCACGCCGGCGGCAAGATCGGTGTGCTGGTGAACCTGGAGTCCGACCTGCCCGCTGAGAAGGTGGAGGAGATCGGCAAGGACGTGGCCATGCAGATTGCCGCTCTGAACCCCCGCTTCTGGGACAAGTCTCAGGTGGGCCAGGACGTCCTGGACGAGGAGAAGAAGATCATGATGGTCCAGATGGAGAACGATCCCAAGATGGCCTCCAAGCCCGAGGCCGTGCGGGAGAAGATCGTCATGGGCAAGCTGAACAAGTTCTACTCCGAGAACTGCCTGCTGCAGCAGGAGTTCGTGAAGGACAACTCCATGAGCGTGGAGCAGTATATCGCCTCCGCCGCCAAGGCCGCAGGCGGAAAGGTGACCTTCAAGGACGCCATCCGCTTTGAGAAGGGCGAGGGCATCGAGAAGAAGCAGGAGAACTTCGCTGAGGAGATCGCCTCCATGGTGAAGGGCTGATTATTAAGCCAGCTGAATCAGGAGCGGGTGCGAAAGCACCCGCTCCGCTTGTTTCCGCCTGAAAGCCCTTTGAATTCCGGTGATTTTCCTTGTATTGCGGGGGGAAAACTGGTATAATACTCCTATCTTTTGGGTTATCATCACAGGGAGACGAATATGCTGCACTATTTACAGGGATTGCTTTCCGCGCTGGACCTGACTTCACTGCTGGACGCGGTGTTGCGGGTGGCCGCGATTTTTCTCTGCCTGACAGTCCACGAGACTTGCCACGGTCTGGCGGCCCTGGCTCTTGGGGACCCCACGGCCAAATCCATGCACCGCCTGAGTCTGAATCCTCTGCGGCACATCGACTGGATCGGCCTGCTGATGATGTTCGTGGCATGATTCGGCTGGGCCAAGCCGGTGCCGGTGGACCCCCGGTACTTCCGAAAGCCCAAGCAGGGCATGGCATTGACCGCCCTGGCGGGACCCGTCTCCAACTTTGTGCTGGCGGTTTTGGCAATGCTTATCAGTAAGGTGATTTACCTTTACGCCCCTTATTCTGCGGCGATGGACGTGGTGTTCAGCTTCTGCCTGTACACGCTGGCGCCTCTGTCCATCGGTCTGGGGTTGTTCAATTTGATTCCCATCCCGCCGCTGGATGGGTCCAAGGTGCTGGCGGCGTTTCTGCCGGACCGGCAGTACATCACGCTGATGCGGTATGAGCGGTACGGCATTGTCGTGCTGTTGGTGTTGTCCTTTGTGGGCATCGGCAGCAGTTTGATCTCCCGGGGCATCCTGGGCATTTACAGTGCCCTGTTGTCCCTGATTTTTGGTTGAGGTGAACGGTTTGCAAAACCCCGTATTCAAGCTGGAAAAGGTGGTCCGCAGCAAATCCGAGGAAGAGATGCAGGACTTTGAGGGCCCTCTGGACCTGATTCTATATCTGCTGGGCAAGAACAAAATGGAGATCCAGGACATCTCCATCTCCCTGATCTGCGACCAGTACATGGCGTGGCTGGCCCGGCGGCAGGAGATGGATCTGGAGGTGGCCAGCGAGTTCGTCACCATGGCCTCCCAACTGGTGTACATCAAGACCCGGATGCTTCTCTCCATTGAAGATGAGGAGGCCCAGAGCGAGATGGATGCCCTGATCGCCTCTCTGGAGGAACGGAAGCGCAACGAGAACTACGCCAAGGTGAAGTCCATGGCCGCCCGGCTGGAGCCCATGGGAGAATTCGGACGGAATATCCTCACCCGTCCGCCGGAGCCGGTGAAGCGGGGAAAGATCTACGAGTACGACCAGACACCGGCGGACCTGGTCTTGGCCATGGCCGAGATCCAGGGCCGGGCGGAGCGGTCCCTGCCGCCGCCCCGCTCCGCCTTCCAGAGCATCGTCCAGCACGAGCCCTATCCCGTGGAGAGCAAGGCCCGGGAGATTCTGAGCCGGCTAAGGACTCACGGCGTCACTCGGTTTCTGCTGCTGTTTCGGGGCAGCCGCAGCCGCAGCGAGGTGGTGGCCACCTTTCTGGCGGTGCTGGAGCTGTGCCGGGCCCACATCCTGCATCTGGCAGGGAGTGAGACGGACTGCACTGTCCGGCAGGAGCGGGAGTTGCCCCAGGATCTGAAACTGTGAGAGAGGACCGTTCCAAGATGGAGATGAAAGAGATCGAATCGGCAGTGGAGGGTATCCTGTTTGCCTCTGGGGAGCCGGTGCAGACCGACCGGATCTGCGTGGCCCTGGAGATGGACCGCCCCACGGTGGAGCAGGTGCTCCAGAAGCTGATGGACTACTATGCCTACGAGCGCCGGGGCATCCGGCTGCTGCGCATGGAGGATACCTGGCAGCTGTGTTCCGCGCCGGACTACGCGGATGTGATCCGAAAAGCCTTTGAGATCCGCAAGCCCGCCAAGCTCAGCCAGCCGGCGCTGGAGGTGCTGACCATCATCGCCTACTACCAGCCCACCACCCGGGCCTATGTGGATCAGATCCGGGGTGTGGACAGCGCCTATACCATCGGCCTGCTGCTGGACCGGAAGCTCATCGAGGAGTGCGGCCGCCTGCAGGTACCCGGAAGGCCCCGCCTGTACCGGACCACCAAACAGTTTCTCCGGGCCTTCCATCTGACCAGCCTGGATGACCTGCCGGAGCTGCCGGACCTTGGCGGCGAGGGACAGATGCGGATCGGCGAGGACGGACAGATCATGGACCCGGCGGACACGGCAGAGATCACCGGAGCCGACACGCCGGAGACGGCCGGCGCCATGGAGGAAGAGGCGCCTTGAGAATCCGCTCCGCCAGAGCGGTCAGGGGGGTGATGGACGTTGCTGGGACTTTGGATCACGTTGGCGGTGCTGCTGGCACTTGCGATTTTTCTGTGGCGGCTGCGGCTGGGACTGTATGTGGTCTTCGGCAGGGGGCAGGCCGCGGCGGATTTGACGATTGGTCCCTTCCGGGTCCGGCTGGTACCGTCCAAAGAGACAAAAAAAACGCCGCAGGAAACCAAAAAAACGGGAAAGCCTAAAAAGGAGCCGAAGGACCTGGCAGAGGCGGCAAAAAAAATCCCGAAGCCCAAACTGGAAGATCTTCAGGACGCCGCAAGGACGCTGTGGCCCGCCGCCAAAAAGGCTCTGCGCCGCACCCGGCGGGGTATCCGCGTAGACCCGCTGCGCCTGTCCGCCACCCTGGGCGGGGCGGAGGACCCGGCGGCAGCCGCAGAGTTGTACGGTGGACTCCACGCCCTGGTCTGGACCGGGATGCCGGCTCTGGAGAAGCTGGTGGTGATCCGGGATCCCGGGATTCATCTCGGAATTGATTTTGACGCGCAGGAGACCCGGGCGGAAGGAGAGCTTGGCATCTCCATCCGGCTGGGGACGCTGATCGCCGTAGGAACGCAGCTGGCGGTCCCGGCCATCGGCTGGCTCCGGCGGTTCATGAAGCGGCGGCGGATGCCGCCCGCATCCAAAGCAGCAGACAACAAGGCGGCAGAACACCCCGCCGCGTGACGAGAAAGGATGGCATCCATGGACGAGACAATGGACAAGAAGAGACCCCTCAGCGATTTGATGCGTTCCACGATGGACAAGATCCGGGAGATGGCGGACACCAACACCATCGTGGGGCAGCCCATCACCACGCCTGACGGCGTGACTCTGATCCCCATTTCCCGGGTCAGTATGGGCTTCGGCTGCGGCGGCGCCGACTACGGTAAGACCCAGCCCAAGGACTTCGGCGGCGGCAGCGGCGCAGGCGTGAAGATCGAGCCTGTGGCGTTCCTGGTGATCCGGGAGGGAACGACCCGGGTGCTGCCGGTGGCGATGCCGCCCATGACCACGCTGGACCGGGTGGTGGAGATGATGCCGGATCTGGTGGACAAAGTGGAAAAATATTTCGACAAGAAGGAAGAAAAAGAACCCGTCTGAACGGGGTATACTACCATCACCAAACAAATGAGGTGATGGCATTTGCAAACCCTGCTCCGGCGGCTTGCCGCTTTGGGGATCGCTCTGGCGGCCCTGTTCAGTCTTTTTCCTTGTCAGACGCACGCGGTCAGTACGTCTGCCTCCTCCGCTATTTTGATGGACGTGGACAGCGGCCGGGTGTTGTATGAGCAGAACGCCGACGCGAAAATGCTGATCGCCAGCACTACCAAGATTCTGACGGCCCTGGTGGCTATCCGGGAGGGAGACCTGAACGATGTGGTCACGGTCTCCCGGGAGGCGGCGTATACAGAGGGCTCCTCCATGTATCTGAAGGTGGGGGAGAAGCTGACGCTGGAGACACTGCTGTATGGACTGCTGCTCTGCTCCGGCAACGATGCGGCCGTGGCCATTGCCGAGCACATCAGCGGCAGCCAGGAGGACTTTGCAAAGCTCATGAATGCAACGGCCCGGGAGATCGGCATGGAGCACTCCTCCTTCGCCAACCCCAACGGGCTGGACCATGAGGACCATTACTCCACGGCCCGGGACATGGCGCGTCTTGCCTGCGCGGCGGTGGAAAATGAGACTCTGGTACGGATGGCCTCCACCCGCAGCGTCACCATTGGCGGGCGGACCATGACCAACCACAACAAGCTGTTGAACCAGATAGAGGGGTGTATCGGCCTGAAGACCGGCTATACCATGGCGGCAGGCCGGACGCTGGTGAGCTGTGTGGAGCGAAACGGCCAGCGGCTGGTGGCGGTGACTCTCCAGGACGGCAACGACTGGGCGGACCACGCGGCCCTGTATGACTACGGTTTTTCCACCTATCCCGCCAAGCTGGGGGCCTCTCTGGGCCAGACAATCCAGCGGGTCCAGGTGGAAAACGGCATGAGCGCCACGGTGCCCCTGGTGGCGGCGGACAGCTTCGCCTGGCCGCTGGCGGAGGGGGAGTCCCTGGAGCTGGACGTGGAGCTGGCCGGATCTCTGCGGGCCCCCATCCGGGCCGGCCGGCGGGCCGGGGAGGCGGTTTTCTCAGTCAATGGAAAAGAGGTGGGCCGGGTGGCGCTGCTGTATGGCGCCGACGTGGCGCCCCGGATGGAGAGCGCCCTGAGCATTCTGAAGCAGGGGTTGCCGGGATAGAGAGAGGACAACATGGAAGAACGACTGCAGAAGCTGCTGTCCGCCGCGGGGGTTTGCTCCCGGCGGACGGCAGAGACATATTTGATCGCCGGAAGGGTGACGGTGAACGGCCAGACCGCCCATCTGGGCCAGCGTGCAGACCCGGATCGGGACGAGATCCTGGTGGACGGCCGTCCCCTGGCGCCCCGGGCGGAGGCCGTGTACATCCTGCTGAACAAGCCGCGGGGCTATGTCTCTACCCTCTCGGACGAGCGGGGGCGGCGGACAGTGGCGGAGCTGGTAGCGGACTGCGGGAGCCGGGTTTATCCCGTGGGACGGCTGGACCTGGATTCCGAGGGCCTGCTGCTGCTGACCAACGACGGTGCCTGGGCCCAGCACCTGCTGCATCCAAAGCACGAGGTGGAAAAGACGTATCACGTCTCCGTATTCGGACCGGTGGCCGGCGCGGCGGCCCGGCTGGCAGCCGTCACCGACCTGGAGGGGGAGCCCATCCGCCCCGCCCGGGTGGAGGTGCTGCGGGAAACTCCCGGAACCGCGGTGCTGGCAGTGACCATTCATGAGGGGAAGAACCGGCAGGTCCGCCGGATGTGTGCCCAGTGCGGCCTGACGGTGAAGCGGCTGCGCCGGGTCCGGGAGGGAGCTCTGGAGCTGGGCGATCTGCCGCCGGGAAAGTGGCGGTATTTGACACAGGACGAGGCTGGGGCGCTGGGAGTCACCCCCTGACTGAAAAGCGGAAGGCGCCGCCCTGAATGGGGCGGCGTCTTTTCCATTCCGGCGGCGAGACGGAAAAATCCCGCAAAGCGGTTTGAATTTTGAAAAAACTGTGCTACAATAGACCGCGGAACGTCCGGCGGGCCAGCGGAGCTGCCGGGCAAGATCAAGAACGGCCCCCTGCAGGCGGCCGACGGAGGAAACAGCAGTGGCTAAGAGCATCCTACATACCATCGAGCGCAATATGCCCACCTTTTCCAAGGGACAGAAGCGGATTGCCGACTACATCCTGCAGAATTACGACAAGGCCGCCTTCATGACTGCCAGCAAGCTGGGGAAGCTCTCCGGCGTCAGCGAGTCCACAGTGGTACGCTTCGCATCGGAGCTGGGGTACGACGGCTATCCCAGTATGCAGCGGGCACTGCAGGAGATGATCCGCAGCCGCCTCACTTCCACCCAGCGCATCCAGGCGGCGGACAATCTGTTCGGCGGACAGGATGTGCTGTCCGCCGTGATCCAGTCCGATATGGACAAGCTGCGGATGGTGGCGGAAGAGGCGGACAGGACCGAGTTCAACAAGGTGGTGGACCTGATCCTGGGCGCCGGGCACCTGTACATCCTGGGGGTGCGGACCTCCTCCTTTGTGGCGGGGTATCTGAACTTCTACCTGCACCTGCTGTCCGAGAACGTGACGCTGGTGCAGTCCAACGCCGCAGGGGAGATCTTCGAGCAGCTGCTGCGGATCGGCCCCGGGGATGTGATGATCGCCATCAGCTTCCCTCGGTACTCCAAGGTCACTATGAACACAGTGAAGTTTGCCCAGGACCGGGGGGCTACCATCGTGGCTATTACAGACAATGAGCTGTCCCCCGTCTACCAGATGGCGGAGGCTGCTCTGCTGGCTCCCAGTGAGATGATCTCCTTTGTGGACTCCATGGTGGCGCCTCTGTCCCTCATCAACGCGCTGCTGATCGCCGTGGGCTCCCGGATGCGGTCGGACGTGTCCCGCACCTTTGCGGAGCTGGAGGACATCTGGAACGCCTACGGCGTGTTCGGGAAGATGGACGATGAGTAAGGGGCTGGTAGTGATCGGCGGGGGAGCCGCCGGGATGATGGCCGCTGTCTCCGCGGCGGAGCGGGGCGCACAGGTGACGCTGCTGGAGCCCAATGAGCGGCTGGGAAAGAAGCTGAACATCACCGGCAAGGGCCGGTGCAACGTCACCAACAACGCCGATGTACAGACCTTGCTGGCCAACGTGCCCCGGAACGGCAAGTTTTTGTACAGCGCCTTTTCCCGGTTCGACGGCCGGGACACCATGGCGTTCTTTGCGTCCATCGGCGTGCCGCTGAAGACCGAGCGGGGGAATCGGGTGTTTCCCGTCAGTGACCGGGCCTTTGACGTCAGCGCCGCTTTGGAGCGGCGGCTGAAGGCGCTGAAGGTCTCTCTGGCCCGGGACCGGGCGACGGAGCTGGAGATCACCTCCGGCGCCGTCACAGGTGTCCGGGGAGAGCGGGGGACATACCCTGCCGGGGCGGTAGTCCTTGCCACCGGCGGCGTCAGTTACCCCGCCACCGGCTCCACAGGAGAGGGGCACCGAATGGCCCGGGAAGCGGGGCATACGGTGACGGACCTTCAGGGCTCTTTGGTGCCGCTGCGGGATTACGGCCTGGGCCGGGAGCTCCAGGGCCTGAGCCTGCGGAATGTGGGGCTGGCGGTGTTTGAGGACCGGAAGAAGATCTACACGGACTTCGGGGAGATGCTGTTCACCCACTTCGGTGTCAGCGGGCCCCTGGTGCTGTCGGCCTCCGCCCACATGCGGCACTTCGGCAAAAAGACCTACCGGCTGGAGATTGACTTGAAGCCCGCCCTGGATGAGCAGGCCCTGGACAAGCGGCTGCTGCGGGACTTTGAGAAGTACGCCAACCACGACTTCTGCAACGCGCTGGACGATCTGCTGCCCCAGAAGCTGATTCCGGTGGCAGTGGAGCGGTCGGGCATCCCGCCCCATCAAAAGGTCCATGACCTGACGCGAGAGCAGCGGCGGAAACTGGTCCAGGGCCTCAAGCATTTTTCTGTGGAGATTGCCGGACCCTGCCCGGTAACGGACGCCATCGTCACTTCCGGCGGCATAAAGATCAGTGAAATTGACCCAAAGACAATGGAATCAAAACTTGTAAAGGGATTATACTTTTCGGGAGAAATCATGGATGTGGACGCCTATACCGGCGGATTCAACCTGCAGATCGCCTGGGCCACAGGCCGGGCGGCGGGACAGGCTGCGGCGGAGGCGCTGAGACAAGGGGAAGAGAACGCATGAGTGAGAACATTCGCGTGGCCATCGACGGGCCCTCCGGCGCGGGGAAGAGCACCCTGGCCAGGAGCGTGGCCGCCAGACTGAACTTTTTATACGTGGACACAGGTGCCATCTACCGCACCATCGGCTATGCCGTGTGGCGGAAGGGGATCGATCCCCGGGACCGCTCCGCCGTGGTGGCGGTGCTGCCGGACCTGGAGATTTGCCTGACCTATGGGACGGACGGCCTGCAGCACATGGAGCTGAATGGAATGGATGTGACGGCGGAGATCCGCCTGCCGGAGGTGTCCCGCTACGCCTCTCTGGTATCCGCCTATCCGGAGGTTCGGGCGTACCTGCTGGAGATGCAGCGCCAGCTGGCCCGGGAGAACAGCGTGGTGATGGACGGCCGGGATATCGGCACGGTGGTGCTGCCGGATGCGGAGGTGAAGGTGTTTCTCACCGCTTCCGCGGAGGAGCGGGCCCGCCGCCGGATGCTGGAGCTGGAGGAGCGGGGGACGCCGGAGCCTTATGCGGCTATCCTCCGTGCCATTCAGGAACGGGACTGGAACGATACCCACCGTGACGCCGCACCCCTGCGTCAGGCGGAGGACGCGGTGCTGCTGGACACCACGGCTCTGGATTTTGTCCAGAGCGAAGACGCGCTGCTGCACATTATCCGGGAGAGGACGGGACTATGAGCGAAAAGAGGCCGTTGAATGGATTTTTCGTATGCATCTACTATCTGGTAAACTTGGTGGCGGGGATTCTTCACCCGGTCACCATCATCGGGCGGGAGAACCTGCCGGAGCACGGCGCCCTGCTGTGTCCCAACCACAACAGCAACTGGGACCCGGTACTGGTGGCGCTGAAGGTTCCGGTGAACTACCGGCTCCACATCATGGCCAAGAAGGAGCTGTTCTGCAACAAGGTCTTTGACTGGGTACTGCGGAAGCTGGGCGCCTTCCCTGTTGACCGGGGCGAGGGGGACATCGAGGCGGTGAAAACCGCCCTGAAGGCTATCAAGAGCGGGGACAACCTGCTGATATTCCCGGAGGGAACCCGGGTGGAACACGAGGGGGCTCTGCCCGCCAAGGGTGGTGTGGCCGTCATCGGCATCCGTTCCGGGGCGCAGTTCGTGCCGGTGTACGTGGAGGGGAACAAACGCCTCTTTCGCCGGACCCGCATCATCTTCGGCCAGGCATACCGGCCGGAGGCCACCAGCCGTCGGCCTTCACCGGAGGAGGTCCAGGCCATCGCCGACGAGGTGCTCCGCCGCTCCTACGCCCTGGGGAAGGAGGCGCGATGAAGGTCCTTTTGGCCAAGAGCGCCGGATTCTGCTACGGCGTGAAGCGGGCGGTGGAGTTGGCGGCAAAGACCGGGGAGGAGACCGGCGGATGCTGGATGCTGGGAGACCTGATCCACAACTCCCACGTGGTGGAGGATCTGGCCCGCCGGGGTGTCCGGAAGACCGAGGACCCGGCTGGCCTGGCGGCGGGGGACACGGTGGTGATCCGATCCCATGGAGAATTGAAATCCGTGCTGGACGATCTGGAGGCCCGGGGCGTCCGGTGCGTCAATGCCACCTGTCCCAATGTGATCCGCATCCAGCGCCTAGTGGCCCAGGCGGAGGCGGAGGGCCGTCGTCCGGTGATCATCGGCGAACCCCTGCACCCGGAGGTGATGGGGGTGGCCAGCTGGTGCCGCCAGCCCCTGGTGTTCGACGGGCCGGAGGCCGTGGAGGCCTGGCTGGACGGGGATGAGAAAAGTCGGGAAATCCCTGTTACCGTAGTAGCGCAGACCACCTGCATCCGAAAACTTTTTGAAACTTCTTGGAAAATCATAAAAAAACAGTGTACAAACGTAAAAATCTTTGATACAATATGTAATGCTACGCATGAACGTCAGTCTGAGGCGGCAGAAATCGCCGGCAAAGCAGACGTGATGGTCGTGGTGGGAGACCGTAAAAGCGCCAACACCAAACATCTGACGGAAATTTGCCTGAGGAGATGCCCCCGCGTGGTCCAGATTGAACGCGCGGACGAGCTCTCGCCGGATTTTTTCAATGGTTGTACTGTTGCGGGCCTTACGGCTGGTGCCTCCACGCCTGCGGGCATCATTAAGGAGGTATATGCAACGATGAGCGAAGAAATCAAGGCGGCCGAGGGCAAAGAGGAGTCCTTCGAGGAATTACTGAATCAGTCTTTTAAAACTTTAAATAACGGTGACCGGGTCACCGGCATCGTTACCGCCATCACCCCCACCGAAGTGCAGGTGGACGTGGGCGCCAAGCAGGCGGCCTACATCAAGCTCAGCGAGCTGAGCGACGACCCCAATGTCAAGGCGGAGGACATCATCCACGTGGGCGACCAGATCGAGACCTATGTGGTCCGCGTCAACGACGTGGAGGGCTACGCAGAGCTGTCCAAGAAGCGTCTGGACGCTGCCAAGGTCTGGGAGAACATCGAGCAGGCCGTGGAGGAGAAGACCGTTCTGGAGGGCACTGTCACCGAGGAGAACAAGGGCGGCATCGTGGTGTCCGTCAAGGGTGTGCGGGTATTCGTCCCCGCCTCTCAGAGCGGTCAGCCCCGCGGCGCCGATCTGTCTGCCATGGTGAAGCAGAAGGTCCAGCTGCGAATCACCGAGGTCAACCGCGCCCGCCGGCGCGTGGTGGGCTCCATCCGCTCCGTCACTGAGGAGGCCCGGAAGGCCGCCCAGGCGGAGGTGTGGGCCAACATCGAAGTGGGCAAGCACTACACCGGCACCGTCAAGTCCATGACCAGCTACGGCGTGTTCGTGGACATCGGCGGCGTGGACGGCATG
>OJSD01002800.1_pt1 | contig 15624 bp, 10 predicted proteins | sample 1599391 | NCBI WGS metagenome assembly OJSD01 (sample SAMN04168656, study PRJEB22393) | human gut metagenome | biome: human gut microbiome; feature: stool | host: Homo sapiens | collected 2014-03-17 | reverse complement strand
CGCGCTCGTCTGGCCAAGGCCGTCGCCACCCGCGAAGAGGCTGTTGCCGCCAAGGAAATCATCGAGGGCTCCACCGTCGAAATCGCTGCCAAGGTCTCCGAGTCCGGCAAGCTGTTCGGCGGCATCTCCGCAGAGAAGATCGCCATCGCGCTCTCCTCCAAGGTTGAGGTCAACCCGAAGAACATCACCGTTGAGCCGATCAAGACCACCGGTGACTTCCCGGCAACCGTCGCCCTGCACCCGGAAATCACCGCCAACTTCTTCGTGAAGGTCGTCGCTGAGTGATTTCGCCCCATTCACCGCTCGACGTCCTTACGGACCGGCGGTGAATGACTTCAGGCTGAAACACGTCTGAGCTTAAGCATCGAAAATCCCCCGTACCGATTGGTGCGGGGGATTTTCCTATATCCGCTCTTTAGCCGGCATCAGTCCTCATCGTCAATCGTGACGCTGAGCTTGCCATCCCTGATGCTGAAGCTGCCGTTGACGGTGAAGTGGGTGCTGTCGTCCTGAGACTCCCACGAATCGTCGAAATTCTTCTCTTCATACGTGCACTTCGCCTTGCCCTGCCGGGTGGAGAACGTGCCGTAATCGAGATCGATGTCGGACAGCTTCGGATAGACGCTGATAGACCACGCGAAGTTGCGGTAGTAGTCCTCGTCGTACAGGTCGAAGCCGAACGGGCAGCCTTCCGGCGCGTAGTCGGTGGACTTCGCGCATTCGTCCAGCTTGGCGTTCACGGCCTTGCTCAAGTCCTCCTTAAGCTTGGCCGTAGGCATGATCTTGAGATCGGCGGCATCGGAGTCCGCGTTCGTGCGCACCATGGTGATGCCGCTGGTGACATACCCCGACTTGCCGATCGACACCTTGTACGAACCCGGGTAGACGCGCAGCGTCCACGTGCCGCTGTCCGACTTCTCCGCATTCTTCGCGGTCACGTCAACACCGTTGACGGACAACGATTCCACGGCATTGGGCACCGACACGGTGATGGTCTTGAGCAGTGGGCTCGAGATCTTCCAATTCGGGAACAGCAGGAACTTCGACCCGTCCTTGTTGATGGTGAGCGAATCGTTGACGTTCTTGCCGTTCAGCGAATACGTCACGTTGACCTTGGCCACGCCTTCGACGGTTTTGACACTATCGATATGGGGGTTGGCGATCGTGGCGTTGTCGGCCTTCGCTACGGTGTCGGACAGCAGCTTGAGCTGGTCCTTGCCCACCTGCGGATCGGCGATGCCATTGGCTTTGCCATACTTGCCGTCGGCAATCGCCGTCAGATAGCTTTGCGCCACGGATTTCGCGCTGAAGACGGTCGAGTTGAGCACACCGTAGACAATGCCCAACACAATCAGGGCACCGATCACGATGCCGCCGATAAGGATCGTCTTCTTAGTTTTTGGGTCGAGCGGCTGACCTGCCCCCGGAGCTGCGACCGGCATAGAAGCCGTGCCTGCTGGCGATTGCGGCAGCGGCACCGCACCCGTTGCCGTGTTGCCCGTTGTCGTATTGGGCATGGACGTCGGGGCGACCGGTTGTGGAACGGCCTGTGAAACAGGCGTTGCGGTAGGAGCGGTGGGCGCGGGCATCGGCGCAGCCGGCGTCGCGGGCTGGGGGACCGATGCGGCCGGAGCTGCCGGAGTAGTTGGATTGGCCGGCTGTGCGGCAGCCGAAGCCGTCGGCATGGTCGCTGTTGCGGTCGTGCCGCTCGCCGTGGCAGAGGTCTTCTTCATGCCGTAGGACGGATCGCAGGACTTGACGTAATCGACCACGTTCTGCGGGGTCTGCTGCACGGTGCCACCGACGACGATCCGCCACATGCCCGGCAGGGACGCCACCAGCGTCGGACCGAACGTCATCGCGGCCACCTCGATCAGGAACGCCCAGATGCCGGCGACGAGGAAATACCACATCGGGGTCGTCATCGACATGCTGGACGAGGCGTATCCCGCCGCGAAATAAGTGAACAGGAACTCCGCAGCCAGCCAGAACACCATCGCGGCCACCGGAGCCTTCCATGCATGCTGCCAGCCCGCGTAATACGGGTCGTACATATTGCGCGCGGTCTCACGCAGCGCGATATAGAACGTGGCAAGCAGGAACAGCACGAAGCAGATCCACAGAATCCAGCCATACTGGCTGAGGGAGGACACGTTGAACAACGTGATCGTATGGACGCTGTAGCTGGACGTCGAGAAGGCGATGCCGCCGAACGAGGACAGCGAAATCAGCATAAGCGGCAGAGCCGGGAACAGCAGCGGAACCAGCAGCAGACCGCCTGCGCCGAGATGGTTCGCGGCGGACATGGCGATCGTCGCCACCAGGCCAAGCACCAGGAACAGCACGCCGTAGATCGCAAACGATTCGACCAGCGTGCGCACGAAGCCACGAGCGCGGTGCGCCCAACGCCAAGCGGCGGAGAAGACGTTACCCGAATCGCCCGCATACTGTGCCAACGCGTAGCCGGCCAGCGCACCGGCCGCCGACAGCAGGAACGCCATGCAGAACGTGCGGAAGGACACGCCGGAAAGCGACGCGGAAGCGGAATAGTCGCTGTAGGAACCACCCACCGTCACCGGGAAGATGGCGGCGAAGACCAGCAGCACCAGGCCGGACAGCACGCCGACGATCAGCGAGCTGATGACGCCCGTCCACTTGAAACGAAGCGCGAACCTGCGTGCCAGCATATATGCGCCGAACGCGGCGCCGATCGCCAATGCCACGCCGGGCAGTCCGACCGGCAGCGTCACGCTGACGTGCGAGGCGTCAATGCCGAGATTGCTCAGCGAGAAGCCCTGGGAGCTGGTTTTGAGATTCAGCGAACCGCCAACGCCGAGCGTCATCACGGTGAAGAGAATCTGGAAGAAATTCGGGCCGGAGCCGGACACACCGTTGTTGCCCAGGAAGGAGGCGGTGTCGGAAAAGCCCGGAATGCCGGCAAGCCCGTTGCTGGCCGCGGCATTGCCCATGAAGAAGACGATCGATGCGAGCAGCGCGAACACCACGCTCGCGCCGAGACCGATGCCGAGGCTGGCGCCCATGGTCTTCATGGACTGCGGTGTGGTCAGCGCGGTGATGGTGGGATCGGCCGCCGGACGGGCGATTTGCTGGGTCGGCTGGCTTGGCTGCGGCGCTGCTGCCGGCTGCGGGGCCGGGGATGGCGCATACTGGAACTGCTGCGTCGGCGCGGCCTGTGGTGCCACCGTTTGCGTTGCCTGCGCCTGAGCGGTCGGCTGTGCTTGCGCCGCCGGTTGCGGTGTGGTGGGCTGCGGGACGGTGGTTTGCGGAGCTGCCGGTGCGGCGCTATTGGGCAGTGGGACGGCAGCGGTCGGCATCTGCGGGGCCGGTGCCATGTGCGGCGCGGAAGACAGCATGGTGCCGTCATCGGATTCCGGCGCGGCCGGCGCTTGCGGTGCCGCCGCGGTCGTTTGGGTGAGCGGTGAGCCGCACGAGGCGCAGAATTTAGCGCCTTCGATGGTCGGCTGACCGCAATTTGGGCATGCCATAGGTAAGCCTTTCTCCTTCTTGATGCGCGTCATATACTCCTGTGACGCGCCATGGCCCTTATTATAAAGGGCCTCTGGCGCGCCGACGGGCTCGACGATGATGCGTGCTATTCGGCTCGCCGCGGTGGAAATGTGTGATGGAAAAGTTCGTGCCGTTGACTGTCGGAGTGGTTGCATTGCGGCAGAATGTGAAGAAAATGTGATTACTTGGATTTTAGGGCGCCATCGCGCCGCATTTTTCGTCGTATGACGCGATGTGCACCATAGATGGCGATTTGCTGAAAACGTTGGAAAATAGCGGTTTTATGATTGCGACACGCCGAGGGTTGCGTTCTTTCCGATTCTGAGTATATTTACTCCATGTGCTCAGCGAGAACAAAAACCTCGCCAAGACCAACGCCCCTTTAGCTCAGTTGGTTAGAGCAGCTGACTCTTAATCAGCGTGTCCAGGGTTCGAATCCCTGAGGGGGCACAGACAAGACCCAAGCCAATGGCTTGGGTCTTTTTCGTATTTCGGACATGCGTCCACCCAAAGCCGCGTTACTTCCTCCGTACGGAGTAAGGTAGTGCGCTGTTGTCCGCCCAGAGCGGAATCGCAATTCATCTCGAATCGCACGAATCGTAAGAATCGTTAGAGAAGAAGCAATAGAGGAAACTGCAGTGGAATACACACTCTTCACCAAGCTTGCCGCGGAATTCGTCGGCACCGCCGTGCTGATGGTCTTCGGCAACGGCGCTGTCGCCAACGCGGAACTGAAAAACACCAAGGGCTACCATGCCGGCTGGCTGAACATCGCCATGGGCTACGGCTTCGGCGTCATGTTCCCGGTCCTGATGTTCGGCGGCGTCTCCGGCGCCCACATCAACCCGGCCATGACCCTCGCGCAGGCCGTCAACGGCATGTTCCCGTGGAACGAGGTCCTGCCGTACATCATCGCCCAGCTGCTCGGCGCAGTGGCGGGCCAGCTCATCGTGTACGTCACCTACCTGCCGCACTACAAGGACACCGACGATGCCGAAGCCATCCTCGGCACCTTCTGCACCACCGACGCGCACAACGACCGCGTGAACTACTTCCTCAACGAGTTCTTCGGCACCTTCATGCTGGTGCTCGGCGCCCTGTGCTGCCTGTCCCTGCCGTGGGGCAAGGCGAACCCGGCCGCCGCATCCATCGTCGTCGGCTTCATCGTGTGGGGCCTCGTGACCTCCATGGGCGGCCCGACCGGCCCTGGTCTGAACCCTGCCCGCGACCTCATGCCGCGCCTCCTGCACGCCATCCTGCCGATTCCGAACAAGGGCGATTCCCGCTGGGGCGAGGCCTGGATTCCGGTCGTGGCCCCGATCGCAGGCGCGATCGTCGGCGCGTTCCTGTTCAAGGTGCTGTTCGCCTGAGCATTACTTTGACGATTGCCGGCATTCGTCTGACATGCTGGTAAGGCCCGTGATTCCCTCCGGAATCGCGGGCCTTACGCATAGGTGGTATGCATGGCGGTCGGCGGCTTCGGCATGTTGACTGAGACTGGTACTGTTGCCGAAGAGAGAAACATCACCATATCGGGAGGCTGGATTGAAGCGGATTCGTCGTATCATACGTGCGCTCGATCCGAAAGCCGACGCCACAATGGGCCAACGGGAACGGCTTGAGGCGTTTCGCATCCGCAGGGCCGCCGCGCTGGTGCTCGTGCTGTTCCTGCTGATCGCATCGATGACGTCCTGCAGCGTGCACGCACTGCTGGTCCGCATGACGCCGAACACGCAGACGACGGCACAAGCCACGCATTCGACGTCGGCCAAGAAGCCAGCCAAGAAAACAGCCAAAACCAATCAGCATAAGACGGCCAAAAAAACCAAACCGGAAACCAAACAATCGCAGGAAGAGCAGGCCGTCGCCAAAGCGGTGAGCGCGCAATCGGCGGCACTGAGCGACGACGAGAAAACCGCGATTCTGAACAAAGCGCAGGAAACCGCGCAAAACAGCGGCAAACCGGTAACGCAATACCATTACTGCATCGCAACCAAAGGAAACGTCGGTTCGGCCGACGAATTCGGCAACGCGGCGTTCCGCATCCTCAACGACGAACACGGATGGCCACGCGCCGGAGCCATATTCGACCAATCCACGGACGGCAACTGCGATTTCAATCTCGTGCTGTCCCAAGCGTCGGAAATGACGTCGTTCTCGCCATCATGCTCGGTGGAATACAGCTGCAGGGTCGACAACAACGTGATCGTCAACGACGACCGTTGGAACGGTGGCACGCAACAATGGCTCGCCGCCGGCGGCAACCTGGCGCGATACCGCACGATGGTGATCAACCATGAGGTCGGACACCGGCTGGGGCACATTGACAACGAAACGACCTGCGCCGGCGAAGGCCAGTTGGCGCCGCTGATGCAGGAGCAATCCATGCATTTGGACGGCTGCAAGGTCAACGAATATCCGCTTGACTCGGAGCTGTGGATCGGCTGAACGTCGACTGCTTCCCGTTATTTTCTGCTGCTTTCTGCTGTTTCCCGGACTGACCGGGTCGTCTCGGCAATTCGGCGAGATCCGGCCAGCCGTTGTCACAAGCCGAAATACGCGTCGAAATCGTCTTGGCTGATACTGCGGTCGGCCGTATCGGCCCGTACCTTACCCCAATCGAACTCCTGCAACGCCTCGACGGCGCTCATCGGCTGCGGACTGGTATGCGCGGAATCGCCCTGCAAACCAAGCAGCCACGCACAATAGCCGACAACCTGCTCCGCGGTGACGCCATGCGCGCGCAGCGCCCCCATATCCAAAGAACGCTCGCGTTTGGCGAGCCTGCGGCCGGCCGCGTTGTCGATAAGCGGCAGATGCGCGTACCGTGGGTTTTCGGGGTTATATGGGGTGTATTGCGATTGTGGTGCGTGCTGCGATGGTGCAGAAGCCTGCGTTTTCGCCTTGCGGAATCCCGCCTTGATAAGTGCTTGGCGAATGGCGATTTGCAAGGCGTTCGACCGGAGCAGGTCGCGGCCGCGCACGATGTCGTCGACGCCCATGTCAAGATCGTCCACGACCACCACCAGCTGGTAGGAGAACAGGCCGTCGGCGCGGCGCACGATGGTATCGCCGACGTCGTGCGCCAGATTGAATTCCTGATGGCCGAACACTGCGTCATCGAATTGGACGGTTGCGTGCGGGTTTGTGTCGGCGGGCATGGCGATGCGCAGCGAATGGCGGTCGCCGTTGGCCAGCCGCCGCCGGACGGTATCCGGATTGCTGGCGATAAGCCGGCGGCACGTGCCGGGATACACCATGAAACGGTCGCCTTCCTGCGGTGCGGAGGCTGCGCGGATGTCGGCGCGCGAGCAGAAGCAAGGGTAAATCAGCGGGGTTGTGCCAGCGATTGCGTTGTTGGCTGTGCTGCCGACTGCGGGGGTGTGGTCGTTGCGCTCGTCAAACGGCGAATCGTATGCGTCGTCAATCGTCAGGTTTTCCAAGCAATGCAGCGCCTCACGGTACAGGTCGTGCCGAGCGGATTGGAACACCGGATCGCCGTCCCAATCCAAGCCAAGCCAATGCAGATCGTCCATCATCAGTTCGGCCGCGCCGGGCACCACGCGCGGTTCGTCGATGTCTTCGATGCGCAGCAGCATGTCGTCGCCGCGGCTGCGCGCGGACAGCCATGCTCCGAGCATCGCATAGATGTTGCCGATGTGCATGCGGCCTGATGGGGTGGGGGCGAAACGACCTGGCACGGGGTTCCTTCCTGTCGTTGGCGGGCGGTTCGGTGTTGCCGATGCGGAGACCGGTTGCGCCGATGCTTGCAACTGTACCTGCATCGGCGGCCGGAACGGCGGGTTTCGTGGGACGCGATTGCGGAATGCGTTGCTGGACGTGCGGTGACGTGCCATGCCGAGGTTGCAGCGTGCTCCGAAAACGTGCCGTCGCTGTGAGATATCTCACAGTGTGAGAAGGATATTTAGCGCATGGTGATACGGGCCGCGCGTTTCGTTTGGGGTGTGCGTAAGGTGGTGTGCGTCATCCGGTATTCTGGGTGGTGATTTCGGCAATTCGGTCTATGCGTTATCGGTATGGCCGGTCAAAAGGGGATTTACAAGGGGCGAATATGACGAAGCGACAGTTCAGCAGAGCGGAAATCGAATACCTGCGTACATTGCCGTCGATCGACGCGGTGACGGACAGCAGAATCACGTATGCGAAGGAATTCCAAATCGACTGCATGAGGCGGTATCTGCAGGGGGAGAAGCCAACTGCGATTTTCATTTCCGCGGGATTGAGCCCATCGGTCATCGGGCACAAGCGCATCGAACGCAATATCGCACGCTGGAAGCGTGACGAGGACATCATGCGCAAGGCGGCCGAAGAGCCGGAACCGCATGATACGGCTGTGGACAGCCACAATGCGATGTCGGAAGTGCCGTTGGGCAAGATCCAATCGCTGGTATGCCAGGTGATGGTGTTGAGCGATCGCGTCGATAAATTGGAGCGTTTGGTGGAGGGACTGCGCAAGGGGGATAAAATCTGAAAAAAAGTTTTCAGATTTATTGGTTTTTTCCGGCGGTTCGCGCGCATTTATCTGATACCTTAAATGTGTAGACGGAGTCTTTGAAGTCCCCCTTCTACTGCCGTCTGGTTTTATAGCCCGCGCGAATTTATGACCGCTTTATCGCTTCACTTCAGGTCATCGCGCGGGCTTCTTTATACGTTGTCGGCGGTTTTCTGGTAACACTGGTATCGAAATATCAGCCGACATGCCGGAAACAGTGGTGCCGGCCGCGGACCGGCGGTCGAATGAACTTGCGAGAGGTGGACGATGACTGCATACATGGATCACAAGAACCTCGCCAACGAGGTGATCGACGATGCGCGCGCACGTGAGATCACGGACGGCGTGCATCGTGTGCTCGACCGCATCGCGGCCGCTGAGGAACAAGCCGGACGCGAAGCCGGCTCCGTGCGCCTGCTGGCCGCCACGAAGACGCGCGACATCGGCGAAATCATGGTTGCGATTGATGCCGGCGTGCGCATGATCGGCGAGAACCGTCCGCAGGAAGTGACGGCGAAGGCCGAAGGGCTGGCACGGCGATGCGCGGAACGCGGGTTTTCGCTGGGCGTCGCAGGCGCCGCGCCGGATGCTGCGGCGGAGCATATTCCATTCCACCTGATCGGCCAGCTGCAAAGCAATAAAATCGGCAAAGTGCTGCCGGTGGTCGACACTATCGAATCTGTCGATTCAATCGATTTGGCAGAAAAAATTTCACGTAGAGCCGTGGCTCGCGGTATTACTGTCGGCGTGCTGCTGGAAGTCAACGAATCCGGCGAGGAATCGAAATCCGGTTGCGATCCGGCGCACGCCATCCGCATCGCGCAGAAAATCGGCACGTTGGACGGCATCGAATTGCGGGGACTGATGACGATCGGCGCGCATGTGCACGACGAAACGGTGATTCGCCGCGGTTTCTCGCACCTGCGCAAGACCCGCGACCTCATCCTCGCATCCGGCGAACCGGGCACGGACCGTTGCCGGGAACTGTCGATGGGCATGACCGGCGACATGGAACTGGCCATCGCCGAAGGTTCCACCATCGTGCGCGTCGGCACTGCGATTTTCGGTGAGCGTGCGTTCATCTGAGTTGCTTTCTTTGACGCTTTTTCTGTTTTTTTTAAGGATTTGCGGGGCTCGTCCGCCTGGATTGCATTCGTCTGGCTTACATTCGTCTGACTTGCATTCCTCTGAAAAACGGCTTGTCTGAGCTGCGTTCCGCCGGTAGGTGGGGTGCTGCGCGGTTTGGTGCCAAAATTGCCGGTTTCGTGCCTGAAACCGTTGTCTTTCTAGGGGTAAGCCCTCCTATAGGGGGCAAGGGCTTTCGTATGGCGGGTGTGAACATGGGTGTGTTCGAAGGAGAAACCCATGTTTTGGTCTGCCTCTCGATTGATGAGTAAACCCGTCCGTCTGCTCGCCCGCAGGACGGATTCCTACGTGCATGCGCATACGGTGCTGCGTTCGCCCATGCGGCTGTTCGGTGCCGTGGCGGGCGCCTCGGCTGATTCCTATGATGCCGGTGACGATAACGATGGCATCGGCAATGGCGCCGGAGTCGGATCTGATGCCGATGCAGCTGCCGACAGTGGTCATGCCGGAACTGTTGCGTTCGCTGGAACGTCTGCTGGAACGTTCGCTGGAACGCCGTCGTTTTACGAGGCGATTGACATTGCCGATGTGGTTCGCGCGCGCAGGCTGCGGCGGATTCGTTTCATATTGGTGCGGTGCGTGTCCGTGCTGCTGATCGTGGGCGCGGTGGTGGTCGCGTCGTTGCCGTTCGCCATGCAGGCGCATTCCGCGCGGCGCTTGGCCGAGACATCCGATTCGGCGGCTCGCACGGTTGCCGGATGGCCGTATCCGATGGCGATGGAGGAGTTGGAACGGGCGCGCGCATACAATCGGCGGCTTGCCGTGGAAGGACAGCCGGTATTGGGCGAGGCGGCCGATCCGTTCACTACCAGACCGGCTGGCACTGCCGGAGATGCTGATGTCGCCGACGATTCGGCGCCTTCCGGCGGTTCCGGGCTTTCCGCGGCGGACACGGACGCGAACTATCAGGGCCTGCTGGATTCCGGCGCAGGCATCATGGGCACGGTATTGGTGCCCAAAATCGGCGTGGAACTGCCGATTCGGCATGGTACGTCCGAACCGGTGCTCGCCGTCGGCGCAGGGCATCTGTACGGCACCAGCCTGCCGGTCGGCGGCACTGACTCGCATACGGTGGTCACCGGGCATCGCGGCCTGGTCAAATCGTTGATGTTCACACGGCTCGACGAACTGCACGACGGCGATTTCATGTACATCAAAGTGATGGACGAGACGCTGGGATACGAAGTGGACCGAATCAGCGTGATCGAACCGGACGACGTCTCACGGTTGAAAATCGTGCCCGGCGAAGACCGGCTGACGTTGATGACCTGCACGCCATACGGCATCAACACGCATCGGCTGCTAGTCTCTGGGCATCGCGTCGCAATACCGCTGCCCGCGCCAGATCCGGCCGACGTGCGCGACGAACGTGCGACCGAACTGGGCGCGCTCGCCATGACCATCGTTTGCACGATGGGCGGCATGCTGTTGTGCTGCATGGTCGTGCGGTCGATGCGGCCCCGACACCGAATCATGCGGCACGCTTCCGCCTGGCCGCGTAAAGGATAAGGGGGAAGGCCGCGATTTTCGCGGGTCCGCACGTTCCCCGAACCCATCAATGGAGGGGACGGGTTTCAAAACGTTCATCCATAAGGTTCAAGGCATGGAGGCGCATAGGCAATTCGCCGCAGCGCCATGAGAGATGGACATGTCATGAAGTGGATGAAGGACCCGCTTGCCGGCTTCATAAGCCGGTGTGGCGCGCGGATGGGAAAATTCACCGCATTGCTTGTCACGATTGCGATGCTGGCCGGCACCACGGGAGCCGGCGCGACCGCGTTCGCCGACGAAACGGTGACGGATGGCGGCAACGTGGCCGCCGAATCCGCAGCGAGCCAGCCGGAATCGACGCAACAATCCGATGCTGAAAACGCAGTCGGATCGGACGTTGCCGACATTGCCGGGCAAGATGTTGCCGGACAGTCCGCAACGGACGATGACGACGCACAATGCCTTACGGACGACGGCGAATCGCATCAGCCATCGAACGAACAAGCGCAATCGCAACTGCAGTCGCAATCGCAACCGGAACAACCGTCGGAGACGATGCCGGAACAGCGGCAGCCGTGCGATAAGACGGAACAGCCGAATGAGCAGAAGGAGCAGGAACGGCAGGCGGTTAGGCAGCCGACGGCTGAGAACGCTGACGTACCTGCAAATGGTGCTGCACCGACTCAAGACGGCGATCGAAACGACCATGCCGGCGAAAATCGCACGGATGCTGTGGCGAATGGCGATGCGGGCGCGACAGCCGATGACGGCAAAACCGGCGATGCGGACGATGCTGACAACGATGGCAACACTGCTGAAGATGCCGACGCCGACGAACACATCATGCGCGATCGCTTCACCTTCAATCGCAAAACCGTGATGCGTGCCGCGCGTAACGTCGCCGTGCCGCAGCCGGACTGGCGCTCGTGCTGCGCTTCCGCGAATCGGATACGCCGATGGCGGTCTGAGCGGGCCAGCAGACAGGCAACGGGGCTTGTTCGGGCGGGTGAGTCGTTGAGCGATCAACGGTTCACCCGCTTTTGCTGTGACGAATACGGGTGATTTAGGGTTTAGTACCGCCTGAAATGGTTGGAAAAACGCCATTCGTACCGGTATGATGGAACACGAAGCGAACAACGAATCGGATTGCGGCCTTGCATCGCAAACACGTATCGCAAGCGCGCATCGCAAGCCGAATCGCAAGCCGAACAGGGGAATGGCATGACGGAGGCCATTCGACTGCCGTGCGGTGGAAGGGAGCCGCCGCACGCCAAGCCGAAAGGGAACATCATGTGCAACGGTGGGGGAGCGTTCAGTCCGGAAGAAGTCGAATATCTGCGCTCGCTGCCGGTGGTGGCCGAAGCGACGTCGCGACGCATCACCTACACGGAATCGTTCAAACACAACTGCATGCGCCGGTACCATGCGGGCGAATCGCCGGTCGAACTGTTCCGCGAAGCCGGACTCGACCCATCGCTGATCGGCTATAAGCGCATCGAACGTTGTTTCGCGCGCTGGCGCAAGATTGCCTGCCGTATGGGCACGGACCGGCTGGTATCGGTTGATGGGAATGGTGGAGTGATGCCATCGGCGTCGGCGGGTGTGGTTCCGTCGGCGGACTCGGCGGAAGCTGCTCGATCTGCGGTATCGCAGCCGGTGCAGCCAACGCAAACGACGGAAACGCAAAGCAATGCGACGCTGCCCGCGCCGCGCAACGCAGCCGAAGCCCCGATTCTGTCGGGAGGTGACGTGCGCGACCTGCTCATCGCCCAGCAGGTGCGCCGCATCGACGAGCTGGAACGCGAGGTGGCGGCGTTGCGGGCGGAACTGCATTGCGAATAATCGCAAAAATCGTAAAAAATGCGAGCAATCGGCATCGTCCGCAAAGCGACGCATGTCGAGAACGGCGGGCGTGGCGAGCGGGTAGACTTGCGGGTATGAGAATCGCACGTTTTACGCATAATGATGTACCGCAGTACGCCTTCGTTCAGACCGACAAGAACGACGGCAAGGACTATCTCGTAGCCTTGAACGGCTATCCGCTGTCCGGCCAGGCCGTCGAGCCGACCGGCGAGCGCTATCCGGTGGATGGTGACGGCATTCGTCTGCTGGCTCCGGTGATTCCGTCGAAGGTGTACGGTTTGGCGAAGAATTATGAGGCGCATGCGCAGTTCATGCATGAGGCCGGTCATTCCGATATCAAGCATGCGCCGGAGGATATGGTGATTTTCACCAAGCCGAGCACGTCGGTGATTGGTCCGGATGATCCGATTGTGATTCCGCTGTGTTCGAATGATATGAATTTCGAGCCGGAGTTGGCTGTGGTGATGGGTCGTATCGCCAAGAATGTGCCGGTGGAGCAGGCCATGGATTATGTGCTGGGTTTCACGTGCGTGAATGATGTGACGTTGCGTGATCTGCAGGGTCTTGATCCGACGTGGACGCGTGCGAAGGGTTTTGATACGGCGTGCCCGTTGGGTCCGTGGATTGTGACGCGTGACGATGTGGATTGGAAGGATGCGAAGATTTCCTTCACGCTCAACGGTGAGGATGTGCCGATGGCGTCGGGTACCACGGCGAATCTGATTCACGGCATTCCTGAGCAGATCGCGGCGATTACGAGTTTCACCACGCTGCTGCCGGGCGATGTGATTATGACGGGTACGCCGAACGCGTCGGGTCATCTGGATCCGGGTGACGAGGCGATCGTGCACGTCGAGGGCATCGGCGATCTGCGCAACGTGGTGGTGCGCGGCTGATTTTCGGCTTGCTGGCGGACTTTGGATTAGGCGGGTTTGCAACGTTTCGTGATTTCGTTACGTTGCTGCCCGCCTTTTTCGTATGTATTGCGATTGCCGGTGAGCGCTGGTGATTGTCGGTGACTGCCGTCCTGTGTCGAAAGACGGTTTTGAGAAACGCAAAAAGTTGAGTGTGTGGGACTCAAGTTTTGGGAATATAATGGCGATGAAGTCGGTTGAGCATATCAGACAACGACATATGCGTCCGAACGCCGGCCCGGTAGCGAAGGCCGGGCGGCCGGGCGCGAACCATGGAGGATGATATGGAACAGAAGTTCACGCAGATGGCGCAGGAAGCGCTTTCGGACGCCGTTCAGAACGCGGCGGCGCTGGGCAATCCGCAGGTAGACACCCTGCACCTGCTGGACGCGATGCTGCGTCAGGAAAACAGCATGGCCCGCGCGCTCATCGAAGCGGCAGGCGGCAACGCGCAAAACGTGAGCGCCGAAGTGCATCAGGCGATGCAATCGCTGCCGAGCGCCAGCGGATCGACCACAACGCAGCCGGACGTCAGCAGGCAGCTGTCGGCGGTGCTATCGCAAGCCGAAAAAGAAATGCAACGGAGGGGAGACGAGTACGTCACCGTCGACCTCATGCTGGTCGCAATCGCGGCCGCGAAACCGAATCAAAGCGCGGACATCTTGGAAAAGAACGGTCTTACCGCGGATAAGCTGCGTAACGCCCTGACCGCCGCGCGCGGCAGCGACCGCAAGGTGACCAGCGCCGACGCGGAAGGCTCGTATAAAGCTTTGGAGAAGTACTCCACCGATTTGACGGCCGCCGCGAAGGAAGGCAAGCTCGACCCGGTGATCGGCCGCGACCAGGAAATCCGCCGCGTCATCCAGATCCTGTCCCGCCGTACCAAGAACAATCCTGTGCTGATCGGCGAGCCTGGCGTCGGCAAAACCGCCGTCGTCGAAGGCCTGGCGCAGCGCATCGTCGCCGGCGACGTGCCGACCACCCTGCAGAACAAGAAGCTTATCTCGCTTGACTTGGGCTCCATGGTGGCTGGTTCCAAGTACCGTGGCGAATTCGAGGAACGTCTGAAGAGCGTGCTTGAGGAGATCAAGAAGGCCGACGGGCAGATCATCACCTTCATCGACGAGATCCACACCATCGTCGGCGCGGGCGCGGCCGAAGGCTCCATGGACGCGGGCAATATGCTCAAGCCCATGCTGGCCCGTGGCGAACTGCGCCTGATCGGCGCCACCACACTGGACGAATACCGTGAGAACATCGAAAAGGATCCGGCGCTCGAACGTCGTTTCCAGCAGGTGTTCGTGGGCGAGCCGAGCGTGGAGGACACCGTCGCCATCCTGCGCGGCATCGCGCCGAAGTATGAGGCCCACCACAAGGTGACCATCGGCGACGACGCGCTGGTCGCGGCGGCAACCCTGTCGAACCGCTACATTTCCGGACGCCAGCTGCCGGACAAGGCCATCGATCTGGTGGACGAGGCCGCAGCGCACCTGCGCATGGAACTCGACTCCTCGCCTGAGGAAATCGACGAACTGCGCCGCCAGGTGGACCGTCTCAAGATGGAGAAGTCGTACCTGCTGGGCAATCCGAAGAACGACAAGGCCGCGGAAAAGGCCGAAGCGGAACTGGACGACAGCGCCAAGGACCGTCTCGCCGATTTGAACCAGGAAATCGCCGACAAAAGCGAAAAGCTCAACGGGCTGAAAGCGCGTTGGGACGCCGAAAAGAACGGCCACAACCGTATCGGCGACCTGCGCAAGAAGCTCGACGAGCTGCGTACGCAAGCCGAAAAGTACGAGCGCGAAGGCGACCTGGCGAAATCGTCAGCCATCAACTACGGCGAAATCCCGGCCATCCAGAAGGAAATCGCCCAAGCCGAGAAGAACGAGGCGGAATCGGGCGGAGCCGACAATGCCAACGCCGACGTGCCGATGGTCCCCGACCGCGTCGACGCCGACTCCATCGCCGAAATCGTCTCCGACTGGACCGGCATCCCCGTGGGCCGTCTTATGCAGGGCGAAAACGAGAAGCTCCTGCACATGGAGGAGTACCTCGGCAAGCGCGTGATCGGCCAGAAGGAAGCCATCCAAGCGGTTTCCGACGCCGTGCGTCGCTCGCGTGCCGGCATCTCCGACCCGAACCGTCCGACCGGATCGTTCCTGTTCCTCG
>OJSD01002759.1_pt1 | contig 15830 bp, 9 predicted proteins | sample 1599391 | NCBI WGS metagenome assembly OJSD01 (sample SAMN04168656, study PRJEB22393) | human gut metagenome | biome: human gut microbiome; feature: stool | host: Homo sapiens | collected 2014-03-17 | reverse complement strand
GCGACCACCGAGATCTACACTCTTTCCCTACACGACGCTCTTCCGATCTCTGATCGACGACTATGCCCATCATCCTGCCGAGCTGAAGGCAAGCATCCTTTCCGTGAAGGAGCTGTATGCCGGACGCAAGGTGACCGGTATTTTCCAGCCGCACCTTTACACCCGTACGCGTGACTTTGCCGCCGACTTTGCCGCCAGCCTCTCGCTCCTGGATGAACTGATACTGCTGGATATCTACCCGGCACGTGAGGAGCCGATACCGGGTGTCACTTCACAGATTATCTTCGATGCCGTGACCATTGCCGACAAGCGGTTGATCCGCAAGGAGGAACTGTTGGACGTGGTGGCTGCCGAAGCCGGTAATCTCGAAGTCGTCCTGATGGTCGGAGCCGGCAATATTGAACTGTTGGTAGATCCGGTAAAACAAATATTGGATAAAAAAGAATAAATCGTGATCCGTATCGTATCCATAATCGTTGCAACACTGTTGTTCTGCTACATCGTGTTTGTCTCCTTCTTCTTTCGGGAAAGCAGGCAGAAGGAGTTGTGCCGTGACCTGCAAGTAGTGGTCGTGGACAGCCTTGACAAGCATTTTGTGAGCGAGAGCGATTTGGTGCATATCCTCAAGAAGGCTGACTTGAACCCGATCAAGAGGCCGATGGACGAGATCAACACCGACCGGATTGAAAACGAATTGCTGAAAAATGAAATGATTGCCCGTGTGGAAGCTTACAAGACTCCTTCCGGCATGATTAAATTGGAAGTGGAGCAAAAAATTCCTATCTTGCGTGTGATAAGTCCGAGAGGCAACTATTATGTGGATAATTTGGGAAGCACGATGCCTGTCAGCCGCCGCTATGTGGCGCACGTTCCGGTTGTGAGCGGATATGTGGAAAAAGAGCTGGCGGTAACCGACTTATACAAATTTGCATTATTTTTGCAGGAGAATGATTTCTGGAATAATCAGATAGAACAGATTTACGTTCATCCTGATAACGAGGTGGAGCTGATTCCGCGGGTCGGTAACCATCGTATCGTACTGGGCTCCTTTGCTGATTTCGAGGAGAAGCTGGACAATCTCCGGCTCTTCTACGAGAAAGCGATCCCGAAGGTGGGGTGGGAGAAGTACAGCATTATCAGTTTAAAATATAAGGATCAGATTGTTTGTACTAAAAGATAGAGAATATGGCATACACAGACTTTATAGCGGCCATCGACCTTGGCTCTTCTCACATGGTCGGCATGGTAGGCGCGAAAGGCCCTGCCGGGACACTTTCCATCATTGCCTACGAAGTGGAGAACTCCGATACCTGTATACGAAGAGGATGTGTATATAATATAAAAGATGCAGCCGGCAAGATCGTGCGGTTGATCCGCAAGCTGGAAAACAAATTGGGTGGTTCCCGTATCGGTAAGATATATGTCGGGGTGGGAGGTCAGTCGCTTCGTTCGATTAACCATGCCGTGTCGAAAGTGCTCGGTAGCGGTACGGTGACTGAAGAGGTACTGAAGGAACTGGATCAGGAATGCCGGCAGTATCGTCCCGATATGCTGGACGTGCTGGATATAGCCGCTCCCGTTTATTATCTCGACAACCAGCCGGAAACCCATCCGATAGGTTTGGGGTGTTCGCGTATTGAAGCCCACTATAAGTTGCTCGTTGGCCGTCCGTCTCTTCGTCATGCCGTAACCACGAACATGGCGGAGCAGATCAAGCTCGATGTGGCAGGTGTTGTTGTTGCGCCGCTGGCGTTGGCAGACCTGATCCTGACGGAACAGGAGAAATTGAAAGGGTGTGCGTTGATCGACTTCGGTGCAGGCGTCACCTCTGTCACGATGTACAAGGATGGCAGTCTGGCCGGTCTCTACGTTATTCCGTTGGGCAGCCATCTGATCACTCGCGACTTGATGTCCTTGGGTATGCCGGAGAAGGAAGCGGAACGTGTCAAGCGCACCTACGGCAACGCTATCTGGGAAAAAGATAACGAACAGCAGATGGTCACGGTAGACTTGGCCGACGGACAGCATTCGAGCGAGATCAAACTTTCGGATATCAATATGGTGGTGGAAGTCCGCAGCCGTGAGATCATCGAAAACATATACGCCCGCATGGAAGATGCGGGAGTGGCGAAAGATCCCGGTTACAGTATCGTGATTGCCGGCAACGGAGCCGCTCTGAAGAACATGCGTGAAGCCCTCAGCGAACGTTTCAAGATGGATGTTCGTTATGCTTCCGTCCGGAAAGATCTGATTGCCGACGGCGAGATGATTGCCAATAATCCCGAGTATACGACCGCAGCCGCCCTGTTGCTAAAAGGAACGGAGAACTGCGCCCTTTATATCGCTCCCGAACCGGAGAGACCGAAAGTGGTAGAACCGAAGATCGAGCCGAAAGAAGAACCCGTGATCGCTGAAATAGAAGAAAAGCAGGAGGAACCGCCTGTTGAAAAGCAGTCAGCGGCTACGACTAAGAACCGCAATTCCGGAACAAAGAAGGAGGAAGAGAAAAAGAACCGTAAGGGCTGGGGTATCGGCGACCTTTTCAAAAATGCGGTGGATAAGGTGGGAGAAGGCATTGACAAGGCCTTGAAAGATGAGCAATAATCGGTAACAATAAAAGACAGACGACAATGGACGATAATACATACGATTTTGATTTGGCAAAAGCGCCTCAGACAATCATCAAGGTGATCGGTGTCGGTGGCGGTGGTGGTAATGCGGTCAGCAATATGTATCGCGAAGGTATCCGGGATGTATCTTTCGTGTTATGCAATACCGATAATCAGGCGTTGCAGAAGTCGGAGGTTCCTAATAAATTGCTGATCGGACAGAATACGACGCATGGACTTGGTTCGGGGAATGTTCCGGAAGTGGGAGAAAAAGCCGCCTTGGAAAGTGAAGAAGACATCTACCGGATGTTGGATGACGGTACTCGTATGGCCTTTGTTACGGCCGGAATGGGAGGTGGTACGGGAACAGGAGCCGGGCCGGTAGTCGCTAAGATCTCTAAAGATATGGGGATTCTGACTGTCGGTATCGTTACGATACCTTTTGTCTTTGAAGGACGGCCGAAAATCGTGAAAGCGCTCCGTGGTGTCAGAAATATGGCGCAGAATGTCGATTCGCTTTTAGTGATTAACAATGAGCGATTGAGAAATTTTGCCGACATGCCGGTTCCACAAGCGAATCGTAAAGCGGATGAAACATTGACAATCGCGGCCAAGAGCATAGCCGAAATCGTGACGACCGATTTGGAACAGAATGTCGACTTTGCCGATGTCGACACGACGATGCGTAACAGTGGCGTAGCTTTGATCAGTATCGGTTTCGGAGAAGGAGAAGGACGTTTGCGACAAGCGATTACGGAAGCTTTGGAGAGTACGTTGGTCAACGATGTGAACAATATTTTCAATGCTAAACGGGTAGCGTTTGTCATTTATTATAGCCATGAAGACGAACTTCGTATCAGTGAAATGGACGATATACATGATTTCATGTCGCAATTCAAGACTGAATACGAGGTGAAGTGGGGACATGGTTATGATGACAGTTTAGGGCATAAGATCAAGATTACGATCTTGGTGACCGGTTTCGGGTTGGAAGATATCCTGACCAAGACGGAACAGCAGGAGCTTGTCACAGAAGAACAACTGCGCGAAATGGCAGAGAAGGAAGAAGCGGAAAGAAAAAGACGAGCGGAAGAAGATGCCTTGATGGGACGTTATTACGGTGAATATATCGACTCGCGTCCGAATGCCGAAATCGTTGTATTTGCCGTCGACGAATTGGACGATGATGCTCTGATCTCTTTCATGGAAGACAAACCTGCCTACAAGCGGACTGCCAAAGACGTGCAGCAGATACGCCGGAAGGGTGAGGAACCGGTACGTACCCAAGGCATGTCGTTCACCTCGCCTGCCACTAACCAAAACAAGAAGCCTAAATCTGGCGGCACAGTTATTAGTTTTAGGTAATGAATAATGACTAATTGATAATTAATAATGAAAAATTAATGATGAGTAGTTGGATACGCGAAGGTTTAATTATTCATTCTTAATTCTTTAATTTACAAAACTATGGATTTGTTCGAAAGAGTCAGCGAAGACATTAAAAACGCAATGAAGACGAAAGATAAAGTCGCCCTTGAAACACTGAGAAACGTGAAGAAGTTTTTCCTCGAAGCGAAGACCGCTCCGGGAGCCAACGATACATTGACAGATGCCGATGCATTGAAGATCATGCAAAAGCTCGTCAAACAGGGTAAGGATTCCGCCGCTATCTACGTGCAGCAGGGACGTCAGGATTTGGCCGATGTCGAACTGGCACAGGTAGCCGTTATCGAAAAGTACCTGCCGAAACAGATGTCTGCCGAAGAGCTGGAAGTCGAGCTGAAGGCAATCATTGCACAGGTCGGGGCTACCGGTCCGAAGGACATGGGTAAGGTAATGGGCATTGCCTCCAAGGCATTAGCCGGGAAAGCCGAAGGACGTATGATCTCGGAAGTCGTTAAAAAACTTCTGAATTGAAGATTGGAAATGGAAAATTGAAAGATAAAGAAGAATTGTTTTACTTTTCAGTTTTCCATTTTCTCTCCCTTGTTGTATCCTTATCAATCTAATTTTCAATTCTCAATTTTCCATTTTCAATTACCGATTATGATTACTTTTGTTTGTTGCCTTATTGCACTCATCGTAGGTTATTTCATCTACGGTAAATTCATCGAACGTATTTTCGGCATAGATGCCAAACGGCAGACTCCTGCCTATACGCACCAGGACGGCGTGGATTATATTCCGATGCCAACTTGGAAAGTCTTTATGATCCAGTTTCTGAACATCGCCGGACTGGGACCGATCTTCGGCGCCATTATGGGAGCGAAGTTCGGAACCGCTTCTTTCCTGTGGATCGTGTTGGGAAGTATCTTTGCCGGTTCAGTACACGATTACCTGTCCGGGATGTTGTCCCTGCGTCATAACGGGGAGAGCTTGCCTGAGATTATCGGCCGTTACCTGGGCGTGAACTTCAAGCAGTTCATGCGTGGTTTTACGGTAATCCTGATGGTGCTGGTCGGCTCCGTGTTTGTGGCCGGGCCTGCCGGCTTGCTGGCAAAGCTGACACCGGAACATCTGGATACTACTTTCTGGATCATTGTCGTGTTCTTGTATTACATCCTGGCGACCTTGTTGCCGGTCGATAAGATTATCGGGAAAATCTATCCTTTGTTTGCTGCCGCTTTGTTGTTTATGGCGATCGGCATTCTGGTGATGTTGTTCGTCAATCATCCGCCGTTGCCTGAAATCACGGACGGGATGCCGAACACCTATCCCGGTCATCTGCCTATCTTCCCGATTATGTTCGTCAGCATTGCCTGCGGTGCCATTTCCGGTTTTCACGCGACACAAAGTCCGTTGATGGCCCGTTGCATCAAGAATGAGAAGTACGGACGTCCTATTTTCTTCGGCTCCATGATTACGGAAGGTATCGTTGCGTTGATCTGGGCTGCTGCTGCTACTTATTTCTATCATAACAACGGTATGGGTGAAAACAATGCTGCCGTTGTCGTCGACAGTATTACGAAAGAATGGCTCGGTACGGTAGGTGGTATATTGGCAGTCTTAGGTGTGATCGCCGCCCCAATTACCTCCGGTGATACGGCGTTTCGTTCGGCCCGCCTGATTGTGGCGGACTTTCTGCATCTTGAACAGCGCAGTGTCTCCAAGCGGCTCGTGATTTGCATTCCTTTGTTCTTGGTGGCTATCGCTCTTTTGCTTTACAGCCAGAAAGACAAGGATGGTTTCGATATGATTTGGCGCTATTTTGCTTGGAGTAACCAGACACTCGCGGTGTTTACCTTATGGGCATTGACTGTCTACTTGGTGATCTCGAAGAAGCCCTATATCGTTACGCTGATTCCGGCTTTGTTTATGACGGCTGTCTGCTCGACATACATCTTTGTCGCTCCTGAAGGCTTAGGCATGGAAAACGGCATTTCACAGATTATCGGCTTTGCCATAACAATCGTTGTTTTAGCCTTCTTCCTGGTTTGGAAGAAGAAGACCGGCAATATATAATATAGTAGGACCGGTCTTCTCTGGTACTCAAGGATGGCCGATGCTGCCTGCCCTTTGCCCGGAGTAGACCGGACGGTTAAGCCTTGATTTTTTGGTTACTTTTGGATCAAGCCAAAAGTAACAAGTAAACCATTATTTACCAGAAATCGAAGGAAAAATGTCAGAACTGTAAACTGAGGCTTGGCGGCAATCTCTTATCTTTATCCACAGAAACATATAAAAGGATAACTACCATGAAAAAACTGATAAGTTTAGTCAGCCTCTTTTGCCTGTCGGTCTTTTTACCTTTGTCTGTTATGGGAGAGCCCATTGACCGGGAGGCCGTTGTCAAGCGGCATCGCGTGTGTACGACCGGGACGCTTCTGAAAAGTCCGGCACAAGTAGGTAACGGCAAGTTTGCCTTCGGGATGGATATAACCGGATTGCAGACCTTCGTCCCCTTCAACACCCTGTCCGACTGGAGCTGGCATAGTTTTCCCCTCCCCGAAGGGATGAGAGCCGAAGATTACCGTCCGGTTGTCGTGGAGACGCACGGCAAAAAGATCGCCTATGAACTTCGCAATCCCGACCAGCCCGAACTGTCCGAATGGCTGACCAAGAACCCTCATCGCTATAACCTGGGCCGTATCGGTTTCCGTCTACTGCGTGAAGACGGTACGGAAGCGCGGGAAATTGACCTGGGCAATGCCCGGCAGGAAATCGATCTGTGGACAGGTGTTGTCTATAGCCGTTTCGAACTGAACCGCAAAGAGGTGAAAGTGCGTACCGTCTGCCATCCCGATAAAGATATGATCGGAGTCAGCATCGAGTCCGAACTGTTGAACGATGGTAATATGAGCATCTATCTCGACTTTCCTTATCCCGACGGACGCTATTTCAAACACTATATAGGACGCTACGACACGATCTCTGGCCATACTTCCACCTTCGAGAAGTTGGCTCCGAACTCGGTCCGTATCGCCCGTACGATGGATGACACGCACTACTACGCCACCCTTGACTGGACCGGCCCTGCCACTTTCAGCCGTGAATCTGAAAAGGCGCATACCTTCCTCCTCCAGCCCCAGCATACTTCCACCTTTTCCTTTACCTGCTGCTTCTCTCCTGAACCGGTCGCCGATGTGACCGAGTCGGTTGCCTCTATCGAACGGAAGAGTGCTGCCAGTTGGGAGAAATACTGGCGTTCGGGAGCTGCCGTCGACCTCTCCGGAAGCAAAGATCCCCGCTGGCTGGAACTGGAGCGGCGTATTGTCCTCTCGCAGTACTTGATGCGTGCAAATGAAAGCGGGCTGTTCCCACCTCAGGAATCTGGTTTGGTGAATAACGGCTGGTTCGGCCGTTTCCACTTCGAGATGATTTGGTGGCATGGCGTGCACTACGGGTTGTGGAACCGGATGGAATGTTTTGATAACTATCTGAACGTCTATAAGGACTTTATGCCGAAGGCTCTCGAACGTGCCAAGAGCGAAGGTCGCAGTGGTGCACGTTGGCCGAAGTGCACCGGAAACTTCAACCGCGAATGGCCTGGTAGCGCCCATGCCTATCTGATCTGGCACGAACCCCATCCGATCTACTTCGCCGAGATGCAATACCGTCAGAAACCTGTTCCCGAAACATTGGAGAAATGGAAAGACGTCGTGCTGAACACGGCCGATTATATGGCAGATTACCTTTTCTACGACAAAAAGACGAAACAATATGTCCTGGGTCCTCCTGTCGTTGTCGTTTCCGAGAATACGGACCCGTTGCAGACCATCAATCCGATTTTCGAGTTAGGCTATTTCCGCTATGGCTTGCGCACGGCGTTGGAATGGGCGGACCGGCTGGGCCTGTCGGAAAAAAGAACGAAGAAATGGAAGGAAGTACTTTCGAAGATGGCTCCCCTTCCCGTTGCCGACGGCGTCTATACCACCTACGAGGGCATCCCCGATATGTGGACAAAATATACCTACGAGCATCCGGCCCTGACCGGTGTCTACGGCATGTTGCCTGGTGATGGGGTAGACCTGCCGACCTTCAAGCGCACGTTGGAGAAAGTCAGCAAAGAATGGCAATTCAACCGCATTTGGGGTTGGGATTTCCCGATGTTGGCAATGGCTGCTGCCCGTACGGGACAGCCGGCACTGGCTATTGACATGCTGATGCACCCTTCCGCCGGATTCCAGTTCGACGAACATGGTTTGGCGACAGGTGGTCCGTTTCCCTATTTCCCTTCCAACGGAGCGTTGCTGACGGCAGTCGCCATGATGTGTGGCGGTTGGGACGGCTCGGAGGGTGAGGCTCCCGGTTTCCCGAAAGACGGGAGCTGGACGGTTCGCTACGAAGGGTTTGTGCCGATGCAGTAATAATGGCCGTTTGGGGGAGGAAAATCGGACAATCACCGAAAAACAAACAAATAGGCATCGGATCAAAAACGGATAAGTATCCCTCTGAAACGTAGTAAGCATCAAGGATTTCCTTGAAAAAGACCGATTTTTGAACCAAAACGGGACTGATGAAATTTAAGACTTGGTAATTGGGAAAATAATTTATTGTAAATCAAGTGATTGGTGGGTCAAAAAATGACTAAAAAAAACGTTCCTTTTTTTTAGTCATTTTTTTTGCCTATCTTCGAAGTTCGTATTGGAAAGATGGTTTTTTGTACTCCAATTGCTATCTAATTGATAAGAAAGGATATAGGGGTACGAATTTTTTTACAGAAAAGAGTTGTGGTTTAAAAAGGAATGCGTATTTTTGTCTCGGGAAAATGACAAATTTAAAGGAACGTTTTTGCTATCAAAGTACAAATGTTAACACGTGTACATTATATATACGTGTACATAATGATAGTAAGAAGTAAGAACTGATATTTCAATTAACTGTATTATTAATATTAAAATTTAGATTATGAACAAGAGATTTTCTACTCTCGTTGCTGCCTTCGCAGCAATTGCTACTGTCTCTTATGCACAGATCGGTGACAAGTATGTGCATTTGAAGACCAGTTCTGATTACCTGACTTGGGATAAGGCTTCTTTGGCAGACTCTGTGGCACTTGGTAGTAAAGGTATTACTAAGGCGGATATGGACTCTGCTTTGTGGAAAGCCAATTTGGTTCGTGTCAATATGCCGGGTAATGACTCTATCTACACATTGACGAACAAAGCTACTCAGAAACAGCTTTCTTTCTCTGCTAAATTGAATGGCGCAGATAAATTCGGTACGGCTATTGCTGCTGGTATTAGCGAATTTAAAATTAAACATGGTACGGGTGGTTATAGTATTATCGGTACAACTACTGATGGCAAGTTGGTTGAGATGACTCAAACTTCCGGCTTGTTGATGGTTGATGGCAAAACTGACAAAGCTGGTACAACAGGTACGGCTGCTGTTTTCACAGTAGAAGCAGCTGAAGCAAATTATGATGTAACAAAAGCAGACCTTGCTCCGGTTCTTCCTTCATTCAAATTTGACTTTGCCGGTCGTGACGGTGGTCTTTTCACTGCTAATGAATTGATTCCGGTTCCTGTCGGTAACAAATTCCGCTTCCAGGTAGTTGGTCAGGAAAACAGCACGAAGGGTACAAAGAAGCCGCAGTATATTACAATCGATACTGTAATGGTGGGTACTGCCGCTTCTGTAAAAGCTGCTTCTTTCCAGTTGGATACAACTATTACTGTTACATCTTCTGCATATAAAGGTGCTTTGAATGAAGGTTTGCAGACATTTACTTTGAAAATGGACTTGGGTAACGATTCTATCGTTATGACAACTGATTCTATTGTTCGTTTCAATACAGCTGGCGAATTTGAAGTTGCAGATCATGGTGCTGGTTCAGGAGTTACTTATCTTGTAGGTTACAAGAGCTTTGATGGTAGTGCTAAGTTGGTTGTAGACTCTATCCAGATCAATGCTCCGCTTATCACAATCTCTAAAGGTACTCCGGTTAAACTGGCTGGTGGAACAGGTGTTTATTCTTTGCAGTTTAAAGGTACAGGCGGTAATGCAACTAATAATGATAAGTATTTGACTGGTACAAGTGGTACTTATGCCGAAGCTGCTTCTGTATATGTTCCTTCTACTCAGTTCTATGTAAAGGAAAACGAAGATGGTACTTATTCTGCTCAGGCTCGTGATATTGTCTCTGCAACTGTTTCTTCAGGCGTTACCACAGGCTCTAATGGTGAAAGTTTAGCTGTTGTTGCTCCGGCACAACCGTTTACAAATCAACCTTTGTACGCAGTAGATGCAGCTAAGAGCATTTACACTACTGTTGGTGGTGATACTTTGGTATTCACAAAACTCGATGTAGATATGGCTAACAAGCACATCGGTTACAAGTACTATACAAAAGAAGAAATGGGTTACGGTGCTGTTAAGTTCAATCTGGCTTCTAAAGCTGCTGATGATATCTATTTGACTTTGGTTCAGGATTCTGTAATTGCTGGTGCTAAAGGTGCTGACAAAGCTGTTGAATTGCGTCTGATGGAAGGGGCTGATTTGGCTACTGTTGGTGATACTATTTATTATGGTGCTCAGGCTTTAGGTGATACATTGGTTCGTGTTGCTTATGCAATGGAAAAAGCTTATAATGCTGAAGGTCGATTTGCTTATGAAGGCGCTGTTGTAAAATTGACATCTTCTACTAACGGAGCTGTTAATGAAAATCAAAAACGTTTCTTCTTCGCAGAAAATCCTGTCGGTGGCTCTTATAAGGTGGTAGCTGCTAATGAAAATGCTGCTAAGATGGTTACAATGAATATCTCTAATCTTACTGTAACTTATGATAATCCGACTGCAAGTGTTGAAACTTACTTCAACATCGAAGGTGCTGAAGCTCCTGTCTATGCTAAGGTTGATGCAGGTCATTACAATGTAGTAAACGGTAGTGAAATGTTGACTGCTTCTGCTGGTATCGCTAAGATGTTGCGCGTAGGTGACGAACTGAAAGCTGCTGCTGATGATTCTGACTTCTCTCTGTATGTTGACTCTGCTTATGTGAATCGTGGCGATGACAATACAGAATATGGTTACTACATCTACAAAGGTGCAGAAGTTAAGAACGACACAATCGTTGGTAACGTTTTGGCTGCTAAGGGTGACTTCGTTGCAAACAATGCTACAGGCGACAGCGCAATCTTCCGTGGTGTAACTGTTGTTGCTGATACGATTGCTTATACTGGCGATCTGAAAGATGGCAAACAGAATAAATATAAAGTAAGAGATGCTAAGAATACTTCTCTTGTTGGCTTCAAAGTTGTTGACGGTGAAGGTTATGAAATCGTAGCTCTTAATACAAACAAGAGTTTGGCTGTAGTTAACGGTACGGTTATCTTCTCTAACACTGTTGCTCCTCAGGTATTTACTTTGGACGCTGCTGAAGCTCCTACTGCAAACGAAGGTGTTGAAGTATCTGAAGTGAAAGTGATCGCTACTGAAGGTGGTGTTCAGATCGTAGGCGCTACCGGTAAGAAAGTTGTTGTCAGCAACATTTTAGGCCAGGTAGTGGCTAACACAGTTATCACTTCCGACAACGCAACTATCGCTGCTCCTCAGGGTGTGGTTGTAGTAGCTGTTGAAGGTGAAGAAGCTGTTAAAGCTATTGTTAAGTAATTGGCAAATAGATTGTAAATGTGTCGCGTACATCAGTGCGCGGCACTTTCGAAATATTAAAATCAAATAATTCTAAGATTCATCGTGTGGTATTCCCGGAACACATCAGCTTTTACAGCTCTCCGTCCGGATCGACCAACTACCCCGCGAGGGCGAACAAGCGGTGAATATTAATACTAAAGTAATGAAATTAAAAAAAGTTCATCTGCTCTCCCTCTGTGAAGACCGAAGCAGACAAAAAACAATCCCCTGTAGTCAATGATTGCAGGGGATTCGTTTTTGCTGGAAAGAAATAGGAAAGATACTTGATCTTCCGTCCTTTATGACGATATATTTACCGTCGAAGTAACCAGGGTAACCGCATCAAAATTTTCCAATATGACGTTTTATCATATTGTTGAATAGGTATTAAATTGGCGAAATACGGTTCTTCATTTCACAAAAGCCCTCTCTTTTTTTAGCAGAAACAAGCAGATAATTCCGTAAACACCCCCATGTTGCCATCCTTAACATCCGGGTGTAGAGAGCCGGTACATCCGGGTGTTAAGGATGGCAACATGGGGATGTCCGGCAACTAAAGTCCCTTATCTGACAATAAAAACTACCCGGTTTTACCTATTTTATAGCCGTTTTTTGCATAAAATAATCGAGTGATTTGCAGGGATGGGGTTCACGAATCAACTACTGTACCAGCAAAAAAAATAGGCTTTTTTCTTATAAATCGAAGTAAATAAATAAAATGATTAAAACATTTTATTGGAAATAAATCATTTTTTTCCCGAAAACAAGTATATTCGAATCCATAACTAAAGGGAAGAGAAATGAATAAGTTTTTACTACATATTACATCGCTTGTTGCCCTCGTTTTGTTCCTGACCATGGGTGCTTGCAATAATACCCCAAAGGCTCCAATACTACTTGAAGCGGAGAAAACCATCGAAAAACAACCGGACAGCGCCTTAAACTACTTAGGGCGTGTAAATTCCGATTTACAAGATGCTCTACAGGCACAAGAATATTACTTAAAGGCTTTGGAGATAGGCGAAGATTCAAAAGATTATACTCTCCTGATTAACATTTATAACAACTTAGGTACTTTATATGCTCGCCAGGATATCAACGACATGGCGTTACCCATGTATAAAAAGGCCCTGTCATATTTGGAGTTAGAGCCCGATTCGGTAAAAACTGCTTTTGCCCTAAGAAACATTGCACGTATATATTCCTTGACACAAAAGCCAGATAGTTCAATAATATATTATAAACGTGCAATTTCATACTCCGCAATAAAAAACAGAGCCTCTATCCTTACCGATTTAGGGAATCTATATCTCAGTCTCAAAGACTATAAAAAAGCATATCAATGCATAGAAAAGGCAAAGCCTTTAATCGGTAATGAAAAAACACTCTATTCCTTATATTTGTCAAAAGGAGAACTGCACATTGCCACCAACCAGTTAGATTCTGCTAAATTTTATCTTAATCATTGTGTAAAGAGTTCCAATATTCATACACGTGCTGGTAGTTTGTACCACTTGGCTCAAATAGCTCAGAAAGAAAAAAACATCAACGATCTCATCAAATATTCCAATCTATATGAACAAACACGCAATTCCATAGTAGATAGTTTACATTTTGAAAATACGCGTCTAACACAAAGTATGTTTAACTACCAAAGGATTGTTAATGAAAAAAGTAAATACGAAAAAGAAGCAACCCAAAGAATGATTTTGATATATCAAGTGATTATCGTTTTCAGTATCATCTTCATTTTAAGTTTCATATTTTTCAAAAAAGAACAAAATAGAAAAAAGAGATTTGCCCATTTAAAAGAAGAGCAATACAAACGCAGTCAACAATACATAGAAGACAATGAAAAACAAATTTCTCAATTAACAGAAATGCTCCGATCTAAACAAGAAGAAATGGGTGAAGTCGAAAAACAACTATATGAAGCGAGAAAATTAATGCTTGAAATGGAAAACAGGCAAATTTTCGAAAAACAGGGAACATTTCTTTTGTTGGATAAAGATTTTCATAACTCATCTTTATATATTAGGATTCATAGGGAGAATGACATACAACTTGGTCCAAATGAATGGGAAGAACTACATCAATTGATTGATGCAACATATCCAGATTTCACCAATCGACTTATAAAACTTTACCCACAAATCTCCATAGAAGAAATACATATTTGTTATTTAGTAAAGATGCAATTACCCATAAAAAAGATTGCTTTCATTATGCATATCACAAGTTCAGGGGTGTCTCAATGTCGCAGAAGATTATATAAAAAGTTCACAGGAGAGCCTCAAAACACAGAAAAGTTCGACAAATTCATATCTGATTTCTAAGAAAGTACAACTTGTCACATTTTTGTCAACAAAAATACGTGCTTAATAATGAAGAGAAATTTACCTTTGTCGATCACTAAAACAAATCTTATTTTAATTAATATACAAGAACAGTCCCGGGCGGTGATTTAACCAAGCCTAATATCTCGATCTCCTTTTCCGCCGCCTTTGGGACCGTTCTTTATCTCTTCTCTGATCTATAAATGAGGAAAAGAGGCTTTTCCGGTTGGTTACTAACAAAATATTTCATAGTTTTGTACAATCATTTAGTAGAGATTAAACTTAGATTAGAATATGAAGAATTTAATCATTATAGCCAGTCTGCTCCTTAGTTTACCCATTATGGCTCAGACTAAAGTTGTAAAGAAAAATGCCGTCAAGGCAAATAATTTCGGTATAACTTATTCACTTCCTAAAACATCTCTGGTTGTAGATGCAGAAGTTACGAAAGTAACTTGCAAAGCAGGTCCCTATTATAAATACGCAGAAAAATATTTAGGAGTAAAAGACGCTATCACAGAAGATAAGGTCTATTACGAATTAGGAAAGATCAGCTTGGTCAACAAAGGTGTACCCGATGCAGACAATACATTCATCGTTGAATTTAAAGCGGGAACAGTTGCCCCATATGCTTATTTGACAGAAGACGGACTGCTTTGTTCCATCAATGCCGAATATCCCCCCGATGAATCAGCACTGGAAGCGGCAAGAAAGAAAAATCAGGCTCCGACAAAAGTAACCGATGCCTCTGTTTTGTCAGAAGAGTTGCTTATGGCGGGATCTACAGCCAAGCAGGCAGAAGTGGCAGCCAAACAAATCTACCGTATCCGCGAGAGCCGTATGAACATTCTTACGGGTGATGCCGATAACCTGCCACCCGATGGCGAAGCGATGAAGCTGGTCATCCAACAACTGGAAGAGCAGGAAAAAGCGCTAACCAACTTGTTCACAGGTATCCGGGCAAAGGAAGTCAGTGACTACGAAGTGACTATTGTACCTTTCGACAATCTCGATAAAGAAGTATTATTCCGCTTCTCCCCCCAATTGGGAATCGTAGATGCCGACGATTTGGGCGGAGCACCTGTGTATATGAACTTAAAAGCCATCGACCGCGCTCCTGTTTTAGACCCGAAAGAGGCTGAAAAGAAAGAAAAATCACTGAAGGGCATTATATATAATGTACCAGGTAAAGCCAGCATCGAAATCAGCATGAACAAAAAAACACTTTATAAAGGCGAAGCACAAATTACCCAGTTCGGTACACGGGAAGGACTTGCCCCCATCATGTTTGAAGATAAAAAAGCTCCGGTAAAAGTTTATTTCTATCCGGAAACAGGTGCAATAAAACAAATCATTCAATAATCATCTAACAAATTAATTCTATGTTTGAAGGACAGCCTAAAGGTTTATATGCGTTAGCCTTAGCGAACACCGGCGAGCGTTTTGGTTATTACACCATGCTCGCAATTTTTGTACTTTTCTTAAAAGCAAACTTTGGTCTATCGCCAGGTATGGCAGGTACGATCTACTCCACATTCCTTGCTTTAGTCTATTTTTTACCATTCATCGGCGGTATCTTAGCTGATAAATTCGGGTATGGCAAGATGGTGACAATCGGTATCATCGCCATGTTTGCCGGATATGTTCTGCTCGCATTGCCATTAGGCAGTGGGACATTGGCTTTGGCCTGTATGTTTTCCGCCTTGTTGGTAATCAGTACGGGAACCGGACTATTCAAAGGGAACTTGCAAGTAATGGTCGGTAACTTATACGACTCTCCCGAATATGCATCCAAACGCGATTCCGCTTT
>OJSD01002695.1_pt1 | contig 16195 bp, 10 predicted proteins | sample 1599391 | NCBI WGS metagenome assembly OJSD01 (sample SAMN04168656, study PRJEB22393) | human gut metagenome | biome: human gut microbiome; feature: stool | host: Homo sapiens | collected 2014-03-17 | reverse complement strand
CGGGCGACTATTCGCGGGTTTGTAAACAAACCGTCCCCTCCGCTCGCGCTTTTAGTCCGCCTCTTTCTTGACGCCTTTTTCGCCAAGCGGGATTCATTCGCCGCCACAGCGGCGGGAAGGATGCGTCCGGAACAAGCAGGAAGCACAGAAGCCTACGATCGCCCCTGGAAGCGGTTTTAAACCGCCGCATTATCGTTCGGAGCGGAAAAAAAGAGCATTCTCCGGCCCGCGTGCCCGGAGCGGGAGGCTGTAAAGGCTTGATCTTACTGCGCCCGCTCAACGCGGGCCGGAGAAGACTCCCGCGGAGAACGACATGCGGATGGTTTTGGTGCTACCTTTTGCCATCAAAAGGTAGCTATGCCCCGCGGGCGAAGACCGCGGCGTTACTACTTTTTGCGGCCAAAAAGTACAAAATGCCCCGCAGTCGAAGACCGCGGTTAACCGCCGACCGAAAAGCGGCATAATCCCGGATCGCCGGGATGGGACCGGGCGAACGAAACCGCACGTCAGGGTCCGCAAAAAAGGCGGCTCCCGAAGAAGCCGCCCGAAAATACTCAATACTATTTAATATACGGTGTCGTCAGAAACTGTATTGCAGCATCACGTTCACGCGGTTGGCGTGCCCCTTGTCGTTCGACATGTCCTTGCGCGAACCGTAGAGGTACTCGCCGGCCACCTTGCAGCGCGGGGTGATCGAATAGAAAATGTTGCCGAAGATATACTGGCCCTGCTTGTACTGGTCGTCGGAGTAGAAACCGTGGCTGCGCTGCACGCGGACGGTCGAATAGCCTCCCGAGATGAACAGACGCGGGGTCAGGTTGATCTGGGCCGCGGCCTGCCATCCCCACATGGGCATGGTCTGAATCTGGTCGGCGTTCTCCGGATTGGGCGTGAAGTCGAGTCCCGAGCCGGTCAGGTCCTGGATATACGGGGTGACGCCCTTGCCGTAGACGCCGTTCATAAAGAGCCGCAGGGGCTGCGCCACCTTGATCGTGCCGCTGAACTGCACGCCCCATCCCAGCAGCGAGGTGTTGTTGCCCGTGCGGAGGTTGTGGAGGTACATGTTGCGCACGACGCCCGAAGCCCGGATGTGACTGTCGCGGTTGGCGCCCCAGACATACTGGAAGTAGGCCGGGAAATCGGGAACGCGCTGTTTCAGCGTCGCGAAATTGTCGTTGTAGGTGCCGCTGACCGAGGGCATCTCGGCCGCAACGCCGAACTTGAGGTGGTTGTCGGCGAAGGCGTATTCGTAGCGGATCATCGTGGCGAAGTTGAAGTTATAGGCGTTGGGACCCTGGAAGTCGATGGTCGTCGGGGCTGCCGAAAGGTCGCAGAAGGTCGTCACGTCGCGACCCAGCGTAAAGCCCAGGAACGACACGTAGGCTGAACGCAGGCGGGGCGTGTAGCTGCCCTCGGCGCCTCCGCGGAAGTCGGCGTCCATGAACACGACCACGCGGCCCAGCGCACGGGTGTTGGTGATGGCCTTCATAAACAGACGCGAGGTCGAAGCGTCCATCATCAGCTTCTGCCTGGTATCGTAATTGCCGTGAACGGGAATGTCGTAGGTCACGAAGTCGATGTTGTCGACGATGCCGTCGAAGTCATACCCGGCGCGGAGGCTGACGAAACCGCCCAGCGAGAAGGAGAAACGGTTGTTCTTCGTGGCGAAGACGAACTGCGGTTTCTCGACCTGCTGGAAGCCCGGACGGTGGGTCTCGATGTAGTCCTGCGTGGCGTTGTCCATGGCCATGCGGTTGAGCGCCGCCGCCTGCTGCATCGCATAAGGCCCGTAGTTGTAGATGGTGTCCACCTCCTGCACCGAGATCAGGTAGACCGTAGGCGAATATTCGCCGCGCATGGCCCTGCGCTCGTAACGCTGCGCCGACGCGGAAGCTGCAAGCAGCAGAGCCACGATTAAAAGTCGAAATGTTTTCATAAGCCGAATAAATTTGGTTTTATTAATGTTCTTGCTCGTTCTCAAAGAGTTGTAACTCACCGGACAAATCAGCAAGTTGTATGCCAAAGAAAACCGCGGGAAAAGCAATTTTTCGTATCTTTGCCGAATATAAATAAAAGGTATATGCTCTTTTTTCTGACGTCGATACTCTCCCTGACGGCCATCGCCGCCGATTTCATCCATTTCCGCCGTCGCCGCCGCCGGAAGCAGCCCGTGCGCCGCGCACTCGTGGCGTGGGTCGCCGCGACCGACGCCCTGCCGATTCTCTCGTCGCTCATAGGCGCCTTGAGCCGCGACAACGGTCCGGAGCTGATGTACCTCTATATGTGGCTGTTCTGGGCGTGGATCGTCACCGTTCCGCCGCGCCTGGCGTTCTATGCGTTCAACTTCGTGAACCTGCGCCGCACGGGCTACGTCGCAGCCTGCGCGTTCGTGCTGTTCGCCCTCTGGGGCACGACCCGGGGACGCACCTCCATCCGCGTCAACCGGGTGGAGATCTGCTCCGACCGCATTCCCGAGGCCTTCGACGGCTTCCGGTTCGTGCAGATCACCGACATGCACGTCGGGACCCTCGTCCGTCCCGAACGCGAACTGACGCGGCTGGCCGACAGCGTGAACGCGCAGCGCCCCGAGGCGGTGTTCTTCACGGGCGATCTGGTGAACATCCGCGCCGGAGAGCTGGACGAACGCACCACGGCGCTCCTGCGGCGGATCGCAGGCCCGGTCTGGTCGGTCACGGGCAACCACGACGTGGGAACCTACATCAAGGATTCGCTGCGTTTCCCGGCGGCCGGGGAGGCCCGCGAAGTGGTCGCGCGCCAGCGGGCGATGGGGTGGACCGTCCTGGAGGACACGACCGTCTACCTGCGGCGCGGCGCGGACAGCATCTCGCTCACGGGGTTGTCGTTCGACCCCGCGCTGCGCGAACGCCGCCACGACCGCGACCTGCCGGGAACGGCCATTCCCAAGGCTTACGCCGGAGTTCCGGATTCGCTCTACAACATCACCCTCGTACATATCCCGCAGCTCTGGGAACAGATCGTCGAGGCCGGCTACGGCGATCTGACGCTCTCGGGGCACGTGCATTCGATGCAGCTGAAAATCAGGCCCTGGGGTCGCGGCTGGTCGCCCGCGAAATGGATCTACAAACACTGGAGCGGACGCTACGACACGGGCCGCCACACACTTTATGTCAACGACGGCACGGGATATGTTGCATATCCCATGCGGCTGGGCGCATGGCCCGAAGTCACCCTGTTTACCTTGAAACGATGCAGATAACACTATCTTTCGCCACGACGGCCGACGGCTACCTGGACGACAACAGCCCCCGACGGCTGATGATCTCGACGCCCGAAGACTGGGAGGCGGTCCTGCGCCTTCGGGCCTCGCACGACGCGATCCTCGCGGGAGCCGAAACGCTGCGGCGCGACGATCCCGCCCTGCTCCTGCGCGATGCCGCGGCGCGGGAACTGCGCCGTGCCCGGGGCATGCGGCCCGACCTGACGAAAGTCACCCTCACACACTCGGGACGGCTCTCGCCGTCGATGCGCTTCTTCACGGAGGGCGACGCAGACCGCTACGTGTTTTCAGAAAAAGAACTTCCTGAATTGAAAGGCGTTGCAGAGGTTATTTCAAGCGACGGTTCAATTACAGCTTCAGCGATCGTCACCGAACTCGAAAAGCGCGGCGTGGAGCGTCTGCTGGTCGAGGGGGGGGCCTCCGTCCTGCGCATGTTCCTCGCCGAAGGGATGGCCGACACGGTGCGCCGGGCGGTCAATCCGCAGCTGACGCTGGGACCGGAGCGGGGCGGCGCGCAGTTCCGGTTCGAGGTCCCGGAGGGGGCCGCATGCCGGCGGGAGAATCTGGGCGGCATGGAGGTTGCGACCTGCACGCTTCGTCCCGACACCCGGGACGAAGACCTCCGCTACCTGACGCAGGCCGTGGCCGAAGGACTGCGGTGCGTGCCCAGCCGGACCTCCTATTGCGTCGGGGCCGTGGTGGCGCTTCCCGACGGGAGGAGCTTCACGGGCTACACCCACGAGACTTCGCCCACGCACCATGCCGAGCAGGAGGCGATCCGCAAGGCGCTCGATGCGGGCGCCGAATTGCGCGGGGCGGCGATCTACTCCTCGATGGAGCCGTGCTCGCAGCGGAAGAGCGAGCCGGAGAGCTGCACGCAGCTGATCCTGCGCCACGGATTCGCACGCGTGGTCTTTGCGCTGTACGAACCCGACCGGTTCGTCCGCTGCCGCGGGGCGCAGACGCTGCGCGAAGCGGGTGTCGACGTGCGGGTTTATCCCGAACTGGCCGAAGGCGTGCGCCGGGCCAACGCCCACCTCGGGAGGTGAAACGGGCGTGATTTGTGTCCATAAGGGCCTAAAAATGTCCTAAACGCCCTCCGGGCTGAAGAAGATATTGCAAGAAAATCTATCTTTGTCGAATAAACGCATGAATACTATGAAAATAGCTGTCAAGATCGCCTTCATGGCGGCGGCGACGATCCCGGCGGCGGCGTCCGCGCAGGAGGCCGGGCGGATGCTCTCGCTCGACGAGGCGGTCGCCGTCACCCTCACGGAGAACCCTGCGCTGAAAGCCGCGGCCTACGAGGAGCGCGCCGCACAGCAGCAGCGCCGCGCGGCCATCGGTCTCCGCATGCCCCAGATCAACGTCACGGGCGCATACGCCTACATGGCCAAGGACATCGGATTCGACTTCAACGACCTGAAAGGCCCGGTCAAAGAGGGCGTGGCGGGCGGACTGACGGCGCTCGTGCAGAACGGGCTGATCCCCGCCGACAAGATTCCGACGCTCCAGGGGCTTCTGAACCCGATGATGGATGCCGACTGGTTCCTCAAGGTGCAGGATCAGAGCCTCGGATTCGTGGGAGGCGAGGTGACCGTCCCGATCTGGATGGGCGGCAAGATCAACGCCGCGAACCGCGCCGCGCGGATCAACGAGAAGACGGCCGTCGCGCAGGGCAACCAGACCCGCAACGCGCTGATCTCGGAACTCGTGGAGCGTTATTTCGGACTGGCCCTCGCCACGCAGGTCGTCGCCGTGCGTCAGCAGGTGGTGGACGGCGTGCGCAGGCATCTCGAAGACGCCCGGGCGCTCGAACGCAACGGCATGATCGCCCAGACCGAACGCCTCTACGTGGAGTTCAAGATGGCCGAGGCCGAACGGGAGCTGGCAAACGCCAAATTGCAGGCCGAGACCATCGCCAGCGCGCTGTCGAACACCCTGGGGCGCGAGAGCGACTGGCGTCCGGTGACGGCGATGTTCCTGCTCGCGAAGGTCGAGGATCTGGCCTATTATCAGGACCTCGCGCAGGCGCGCAACCCGCTGCTCAGCCAGGTGTCGCTCAAGCGCGAACTGGCCCAGGAGGGCGTGCGCGCCCAGCGTGCCGATTTCCTGCCGCAGGTGGCGGCCATCGGCGGCGGTTCGTTCTACAACTACCAGGTGGCGGGACTCGTGCCGCGCTGGGCCGTGGGCGTGGGGGTCAACATCAAGATTTTCGACGGTCTCAACCGCGAATACAAGTACTCGGCCGCCAAACAGACCGTGCGCCGCGTGGGCGAGTTGCAGAACAAGGCCGGAAAGGACATCGCAGTGCTGGTGGAGAAACTCTACAACCAGATGATGAACTACCGCAACCAGATGACCTCGATCGACGCGTCGCTGAAATTCGCCGAGGAGTATCTCCGGATGAAGAACGCCGCGTTCCTCGAAGGGATGAGTTCCTCGTCGGACCTGATCGACGCCGAGCTGAACCTCGCGGGAGTGCGCACCGAGCGGCTGCAGGCGGCCTACAACTACGACCTGCTGCTGGCCCGGCTGCTCGAGGCCGCGGGCATCAGCGACGAATATCCGTCCTACGCGCGCCGCAACGACGCGCAGGCGGTTCTCTTCGACGGCTCAAGAAGCGGAAATTAGATCGGGAAAGGACGGGCTTCACGTTACGGCCCGTCGGCCCCCGCAAACAATACGAAATAGATAACAAGCAAACGATATGAAACGAAGCAACGTAATCGGAATTCTGGCGGCCGCAGCGGTCATCGTCCTCTCGGTCGTACTGATCAGCTGGTACCTCACCAAACGGACCCCGACGCTGATTCAGGGCACGGTGGAGTGCACCACCTACAAAGCCTCGTCGAAGGTTCCGGGCCGCATCGACGACATGAAAGTGGCCCAGGGCGACCGCGTGGAGAAGGGACAGCTCCTCTACACGCTCTCGACGCCCGAACTGGAGGCCAAGCTCCGGCAGGCCGAGGCCGTGAAGAGCGCCGCCGCCGCGCTGGACGCCATGGCGCTGGCCGGCGCCCGCGTGCAGCAGATCGAGGCCGCGATGAACATGTGGCAGAAGGCGCAGGCCGGGCTGGAACTGGCCCGCAAGACCTACGAGCGCGTGCAGAACCTCTACAACGACGGAGTGGTTCCGGCGCAGAAGCTCGACGAGGCCACGGCCAACTACAAGGCCATGGAGGCCACGGCGCTGGCCGCCAAGGCGCAGTACGACATGGCGACGGACGGCGCCCGCAAGGAGGACAAGGAGGCCGCCGCGGCCCGCGTCCGCCAGGCCGAAGGGGCTGTCAGCGAGGTGGAGTCGTACATCAGCGACGCGATGGTCTATTCGCCCGTCACGGGCGAGATCTCGACGATCATCGCCGAGGAGGGCGAACTGGTCGGCAGCGGCTATCCGGTGGTGGCCATCCTCGACATGAGCGACCTGTGGGTGACCTTCAACGTGAAGGAGACGCTGCTTCCGGGCCTTCGGATCGGGACCCGCATGAACGGCTACGTCCCGGCGCTGGACAGCGACGTGGAGTTCGAGGTGACCTACATCTCCTCGCAGGCCGATTTCGCAACGTGGTCGGCGACCCGCACGCAGGGCGGGTTCGACATCCGCACCTTCGCCATCAAGGCCAAGGCCGTCACCGAGGCCGCGAACATGCGCCCGGGCATGAGCGTGCTCGTCGACTGGGACCAAATCGGAAAGTAAGCGATGCCCGGATTCCTGCACAACACCTGCGCCGTGATGCGCCGCGAGACGGGCCGGATAACCCGTCAGCCGATGTATTTCGTCCTGATGATCGTCCTGCCCGTGGTGTCGTTCGCGTTTTTCGCCCTGCTGTTCAACCAGGGTGCAATCCGCAACATCCCGATCGCCGTCCTGGACCAGGACAACACGACGCTTTCGCGCAAGGCCGTGCAGATGATCGACGACACCCCGACGGCGATGGTGGCCTACGGCATTCAGGGCATGGACGAGGGCGAGCGGCTGATGCGCGAAGGGCGGATCATGGCCATCGTGCAGATTCCGGCCTTCTTCGAGAAGAACATTTTGAGCAACAGCCAGACCCGCCTCGAAAACTACGTCTCGGGAACGAACATCACGGTCAACGGACTGCTGTCGAAGGACATCCAGACCGCCGTGACGACCTTCACGGCCGGCATTCAGCTCCAGGTGCTTATGAAGCAGGGGCTTACGCAGCGGCAGGCCATGGCGCAGCTGATGCCCGTGCGTTTCGACAAGCACGTGCTCTTCAATCCGCACATCAATTACGGATACTACCTCTCGCCGAGTTTCATGCCCATGATGCTGATGATCTTCGTGGTGATGGTGACCGTTTTCGCCATCGGCACCGAACTCAAGCACGCCACGGCCCGCGAATGGCTCGGCACGGGAAACGGTTCGGTCGCGGCGGCGCTCGCGGGCAAGGTGCTGCCCATCACGGCGGTGATGTTCCTGATCTCGCTGGTGATGCTGGTGATCAACTTCAAAATCGTGGGAACGCCGCTGAACGGCAGTCTCGCGGTGATTCTCGCCGGCACGCTGCTCTTCATTTTGAGCTACCAGTCGATCTCGGTGCTGATAGTCTCGCTGCTGGCCAACCTGCGCCTGTCGCTCTCGATCGGCGGCGGATATTCGGTGCTGGCCTTCACCTTCTCGGGACTGACGTTCCCGATCATGGCCATGTGGGAGCCGATGCAGTGGGTGAGCAAGATCTTCCCGTTCACCTTCTACACCGATATTTTCGTCGACCAGATGCTCCGCGGCACGCCGTGGGTCTACTCGCTGCCCGACCTCTGCTACATGTCGCTGTTCATCGTTTTACCGCTCCTGTGCCTGCCGCGCCTGAAAAGGGTCTGCACGGAGGAAAAATTCTGGGGGAGATTGTGATATGAGCCGATTTACGAAACAAACAGCCTCTTACTGGAAACAGCTCGGATCGGTCGTCCGCAACGAGTTCCGGACGATCTTCAAGGACGGTGGCGTGATGCTGATTCTGATTTTCGCCCTGATCATCTACGCCACGGCCTACTCGCTGGCCTACGGATCGCAGGTGCTCCGCAACGTGCCGATCGGCGTGGTGGACGAATGCCGCACGCCGACCAGCCGCAGTCTGATCGACACCTTCAACGCCGGGCCGAACACCTATGTGGCCTACAATCCGACCTCGATGGAAGAGGCCAAAGAGCTGTTCTACGGCCGCAAAATCTACGGCGTGGTCTACATTCCGTCGGACTACGGGGAGAAACTCTACGGCGGCGAGCAGGCCAACGTGGCGATTTACGCCGACGCCAGCTACTTCCTGATGTACCGCCAGGTTTTCCAGGAGGTCGTGACCTCGATCGGCAAGACGGGGGCGATGGTCGAATTCCAGCGCCTGATCGCCAAGGGGGCCAACATCCCGCAGGCGCAGGCCACCACCCAGCCCGTGATCTACCAGTCGCACAACCTGTTCAACCCCTATCTGGGCTACGGCACGTTCGTCATGCCGGCGATCATCATGGTCATCATCCAGCAGACGATGCTGATCGGCATCGGCATGATCGGCGGCACGTGGCGCGAATTCGGACTTTACCGCAAACTCTGCCCCGCAGGGCGGCGGCGGATGTCGACGCTGCCCATCGTCCTGGGACGCGGACTGGTCTACGCGCTGATCTACGCCGTGACCTGCACCTATATCCTCGGCCTGCACTACCGGCTGTTCCACTTCCCGATGAACGGCGCGACGGGAGCCGTCATGCTCTTCATGGCGGCATATCTGGCGGCCTGCATCGCCATGGGCATCGCCGTTTCGACGCTGTTCCGCTACCGCGAAAACTCGCTGCTGCTGTTGCTGTGGACCTCGATCCCGGTGCTGATGCTCAGCGGCGTGTCGTACCCGCGCCAGGGCATTCCCGACTGGCTGTTCAACCTCGGACAGCTGTTCCCGAGCAGCCACGGCGTCAACGGCTTCATCCGTATCCAGACCATGGGGGCCTCGATCCCCGAGGTTTTCGCCGAAATCAAGTGGCTCATCATCCTCACGGTCGTTTACGGAGGGCTGGCCTGCATCGGCATTCACCAGGTGATCGGCCGCGAACAACGGGAACATCCCGTCCGGAAGGAAAACGGGGACGAAGGGTGCTAACGGCTCCGTACACACGCAAAAAGAGACGCCGGATTTTGGTCCGGCGTCTCTTTTGTGAGTAAACGGCAGTCTAAAATTTATCGGGATTTTCCTCCTTATACTGCTTGTAGGAGATATACGACAGGTATCTATCCACCGTCGCCTTGTCGGTGGCGATATGCCCGACAACCCGGCAGTAATCCTCGTAAACGCCCTTCGAAGTCTGTCCACCCATGTATGCAAAGGGTTGCCGGCCTTTCATCACGAATACACCGTCCTTGTAATAGAGCAGTTCGAGCGTCGTCCGGGCAGCATACTGATCATAGTTGGCGGTCTTCGCACTCTCTTCGATCCCGGGATTATAAAGGGCCAATGTATTCTTCATTTCACCGCTGACACTCCATTGATCGCCTTCCGAATATACCGTCGGGCCGGGAATATGCATAAGCGTAAAGAATGTACGGCATATACCAGTGGGAAGAAGCATCATGCTATTCATGAGAGCCGCTCCGTCCATAACGCCACTCTCGGTTTTTCCATTCGTATAGGTTATATCGATGTCGTCAATCAGCCAGACACCCCGCTGTGCGTCCGCTATGAATACGGCCATATCGATTTTTCCATCGTAACCGATCATCAGTTCGTGGATTTTCGCCTCCACCGAAGTTTTAGGAACAAACTCGGGATCACCTTCGCATGCCGACAGCATCGCCGACGACAGGACTAAAATTGTTATCAACTTTTTCATAAGAAATCATGATTTAAATTACTATCAATACGGGGTAAACGGATCGATGTTATCATCTGCAATCCATCGAAGATATATCCATTGCCAGAAGCGACTCCATTTCCAGGAGCAAAATAGCCATCACAACTGCCATCCCAGCCCCAATTATAATGGACCAGATTGGTTGTCTGAACGGTGGAACTTGTCAGCACATATTCATAGTGAGGAATCAGACCGGGTTCATCGTTATCTACCAGCCTCTCTTCGTAATATTCCGTACCGATACGCGAATAGATATATCCATCGGCAATCCATGCGTGGCCTCCTTCTGAAATATCATTCGCCCTTACATAAACGGGGTGTGTTTCGTCCAGATTGGTTCTAATTGAAGCTATCTCATAGCTTGCAAGGCCCGAAGCGCAACTATAGCCAAAAGAGATCATACAACTGGGCACATTAGATGAAGCAGCACCACTTCCTGTCCTTTTATCATTCTCATATTCTGGATAATATCTCATCCCGACCCGTTGTCCGATTTCCCGCATCAGTGCGGGCACTTGGTATACGTATGGATAACTTATCATCGAAGTCCAGTTCAAAGCGATCGTTTCTCCCGCATGCGGAGCATCGGTGTAGGTCGTCGTGATCGAAGCCGGGAAACGGTAATAGGCCATAATCTGTGCAATGGCTGTCGCCACGCAGCCGGAATACCCATTGCTGCAATAGTCTCCGTAGGGAGATTCCTGCCCCCATCTGACCGGAATAAGCGGGTCGCAGGACCGGGATTCATTGACCTCCACCGTCTTGAATTTAGGCGTAGTGCGTATCGTGTCGAACTTCGGCGGCTTTATCACGGCCAGACTTTGCGCCATGGCGTCCATATAGAAATCGAAATTCTCCACGCCGGTCGGTTCGCCGTAGGTGTAGTTTCCCTTTTCGGCGACAGCCAGCACAGGATCGACGGCGCGGTTGGCGGCAATGACCGAAAATCCGTCGTTGTCCTCGAAATTGAAAACATACATCAAAGTGTCGCTCCCGGCGCCGCTGCGCGTGGACGGGGTAGTGACGCATTGGCCGCGTTCGCTGCGGATCGAACGGGCTGTGGCCGAGCGGGTCTGGCCCCGGTCGACAAGGGCGATGCTCTTCCGGGCAAGGGAAAGGGCCTCTTCATAACTGCGCGTCGGCAAGAGCACAGTAGGCCGAGCGGGCTGTTCCGGTGCGACGGCGGACGATTCGTCGTCGATTTTCGCACACGAAACGACACAAATCAAAGCAAGGGCAACCAATACGGAGGTCCCCGCCTGTTTCATTGTACTTGTTTTCTCCATGGCATCATCATTTAATCTGTTAGCACATATGTTGTTCGCCCAGAGCGATTTGGCGGAAAACAACCGCGAAAGGCCATCATGCGGAGATACAGTCACATACAAATATCGATAAAATTTTTAGTATATACAAGCATTTTACCGAAAATTTAAAAAAAATCTGCAATTTATAAAGATTCCATTTCCGCTGCCGGAGACCTGAAAAAAAGCAGGTTGACGGAGATCGCTCTCGTCAACCTGCTCAATCCGGCCCGGGACCGGTTTACCGCGGTCCGTGGAACATCCCCGGAGGAGGTCCGCCCGGCCCGCCGGGTCCCATGCGGCGGGAACCGGAGGAGGACTCGACACCGTCGTAATCCTTTATATTGCGCGAACCCTTCTTGCCGAAACGGCGCAGGTTGTAGTTGAACTGCACCATATAGTAGCGGCCGATGACGCTGTTGGTCGAGTTCTGCGTGTAGCCCGAACCCGTCGAGCGCGAGAAGGCCCGGTTCTGGTTGAAGAGGTCGTTGACGCCGACCATCACTTCGCCGCGCTTGTTCCTGAAGACCTTCTTGCCCAGCCAGACGTTGCACAGGAGGTAATCCTCCGAGTAATCGTTCGTGAAGCCGATATACTGCGAGTAGGCCGCGCTCGCCGTGAAGGTGAAGCCCAGCGGGAAGACCACCTTCAGGTTGCCCTGCGCCGTGTGGTTGAAATAGCGGTTCTTCGACTTGTCCGCGTTCAGCGAGTTGGTGGCCTCGTTGTAGGTGCCGTTCCACGAGAGGGTGAAGTCGACGTTCTCCGAAATGTTGCTGCCCAGCACGGCCCGGAAGTCGTATCCCATATTCTTGGTGTCGTTGCGCTCGCCGCCCGAAATCATACCTGTCGCCGCGTCCACCGTGCCGCCCAGCATGCTGGGGGTCTTGGTGTAGATGACGCCCGCCATGACGTTGAAATTCGATTTGAGGAACCCGATCGGCAGGCCGTAGCTCAAGTGCGTCCGCAACTGCCAGTAACCGTCGAGATTCTCGGTCGTCGAGTAGAAATTGGGCGAATAGGCCTGTCCGTCGATGGTGATGTCACCGGGTCTTTGCACCAGATGCTGGGCCGTGTAATCCAGCGTCGTGTTCATCGAGAACATCCACATGAAGGTCCGGCCCTTTTCGACGTTGGAGTTGGTGTAGTGGAAATTCACCCGGTGCGAGTAGGTCGGCTTCAGGTTCGGATTACCGTGGCTGATGTTCTGGGCGTCCGATACGTCGTAAACGCTTTGCAGGTCGGTGATCGACGGGCTGTCGGTGTAGGACGAGACGAAGAGCCGCAGCGAGTTCTCGCGGTTGATGTTCAGCTGGCCCATCATAAAATAGGTCACGTTGTTGTAGGCGTGCTTGATCTTCTCGGCATCGTCGCGCACGATCTGTCCGTCGAGGGCCGAACGCTGGTAGTAGACGTTGGCGATGAACGTGTTGCGCTCTTTCGAAAAACGGAATCCGGGCCCCACGCTCTGCGTCAGGTAGCCGCTCTCGTAGGAGTTCGACAGCGAACGGTCGGGGGTAAGTCCGGCGGTCGAGAAATCGTCGCCCGTGATATAGGAACGCTTGTCGCGCTCCTGCGAGTTGTACGACGCACGGTACTGGAAGCTCAACTGCGCGTATTTGGCCACCGGCTCGGTGTAGGTGAAACTGCCCCGCAGGCTGTACGACGACGAAGGCGCCAGATTGCGCAGGTAGCGCAGTTCGGTGTAGTTCGCCGGGTCCCAGACGCCGGTCACCGGATCGACCGCCGGCCGGTCGGGCTGGGTTGCGAGGATGTTCGACCACGAGTTCGAATTGTTCGTGTTGTCCGAGTAGCTGAACGATCCGTCAAGGGTGATCGTGCGGCCGTTCTTGCCCAGCTTGGCCCGGTAGACGGCGCTCGTCCCGACGTTGTAGCCGTGGCGCAGGGCGTCGCTGAAGTTGTCCGTGCGGCTGTAACCGCTGCCGCCGTCGGCCGGTGCGCCGTACTGCCATCCGGTCGTGCGGCTCCACGGATCGTTGGACTGGTAGCTGAAGCGCGGGCGGATCATCAGGTTCTGGTTCTCGGAGATCTTCCACTCCAGACGGGCGTTGAACCGGTGGTTGTAGCCCTTCGTGTCGGAATAGCCGTTGGTCGACAGCGTATCGGGGATCATCGGGGCCTCGTACCATTTCTCCACCGTCGAACGGTTCTCGGTATTGGTGTTGTTGAAGAAATAGCTGCCCTGGAACGTCACCTGATTGCGCTTGCCCCACGTATCGGAGTAGTTGACGCCGATGGCGTTGACCGACGCCACGCCGCTCTGCGGGCGCACCATGTAATTGCCCATGCCGCCGCGACGTCCGCCACCGCCGCCCGAGACGCCCAGAATGTCCTCGAACGAGAAATTCTGCTGGTTGACGTTGTTGAACAGGCCGATGAATGAAATACGGCTGTCGCCGCTGAACACGTTGGCATTGCCGCCGGCGATGTATTTGAACTTGTCTTCGGTCTTGGTGTCGGCGTCGTAGCCGAATCCGGCGTAGAGCTTGCCGAACTGGCCCTGCCGCATGCCCGGACGGGTGACGATATTGAGCGCCTTGTAGCCCTCGCCGTCGTCCATGCCCGAAAATTCGGCCGCGTCGGAGAGTTTGTTGTAGACCTCCACACGGTCGACGGCCTCGGCCGGAAGCGACTTGATGGCCGTGGTGACATCCTCGCCGAAGAACTCCTTGCCGTCGACGAAGACCTTCTTGACCGTCTCGCCCTGCGCCTCGACCGTGCCGTCGGTGACGGTGATGCCGGGCATCTTCTTCAGCAGCCCTTCGACATCGGCGTCGGCCACGACCTTGAACGCTCCGGCATTGTAGCTCACCGTGTCGCCCTTCTGCGAGGTGCGCAGCGCCTTGGCCTCCTTGACGACCGTTTCGATCTGCACGCCCGGCTTGAGTTTCAGCAGTCCGAGGCTGACCTTCGAAGCCGAGACCCGGAAGGTCGTGTCGAGGTTGTTGTAGCCCAGGAAAGCCCCCGAAAGCGAATATTCGCCGTAGGCGAGCGACGGAATAGACACCGCGCCCTTGAAGGCCGAGGTGAAATACTGTTTCTTCTCCGGGGTTTTCACAGGCGTGAGCGTCAGCACCGCTCCGACGACGCTCTCCCCGGTGTCGGCGTCGACGACCGTGGCTGTGACGCCGCCCCTCTGGGCGAATGCCGCGGCGGCGAAAAGCGTCAGCAGGGTAGTCAGTAGTGTTCGTTTCATATCTTCTGTTTGTGTGTATCTCTTTTTCGGCGGCGAACCGGCTGAAAACGCGCGTCCGTTCCGCCCGCCCCATGAAGCGGGCTTCTCAAACCCGGGCGCAGAACCGGCCCGATAGCGTTTCCCGTCCCATCCGCCCGTAAGTCGGGCTTCTTAAGCCCGGCGCAGAACCGGCCCGATAGCGTTTCCCGTCCCATCCGCCCGTAAATCGGGCTTCTTAAGCCCGGGCGGCGTTGAAAACGGGCGTAAAGTTAATTCTTTTATGCTTGTTTTGCGCCCCGCACGGGGCGAATCGGCAAAAAAAGGGCGTCAGTCGACCAAACCGACGCCCCGGCCGTAACAAGCCTCAAGAGACCTAACCTCACTCCTTTCCCTTCTTGTCCTTCTTCGGACAGGGCTTGTCACAGCACTCCTTGCCGCCTCCGCGACGGTCGCCTTTTTTCATCATCTGGGGACCATGACCGCGCTGGCCGGGCCGCGGAGCCTGCATCTGCGACCACTGCACGAACTGTTCGGTCGTCAGGATCGACTTCATCTTTTCGGCCTCGGCCTTGCGCGCCTCCCGCATCTTCTCGCGCATGGCCTGCATCTCCTTGATCTGCTGGAAATTCAGGTTGTAAACCTCCTTGGCCTGCGCATCGGTGAGCTTCAGCTCCTTCTGCATGCGTTCGGTCATGCGCTGCGCCATCTGTTCCACGGTCGGACGCTCCTTGGGAGCGGCGGCCGGCTTGGCCTCCTGTGCGAAAGCGCCCGTTCCCGCCATCAGGCAGAGGGCTGCGGCAACTGCAAAAATCCTCTTTTTCATAATTTTTCGAATTTGGTTGTGCATCACTTTTTTTGTTTTCCGGCAATCCGGTTTCCCGGAGTTCCTGATGCAAAGGTAACGCCAAAACGAAAACCCGGAGCCAGGCCCCGGGTAAAACGGCAGAACGGCGGGGTCAACCGCCTATTCGACAGGGTGAAGCGACCGCAGCCACGCCTTGAATTCGGGAACGCGGGCTTTGGAAATGACGATCCGCTCGGGCGTTTCGACGGTGAGGTGCAGCGTGAGACGGCTCCCGAACCACACGGCGATCTCCTTCACGGCCTGCCGCGCGACGATGAACTGGCGGTTGGCCCGGAAGAATTCGGACTCGGGAAGCAGTCCCTGCAACGCTTCGAGGGTCTTGTCCAGCGGGTAGGCCGCGCCGTCGAAACCGTAGGCCGTGACCTTCTCGTTCGACGTGTAGCAGTAGGCGATCCTGCTGCGGTGCAGCGGGATGATTTTGTCGCGCACGTGCACCAGGAAAACCTCCTCGCGGCGGCTGGCGGCCAGCGTGCGGACCCGCGAGCCGTAATCGCTGCGCTCAACCGACGTGAGGCGGTGCAGCTTGGCCAGCGCACGGCCGACGTCCGAAGCGTTGAGCGGCTTGAGCAGGTAGTCGATGCTGTTGACCTTGAAAGCTTCGAGTGCATACTGGTCGTAGGCCGTCGTGAAGATCACCGGGGCTGCGATCTCCACGGCGTCGAAGATGCGGAACGAATCGCCGTCGGCCAGGTGGATGTCCATGAACA
>OJSD01002664.1_pt1 | contig 16332 bp, 11 predicted proteins | sample 1599391 | NCBI WGS metagenome assembly OJSD01 (sample SAMN04168656, study PRJEB22393) | human gut metagenome | biome: human gut microbiome; feature: stool | host: Homo sapiens | collected 2014-03-17 | reverse complement strand
ACACTCTTTCCCTACACGACGCTCTTCCGATCCAACCTGCTCCCCTATATCGCCCGCGTTGCGAGCGGCAGGCTGCCTTGTCTGAATGTTTTCGGCAATGACTACGACACGCCTGACGGCACGGGCGTACGCGACTTCATCCACGTAGTGGATCTCGCTCAGGGCCACACCGATGCGCTTCCATATGCAGTTTCACACACCGGCTGGATTGCAGTTAATCTCGGCTGCGGCCGCGGTTACAGCGTCCTAGAGGTCGTTAAAGCCTTTGAAGACGCAAGCGGTCGCCGAATTCCTCTGCATTTTGCGCCTCGCCGTGCCGGTGATATCGCTGCCAACTGGTGCGATCCGACATTGGCATTGAAGCTTTTCGGTTGGAAGGCCAAGTTCGACATTGAGGATATGTGCCGCGATTCTTGGCACTTTGAGTCTCTGCTTAAAACTGAATGCGAAACCCGCTAGCAGCGATTGAGCAAGTTTTACTGACGAAGCATTCAGGCAGTTCTGCAATCGATATTTATCCCAATTGCATGAACTGCCTCCAAAATGTTATCCACGAAATTATCCACAACTTATTTATTTATAATTCAACTAGTTGCATCTAATTTTCGAAGTTATTCACTTACAAAGCATTCATCTCCAAATGGATTGAATTGATAACTTCTGCATAGATTCAATCGCTCATGATCTAAGCGTTTTCAATGCGTCCTTTAGCCAAGATGCAGTCAGACTTTTTCTCATGCGGGCGACCTGAGACGGCGTTCCCTGTGCCGTAATGTCACCGCCAGCCTCACCGGCCCCGGGCCCCATGTCAACTACCCAATCGGCACAGGCCGCAACCTGCATATCGTGTTCAAGCACAACAACTGTGGCACCGATATCAGTAAGGCGTCGAAGTACCGCTAAAAGCTTGGCTACATCAGCAAAATGAAGTCCGGTTGTCGGCTCATCCAACAGATAAAAGGTGCGGCTTGAACTCAATCGAGACAGTTCTGCTGCCAGTTTCAGTCGCTGCGCCTCACCGCCGGAAAAGTCGGCAGTACTCTGTCCTAAGCGGATATAACCCAGACCCACGTCAGCGAGTGCATCCATACGCCGCATTATCTGCGGGTGCGAAGCGAAAAAATCCCGAGCGTCGTCTACGGTCATTTCGAGCACATCAGCAATGGACTTCCCCTGCCAGCGACACTCTAATGTTTCTCGGTTGTAGCGCGCTCCGCCGCATACATCACAGCGAACATACAGGTCCGGAAGGAACTGCATCGGCACGCGCACCACGCCTTCACCGGCACAGGCTTCACATCGACCGCCATGATTCAGGAAAGAAAAGCGGGAGGCCGAATACCCGCGCTCCCGTGCGGTAAGCGTTTCGGCAAAAAGTTCACGGATAGGCGTGAATGCCCCCGTATAACTTGCCGCATTGGAGCGCGTCGACCGCCCAATCGGAGCTTGATCAACACTTACCACCTGATCAAAATACTCAGCCCCATAAAGTTCACTGAAGGGCAGCCCTGCACCCGCCGCCTTGGCGTCTTTGGAAACCACTGCCTTCAGAGCAGGGAGCAGCGTATCCACGATCAATGTTGATTTACCTGAGCCCGAAACTCCCGTAATGACAGTGAGTCCTCCCACTGGAATCGTGAGATTCACATTCTTGAGGTTGCGGCCGACAGCGCCCTTCAGTTCAAGTTTGTCGGCCTTTGCAGCATTGAAATGGCGCCTGGGCAGAGCATTCTGGACTTGGCCAGAAAGCCATGCACCTGTAAGTGAATGAGGATTAGCCTTTAATGCCGCCAATGTTCCCTGAGCTGTCACCTCTCCGCCGGCGGTTCCCGCTCCCGGTCCCATGTCAACGAGCCAATCCGCAGCCTCCATCACCGTGCGATCGTGCTCCACAACCAGTACCGTGTTGCCGAGCGCCTGCAAACGTTTAAGGACCTGCACCAAGGCTTCAGCATCCTTTGGATGAAGACCTGTTGTCGGTTCATCGAGCACATAGAGCACGCCAGACAGACCCGAACCAAGCTGAGCCGCGAGTCGAATACGCTCCAATTCCCCGCCCGACAATGTTCGTCCGGGACGTGAAAGTGTGAGGTAATCAAGCCCCAGATTTTCAAGGCAAGCGAGTTTTGACCTTGCACCTGCCGCAGCGCGAGCAACGATCTCACCACGGACGCCCTCCAATTGCAGATTGGCAAGCTTCAGTGCCACATCCTTAATAGACAGCGCCTGGAGCTCTGGAAAACGCTGTCCGTCAAGCCGCACGGTTCTGCCCACAATGCCCAGTCCAGAACCATCACAATCTGGACAAGACACTTGCGTCATAAATGCTGAAAGAACTTTTTTCTCAGAAGGCGTAGCGTCGCGCAAATATGCCTCTATTGCCCCCTGAACGTCATCCAGCAGAGCGCGGCGTGCCGCTTCAGGAAGCTGCTGCCACGGCGCATCAACATCCAAACCAGCAGCGGCTGCCGTTTGCATCAGCATCTGACACCAAGTCGAGGACGGATTCCCAGCAAAAGCCCCGCCGGCGAGCGATTTGGAGGGATCAACAATCAGCCGCTCTGCTAAAAGCACATCCACTAGTCCTGTACCGCCGCAATGCGGGCAGGCTCCGCGCCGACTAAACCGGGAAAAGTCGCCCGGCTCCAATTCGCCAGCCGCGAAATCGCAGAGCGGACAAGCATTTTTTGATGAAAATCGTCTTTCCCAAACGGCGCCGTTTTCACCTTCTCCATCCAAATCAAAAACGACAGCACGCCCACCGCCTCGCTCTAGCGCAGTTTCGAGACTCTGTGCAATACGCTCGCGAACATCTCCGCGGACACGCAGGCGGTCAACGATCAACTCCAGAACATGCGCCCCATCTCCAAGCGGTTCACCGCCGCTGACATCGTCGAGATGCATTATTTGGCCGTCAATACGTACCCGTTGGAACCCTTCCGTCTGAAGCTTTGCGGCAAGCGCTTGAAAGGCCTTTGCCGAAACTTCCATGCCCAGATCGATTGGCGCCGCAACAGCGATCCGCCGATCCCCCGCATCACACAGCACCTTATCCGTCATTGACGCCACAGACTCAGCTTTTAGCGGCAATCCGTGCCTTGGACAATATGCAGTACCCGCACGAGCATATAAGAGCCGCAAATGGTCATCGATTTCCGTCAAAGTTCCCACTGTGCTCTTGGGATGCAAACCGCCTGTCGTCTGGCCAATAGCTACAGCCGGCGGCAAACCGTCAATCACATCGACATCAGCACGCGGGAGTTGTTCCAGAAATTGTCTAGCCCGTGGCGATAGACTCTCGACATAGCGTCGTTCGCCTTCTGCGTAAAGCGTATCGAAGGCAAGCGAACTCTTGCCTGACCCGGATGGTCCCGTGACGACGATAAATGCGCCGCGAGGCAGTCCGAGAGAAATATTCTTCAGATTGTGAGTGCGCGCACCTCGCACCTCGATAGTGCCGGAAGTTGTCATGGCAGGAAAATTTAAGAAAGCGGAAACTCCTAAGGACTATAACCGCCGCACGTCACAAGAATGTCGGCTTCAGCAGCCGATGCCCAAACCATTGCCCATCCAAAGAGTTTTCTCATGGCTAGCTCCGCCGCCCATATGACGCCGCAGGAAAGAACCTCAAGTTTTTCGCTCGCGAGTATTTTTGCGCTGCGCATGTTCGGGCTCTTCATTATTCTGCCGGTCTTTGCCGTCTATGCACGAGAGCTGCCTGGCGGTGACAGCGAAACGCTTGTCGGCATTACCTTAGGCATATACGGCCTCACTCAAGGTCTGCTCCAGATTCCTTTTGGCGTTGCTTCAGATCGACTTGGCCGCAAACCCGTCATCATTTTCGGACTCATCATCTTTGCACTCGGCAGTTTCCTCGCTGCGTCGGGCGCCAACATCTGGATCGTTATGCTAGGGCGCATGCTGCAGGGTGCAGGGGCTATCTCCGCCGCCGTTACCGCGTTCATCGCAGACAGCGTACGCGTACAGGTCCTCACTAAGGCAATGGCCATGGTCGGCGCCTCTATAGGCCTTACCTTTGCTCTTTCTCTCCTTATTTCGCCACCGCTCACAAAGCTATGGGGGGTTTCAGGGCTTTTCACACTCACTGGCATTTCTGCCCTGATTGCTGTCCTGGTTGTCAAATTCGTTGTTCCTCCGGCACCCCAGTCAGCCATCGATGAAAAAAATGAACATCGATCATGGAGGAAGGTCGTTTGTGATCCTCAGCTCGTCCGCCTCAATATCGGCATCTTCGTGCTTCATGCAGTACTCACCGCCATCTTCGTGGTTATTCCAACACGGCTCGTCTACATGCGGCTGCCAAGTGAGCATCATTGGTGGGTATATCTGCCTGCGGTCATCGCTGGTTTCGCTCTTATGGCTCCGCCATTAATTTTTGGTGAAAAGAAGCAAGCTGTTGTCCGAGTCATGCGCTTCATGATTGGATTTCTCACTGTAGCTTTTGTGCTCTTTGCATATCTCATTCATTCCATCTGGGAAATTGCTTTCCTTCTCGGCATCTTTTTCATCGGCTTCAATGTACTAGAGGCCACACTGCCAAATCTGGTCTCTCGAATTGCTCCGGCAGCTGACCGAGGGCTTGCATTGGGCGTATACAATACAACACAGAATATTGGGCTTTTTGTCGGCGGCGCGCTCGGCGGTGCAATTTCACAGCACTTCGGGCCCGAAGCGGTCTTCTTCGTCTGTGCATTTGCTATGCTTATTTGGTTCGCCTCATCGTTTGGGCTGCAGGAACCTGCCCGTCCGAACCGAGAGCCCGGCGAAGTCATTAAATAATTTTTGTTTTTTTAGCTTTAGTTTTGGGTAAGAATCATGGCTTCCGTCAACAAGGTCATTCTTCTCGGCAATTTTGTCGCAGATCCGGACGTCCGCTACACACCCGATGGCGGTACAGCAATTTGTACCCTCAGTCTCGCCACCTCCCGTCGCTACAAGAACCGTGACGGTCAGTTCACCGAGGAAACGGAATGGCACCGCGTTGTGCTTTTCGGTCGTACAGCAGAAATCGCCCGCGACTATCTCAAAAAGGGGCGCTCTGTCTACGTTGAAGGCCGCCTGCGCACCCGCAAGTGGACTGATCAGAACGGCAACGACCGTTGGACCACCGAAGTGGTCTGCGAAAATATGCAGCTTCTTGGTGGCCGTGACGGCAGTGGTCAAGGCGGCCCGAGCGGTGGCTACGTCCCTGCCGGCGACGGCTTTGAATCCGCACCTCGCCCCGCAGCGCCTCGTTCTCCGGCTGCTGCCCCGCAGCCGCAGGCTTCACCTGCCGCCGCATCGGCGCCCATCGACTCACTGGATGAAGACGTCCCGTTCTAAAACGGAAGGCAACGAAGCGACACCACACATCACCGGTTCGTCATATGAAAAAGCTCCGCACTGCAAGTCGGAGCTTTTCTTTTGACTACATAATCAGCACTATTCGTGACGCACGGCTTCTATAGGATCGAGTTTTGCTGCCCTGCGAGCTGGGAAGAACCCAAATACGACGCCGGTAAGTGCCGATACCGTGAACGCGAGCAGATTAATACCCGGATCAAAAACGAAAGGCACATTCATCAGCGTGCAAAAGAGTCGGGACGCGCCAAGCGCTGCCAAAACTCCCAAGATGCCGCCCAAGCATCCAAGCATCAAAGCTTCAATCAAAAACTGCATAAGCACTTCTCTGCCAAGCGCCCCGATTGCCAAGCGAATGCCGATTTCACGGGTGCGCTCCGTCACGGACACCAGCATGATGTTCATAATGCCGATACCGCCGACGAGGAGACTCACTCCTGCCACCGCAGCCAGCAAGGTCGTCATAATCTGAGTAGTAGAAGCCACTTTTGCCGCAATTTCTGCCGTATCCATGATTTGGAAGTTATCGTCATCACCTGACGAAAGGGAACGGCGCTCACGCATCAAATCCTTAACTGCAGTCTTCAAACGCTCTCTGTCACTATCCGCATTGATGCGAATAAGGAGTGCCGACACTCGGTTATCACCGAGAATGCGACGCTGCACTGACTTCAGCGGCATAACGAGCAGATCGTCCTGATCTCCCCCCATGGCAGCCGTTCCCTTGGTCTTTAGCAATCCGATCACGCGGCAGGAGAAGCCGCCGGTTCGAATCTGCCGGCCAACAACATTTTGCGTTGTGCCAAACAATTCATTTGCTACAGTCGATCCAATGACACAAACCGCGCTGCCCGCTCGTTCTTCGGCCTCCTCAAAATTACGGCCATCTTCAAACGTCCGGTTGTCAATCGTAAAGTAATCCGTATTGGTGCCGACCACGCTCGTCTGCCAATTCCGTCCGTTGGCAACGACAGTCATTGACTTGGAGACCTGCGGCGCTACTGCCTCAATACCGGCGAGCTGAGTGCACAGTGCTGTCACGTCATCAAGACGAAAGTTCGGTGCCCCTACTTTCTGCCCGGGCCCCAAGCGCATGCCTGGCCGAAGCATCAGCTGGTTGTTGCCGAAGGATTCAATTTCCGTTTTGATGGCAGTAGATGCGCCATTGCCAATCGTCACCATCGTAATGACGGCAGCCACACCGATCACAACCCCCAAGACGGTCAGGAGACTGCGTAGCGGATTGCGCCAGATCTGACGAATAGCCAGAAGAAATGCATTCCAAATCACATTGATTCTCCCTTGAAGTCAAGCTTGGCTCCATGGTCATCGTCCACCAGTTTGCCGTCCTTAAAGAGAATGTGTCGCCTTGCGAAGGCCGCCATATCAGGTTCGTGCGTAACGAGAGCGATCGTGATGTCCTCTTCTTCATTGAGATCTCTGAGGAGCTTCATAATCTCAATGCTGCGCGAACTGTCAAGACTGCCCGTCGGTTCGTCAGCAAGCAGCAGCTTCGGCTTGATGACAATCGCTCGGGCGATTGCTACGCGCTGCTGTTGACCGCCGGAGAGTTCTGCCGGCGTATGGTGTGCCCACTCAAGGAGCCCAACGCGTTCGAGCGCTGCAGCCGCTAAACGTTGACGATCGGCACGCTTCAATCCTCGGTAAAGCAGCGGCAGTTCAACGTTTTCCATTGCCGTTGTGCGCGGCAGGAGATTGAATCCTTGAAAAACAAAACCAATCCACCGACGGCGCAGTAGTGCTCGTTCATCATTTGTCAGGTTCTCAACATGCACGCCGTCAAAGAGGTACTCGCCCCACGATGGACGATCAAGTGCGCCAACGATATTCATCGCTGTCGACTTGCCCGAGCCGGACGGCCCCATAATGGCGACAAATTCGCCTTGCTGAATCTGCAGATCAATGTGATGCAAGGCGACAAAGGCCGCTTCACCGGTACCGTATCGCTTGCCGATGCCGCGAAATTCAATGAGCGGTGTTTCACTCATGACGGTCTCCTCAAGACTTAGCGCGCTGCTGATCGACAACTACCTGATCGCCATCTTTGAGGTCACCAGAAATCACTTCTGTGCGCGTACCGTCAGTAAGACCGGTCTTGATGCTGACCGGAACAGCATCTCCATTTCGCAAGATGTACACCGTTCGTTCACGGACACTCTGTGAAGCGGAAATATCTTCCTTAACACGTTTTGAGCTGCCGTTATGCGGTCCTCTTGGCATAAACATGGTGGCCGCGCTTCCAGAAAAATCCTGTACGGCAGAAGTGCGTGGCGTAAAACGCAACGCTGAATTCGGCACGAGCAGCACGTTTCGACGCTCCGCGGTCGTCACGGTTGCAGAAGCCGTCATCCCTGGGCGCAGCAACAGGTCGGCATTATCAACATTGAGATAAGTCGTATATGTCACAACGTTTTCCGTCGTTGTCGCTCCGTATGCCACCTTTGTCAGCGTTGCCGGGAAACGTTTATCCGGATAGGCACTAACCGTAAAGTAGGCTTTCTGTCCAGATTGAATGCTTCCAATGTCGGCCTCGTCCACATTTACCTTGAGTTCAAGTTCACGCAGATCAGTCGCTAGCGACAGCAGCTCCACAGCTTGCAAACTGGCGGCTACAGCGTAACCCGGTTCAACCGAACGAGCGAGAACCACACCGTCAATAGGCGACTTAATGTTGGCCTTTGAACGATCCGTCTCCGCTGTCTCGAGCGCCGCTTGTGCATCCGCAATAGTAGCTTTAGCAACCTCTACAGCGGCCTTAGCCGTAGCTACTGCAGCCTCCTGAGCATCCAGATCAGTTCGCGACGGCATCTTGCCGCCTGAAAGTTTATTGAGCTCCTTGAGGCGCTTATCCTTCACCTGAGCTTCCTTAAGCGTTGCTTTGCTCTCCGCGAGCTTAGCTTCAGCGCTTGCTAATGAAGCACGAGCGCTTGCCACTTTGGAATCAAGATTGCGGGTATCGAGTTCAATGAGCACTTGGTCGGTTTTGATCTCATCATTGACGTCAACATTGACTTTACGAACAATGCCGGACAGTTCAGAGCCAAGCGTTACAGTGCGAATTGGATTAAGCGTACCGTCTGCTGAAACGGTTACATCCAGATTGCCTGTCTTAGCGGTCTGTGTCACATAGTTCGCTTTAGGTCCCTGTTGCTGTCCAAGCCACCAATACCATCCACCGCCAGCCGCGAGAGCCAAAACGACAGCCGCCGGCACTGCGCGCACATACCAGGGGCGCTTTCTTTCGCCAAGCAGCTCTGCAACCGCAGCCTTGCTGTTTTCATTTTTCTTTGCGTCAGTCATCGCAATTCCTTTACTTATTTGCCCGCAGCGGTCGGCGCAGCAGATTTACTAACACTTTGATTGACAGCCCAATCTCCACCGAGCGCGCGATAAAGCGTGATGTAGCTGTTAGCTCGGTCTGCACGATTGTTCAATTCGCTTTCACGTGCAGAAAGGAGCGATCGCTGTGTTGAGAGGAGCATCGTGTATTCGCCAATACCTGCTCCATATTCATCACGAGCAAGCTTTTCTGCCGTACGGGCATGAGATACAGCTCGCTCAAGGTCGCCCTTTCGATATTCAGCACTGCGGATGGCCGTTAGGGCATTGTCTGTTTCCTCCAATGCCGACAACAGTGTTGAACGGTAGGACGCCACTGCACTCTGAAGATTCGCCGTCGCCGTTTCCTCTCCGGCGATGAGGTTTCCCCAATTGAGAATCGGCATTGCCAGTGCTGCAGCCAAACCGGCGACCCCAGTTCCAGATGCCCCTAAAGCACTCACTGCCGTTGCTGTCGTACCGATATTTCCAGAAAGCGAAAGCGTAGGGAAAAAATCGCTTTTGGCACTTTTTAAATTTTTTACCGCAGCTTCTGCTGTTGCTTTAGCGGCTCGTACATCGGGACGCTGTTCAATCAGTTCAGCAGGCATCGACACCGCGCCCCCCATCGGCGGCACCGGAATGATGCCCGTCGGTTCCAGTCCCAACTCATCAACGGGGCAACCCGTAAGACGCATCAGTGCGTTCCTATACTGAATGATGTTTTTTTCAAGCGTTGGAATTTGTGCGCGGGAAGACGCCACCTGCATCAGAGCATCTTCAGCCTCCGAAGCCGAACCAGTGCCAGCCTGAAACTGCCATTGAGCGGTTTCGGCGGTTTCTAGATAGGTTTCCAATGACGCCTTTGTTACGGCAAGACTGGCCTCAGCTGCACGCAGATTAACGTAAGCCTCAGCTGTTGCCGCCGCGGTTGCTGCGCGGACATCCTCAAGCGTATAGGCGGAAGCCATGGCCTTGAGAGTTGCCGCATCAGCTTGCCAAAATTCGCTTCCGGCCAGATTGAGCGAGAGGCCGCCACTCACTTCTGCCGAAAAACTATTTCGCCCCGTACCGTCGGCATGATTGCGGCTGCCGTTGAGTCCAAGACTCGCCGTAGGCCAGAGTGCTGCATTGGCAGAAGTTACGCTCGCATTAGCGGCACGAAGATTAGCTGCCGCAGTCTCTATATCCGGATTCGCTGCAAGTGCTTTGGTGATTAACTCCACGAGCACCGGATCCTCCCAGCGAGCCCAAAAATCCTGCCAAGCAGCAATATGGCCTGCCGGAAGCGTTGAAGCCGTCCATTGCTGAGGTGCAGCATCGGAGAGTAATCGGGAATAATCCGGAGACTGAACTGCACAACCTGTACTCGTAAGAATGACCGCACAGGTCAGCGGAATAAACCGCAGTTTTGTTTTCATTTAATTGAAATCTCCGTGCTTATGAGATGTTGACGGAACATCTTTTGCTGTTGTCCGCATTTTTGCGGACGGCAGCCTAGCGAATACTGAGGAGATGGGGTCGTTCTGTGTTAAGAAACGTCAAGAATCTACAAACTCCTGTTTTTGAATTTCGACACTCTTTCACCGATACCATCGTGCTTGACTGCGCTTTTGTTAAGATTACGGATGATATTGTTCTATATCATTTAATTTCCGATGCTTAAGAACCCCCGCCGCCTTCTCATCATTGATGACGATGTCGACTTCGTCACTTTGCTCGTTGACTACTTCACGCTTGAAGGCTTCGATACTGTCCCTGCGCACAACGGCCCTGAAGGGCTTGCTCATCTTGCGCGCGAACCATTCGATCTGGTCGTTCTCGACGTAATGATGCCTGGCATGAGCGGCGTGGAAGTACTCAAAAAGATGCGAGAGAAGTCGCATATTCCAGTCTTAATGCTTACCGCCCGCGGCGACCCGGTCGATCGCATTGTAGGGTTGGAGCTCGGAGCGGACGATTATGTGCAAAAACCCTGTCCGCCACGAGAGCTAGTCGCGCGCATCAACGCCATCCTGCGCCGTTCCGCCACCGCCTGGGCGGCTGCCGCCCCGGTTATTGTTGGCCCTGTCACAATCGATCCTGCACAGCGTTCTGTGAACTCCGCTGCCGGTCCAATTGCCCTGACAGGAACGGAATTTTCGCTCTTTGAACTACTTGCTCGACATGCTGGCACACCTGTTCCTAAGGAAGAGATCTACCCCAAAGTACTTGGTCGTCCAATGGGGCCTTATGATCGTGCAATCGATGTTCATGTATCCGCCATTCGCCATAAAGTTTCTGCCGTTATTGGAAAAAAGATTGCCATTGAATCTATTCGGGGCGTTGGCTACCAACTCGTCATACATCCTGACGCTTGAAAATTAAACGCTCTTATCCAAACAAAAAACGACATTCCGCATTTTGCTGGTAATGTCGTTTTTTGTTATACAAGATCAGAATCGTTTGCGCAAACATTTGTATACAAACAAATGAACAACTCTGCCTGCGGCTGTGAGGCCCGCATAAAACTGTAGCCGCACAATTTATTAGTATCGCTCAGTGCTGATCCTCTGGCGATTATTTGTTCACCTTGCGCGATCCAAGTCAATACTGTCTGGGCTTTCCAAAGGTCTGTTGAGCGTACGGCGCACAATGTTTTCTGTCTTTCGACAAAACAACAGCATAAGAAAAAAGGGGTTCAGCATGAGCAACTATGCCACCGAGAATCTTCGTACTCTAGCCCTGGTCGGGCACGGTTCCTGCGGGAAGACCACTCTCATTGAGGCCATGCTCTACCGCGCCGGCATGATCCCCGAAATGGGCAGCATTCAACGCGGCACAACAATGTGTGATAACGATCTTCTGGAAAAAGAAGTCGGACATTCAATCCGTCTTGCCGTCGCGCACATTGACACGGCGATGACCGATCTCACGCCGGTTCGCATTCATATTCTCGACACCCCGGGGTATCCGGACTACCTTGGTCAGGACATGTCTGCGCTTGACGCCGTCAAATCCGTCTGCGCTGTCATCGATCCTACGAAAGGACCGGAGCTCCTAACGCGCCGCCTCATGGCTATGGCCAAAGAGCGCGGACTGTGCCGCATGATCGTCATCAATCACATGGACGATCCAGAGGCTGATCTTGAAAAATGTTTGCGTGAACTTCAGGAAACCTGGGGACCGGGGGTGCTGCCTATTAATCTCCCGACACGCAACCGTACGCATGTTATTGACTGTTTTGACCGCGAAGACGGCGACAGCGACATCATGACGGTTGATGATGTGCACCGTGCTTTCATTGAACGCGTCGTTGAGGAAGACGATGAAATGCTCGAGCGTTATCTGGAGGAAGGCAGCATTGACCCGCGCGCCCTCCACCCGCTCGTCACCAAGGCATTGCGTGAAGGACACGTCATTCCTGTCTGCTTCTGCTCCGCGAAGAAACTGATCGGTATTCGTGATTTCATGAAAGTAATCATTCGCCATCTGCCGAGTCCTGCAGAGGCAAATGATGCGCTGTTCATCAAACGCGATGGCACGCCATTCAAAACCTACCCAGATAAGAATTTGCCGCTCATTGCTCAGGTCTTCAAAATCGTCAACGACCCCTTCATTGGCAAAATCGGCATCTTCCGTGTGCATCAAGGCACACTCAAGAAGGACGATGTAATTTACGTCGACGACAATAAGCGTGCTATCAAAGCGCCGCGGCCACTCATTCTCCAGGGCAAGCACACACAGGAAACTGATTTCCTCAGCCCCGGCGACATTGGTGCCATTGCCAAAGTCGATGAAGTCAATTACGGCTCCGTCATCCATGGTGATCCGCTCGACAGCGGCGTACGCATGCGTCCCATCAACTTCCCACGCCCCATGTACGGCCTAGCGATTCGTCCAGCGCGCCGCGGCGATGAAAGCCGCATGAACGAAGTGCTCACCAAGATGCAGTCCGAAGATCCAACGATGAGCGTGGAACATGACCCCGTGCTCAATGAAACGGTAATCCGCGGATTAACTGACATGCATGTTCGCTCCATCCTGAACCGTATGCGCACGAACTTTAAGCTCGAAGTCGAAACCTCGGTTCCGTCGATTCCGTACCGGGAAACGATCAGTGCACCTGCCGAAGGTCACGCCCGTCATAAAAAACAAACGGGCGGTGCAGGTCAGTTCGGTGAAGTGTATCTGCGCGTTGAACCGTTGCCTCGCGGCAAGGGGTTTGAGTTTGTTGATCAGGTCAAGGGCGGCGTCATTCCCTACAACCTCATCCCTGCCGTTGAAAAAGGCGTGCGTGAGGTACTTTCGCAAGGTTTTGTGGCAGGCTACCCCATCGAAGACGTCCGTGTCGTGGTTTATGACGGCAAGAGCCACCCGGTCGACTCTAAAGAAGTTGCCTTCGTGGCCGCTGGCCGTAAGGCCTTCCTTGACGCACTGAGCAAAGCCTCACCCCAGGTTCTGGAACCCATCGTTGCTGTGGAGGTCAGTGCACCTGAGTCTTATATGGGTGACATTGCTGGAGACCTCGCTAGCCGCCGTGGACAGGTAACCAACACCGAAGGTCTCCCTGGAGGAGAAATTCAGGTCATGGCGCTCGTTCCATTAGCAGAGCTTGAAAACTACGCTACGCGTTTGCATGCACTCACGCAGGGCACCGGCGCATGGAGTATGGAACTAGCAAGCTATCAGCCGGTTCCGGCAGCCAAACAGGCCGAACTTGCAAGCCACTATCAGCGCAAAGAAGAGGAATGATGGTCTAGAAGGCTCTAAGAGCACTTGAACCTGAATTCCACCAGAGGCCGTCTTCGTGAAGACGGCCTTTTTCTATCCGGTCAAGTACAGTTGCCATTTCTGTACATCCTACGGCATGCCTTGACGGCCTCTCCTTTCTATAATGCGCCGTCACGAAACTAAATTTGCTCTCACCTCAAAAGAAGAGCCCCAAAAAAAATGCCGATCTACGCCTACAAATGCACTAACTGCGGATTTGAAAAAGACTATCTGCAGAAGATGAGCGACAAGCCGATCACGAAATGCCCTAAGTGCGGCCAGGATACGATGAAGAAAGAGCTTTCAGCGCCTGGATTCGAATTGAAGGGTACTGGTTGGGCGGCCACAGATTTTAACGGCGGCCCGAAGGCCGTCCCTGCCGCTCATGTTCACGGCGACAAATAGTTCATCCGTATGCCGACCTATTGAATGCCACAAAGACCGCGCCGCCCTCATCGGGCTGCGCGGTTTTTCCTTTCTCGCAATTCATTGATATTGACGACGCTATGTTCAAGAAATTCTTTTCTGCCGGCCTTTTGGTGTGGGTGCCGCTTGCCATCACGTTCTGGGCACTCGAATCGATCATCCGTTGGTCAGATTCACTCGTGCAGCTCCTGCCGCCGGAGTTTCGGCCCGATGCGCTGATTGGCTTTCACATTCCGGGAATTGGTCTTGTGCTTGCTATCGCACTGATTCTGGTCACCGGCATTTTTGCCGCTAATGTGATCGGGCGCTGGGTTGTAGCCCGTTGGGAAAAACTTCTAGAAAAAATCCCTTTAGTTCGTCCCATCTATTCGGGCGTTAAGCAGATCATGGAAACCGTGCTCTCTAACCGTACAGAGAGCTTCAAGGAAGTCGTCCTCATTGAGTTCCCCAAAAAGGACTGTTGGACATACGGCTTCATCGTCTCAACACCCGGACGCGCTGCAGCAGCCGAAACTGGTTATGACGATGTGGTTACCGTATTTGTACCCACCGCACCGAACCCGACCTCGGGCTACGTGCTCATGGCACCGCGTTCACAACTTAAGCGTTCGCGTGTATCAATCGAAGATGCCTTTAAGTTCCACGTGTCGTTGGGTGTCATGTCACCCAAATCGCTCGAGGCTCAGTCTGCCGTCTTTCAGGTGCAGAAGGGCTCCGACCGTCCGGCGATCTAACAATGCAGCCCAAAAGGTGTCAACGCCATTTTGAGTGAAATCCTCATAACACCTTGATCCAAATTCGCGTCACGCAGCGTTCATCGCCCTCCAAAACAGTTCTGCACGCCATCGGCCCCGTTTGTAGCGCCCGATGGCGCTAAACTTGTGACCTAAAAGCGTGCACCGCTCTGGGATGTTCTGACTTTGTCTTCAGTGACACCATGAATTTGCGTGCAGGCAGAACGATTTTTGGGTTGCCGACATCCCCAAAAGGGATGCCGAGCGCCGACTTTTTGTTGTTTTACTGCGTCGGCAGCTTTTGCAGCCTTGACGCATCAGGGAGCTTTTATGCGAACCGTGTACTCTGGCTTGGTCGACGAGTCCTTCATCGGCCAGACTGTGACCCTCTACGGTTGGGCCCACCGTCGCCGCGACCACGGCGGCGTGATCTTCATTGACCTCCGCGATCGCGAAGGTCTTGTTCAGGTCGTTTGCGATCCGGACCGCCCCGAGGTCTTTTCTACGGCCGACCACTGCCGCAATGAGTACTGTCTCAAGGTAGTGGGTGTTGTCCGTGCTCGCCCAGAAGGCACTAAGAACCCCTCCCTGATTTCGGGCGGTGTCGAAGTGCTCTGCCACGAACTTGAAATTCTCAATCCGTCTGCTACGCCTCCGTTCCATCTCGACGACGAGAATCTCTCAGAAACGACGCGCCTTACCTATCGCGTGCTTGACCTTCGTCGCCCGGTCATGCAGAAGAACCTGCGCACCCGCTACCGCACTGCGATGGCTTTCCGCAAGTTCCTGGATGCCAATGGCTTCATTGACGTTGAAACGCCAGCCTTGACGCGCTCCACGCCTGAAGGTGCCCGCGACTATCTCGTGCCGTCCCGTGTTCAGGAAGGGTGCTTCTTTGCCTTGCCGCAGTCACCGCAGCTCTTCAAGCAGTTGCTGATGGTTGCTGGGTTCGACCGTTATTACCAGATCGTCAAGTGTTTCCGCGACGAAGATCTTCGTGCCGACCGTCAGCCGGAATTCACTCAGGTGGATATTGAAACGTCCTTCCTCAACATGGACGAAATCCGCGGCCTGATGGAAGAACTCATCCGTACGGTCTTCAAAGAGGTCCTTGACGTCGACTTCGTCAATCCGTTCCCGGTGATGCTGTGGGACGACGCAATGGCCAAGTATGGTTCGGACAAGCCCGATCTGCGCATCAGCCTGCGTCTGCATGAAGTCACCGACATTGTTGAAAACTCCGCTTTCAAGGTGTTCTCTGGCGTTAAGTCGCTCCATAACGGCAAGGTTGTGGCGATGTGTGTGCCGGGTGCAGCCCAGTTGCCGCGCTCGGAAATCGACAGCTACACCGAGTTCGTCAAAATTTACGGTGCCAAGGGACTCGCCTACATCAAGGTCAATGAGCTTGCCCGCGGCCGCGAAGGGCTGCAGTCCCCGATCGTCAAGAACCTCTCTGACGAAGAGCTCAACGGGATCCTCACGCGCGTCGGCGCTAAGGACGGCGACATCGTCTTCTTTGGGGCCGACAAAGCTAAGGTTGTCTGGGACAGTCTGGGCGCCCTGCGTCTGAAGATTGGCCATTCCGACTTTGGTGTCAAAACCGGCTTGTTCACCCCGGGGTGGAAACCCCTCTGGGTCATCAACTTCCCGATGTTCGAATACTCGGAAGAAGATCAGCGCTGGGTGGCCTGCCACCATCCGTTCACCTGCCCCCACGACG
>OJSD01002579.1_pt1 | contig 16880 bp, 14 predicted proteins | sample 1599391 | NCBI WGS metagenome assembly OJSD01 (sample SAMN04168656, study PRJEB22393) | human gut metagenome | biome: human gut microbiome; feature: stool | host: Homo sapiens | collected 2014-03-17 | reverse complement strand
CTTTCCACTCAATTTTATTGAGATGGGAGGTGATTCGCTTGAATAGCATTTTCTCATTCCTTTTGTCCGTCGCAGCGAGTGTAATTGCAAATTACATCAGCAAGTGGCTTGACGGCTCAAATAAGGACAGCAAGCACTAACAAATGGAAGACCCCCTTGGAGCGGCAACTCCGAGGGGGTCTTTCCTTTTTGAGGTGATTCAGTTGAATAACCTCTTTCTCATTCCTACTTTTATTATATGCGATTCCGGAAAAAAGTCAAGCAGAGCGCGAAAACTTTACGCTTGACGCAAGCTCACCCAAACAGCTTTTTGGTATTGTGCATATAAACGCTCAGTACTAATCCAACACAAATATACAGCATCAGGACCGAGGAACCGCCCGCCGAGTAGAACGGCAGGGTGACACCGATGACGGGGAGGACGCGGAGGTTCATGCCCACATTGACGGCGATCTGCGCCATGAGAGCACCGCCGATGCCGGCACAGATGAAGCTGCCCAGCAGATCCTCACTGCGGGCGCCGGTGGCAAAGGTCTTGCAGACCAGCGCAAACAGGATGCCCAGCACCACACAGCAGCCCACGAAGCCGGTGGCGTTGCCGATCCAGCTGAGGACGAAATCGTTGTGGGCGTTGGGGACGCTGTAATAGCTGCCGCCGAAAATACCGTTGCCGAAGATGCCGCCGGAACCCAGCGCGATCTCGCCCCGCTGCTGCTGGTAGATGATGTTCTTCCAGACAGTTTCGCTGGGGGCCCAGCCCGTTTTATTTTCAGGGTCGATGACGGCGAGGATGCGGTACCACTGGTAGCCCTTGCCGATCTTATCGCTGAAAAAGCCGAACGCCACGGCCACGGCAATGGCCGCCGCCGAGATGGCCCCGATGATATATTTCCAGCTCAAGCCAGCGGAGAACATCATGCAGCAGGCGATGATGCCGTAGATAATGGCCGTGCCGTCGTCACCCTGGATGTGGATGATGAGGATGGGGACCAGCATGTGCAGCAGCAGCTTGCCCAGCTCCTTGGGCTCATTGATCTTACCACGGACATTGTTCAGGTGCATGGCAAAGGTCAGGATAAAGCTGATCTTTGCCAGCTCGGTGGGCTGGAGGGTAAAGCCGCCCAGCTTGTACCAGGAGTAGTTGTCGGTGTCGCCTGCATTGTAGCCAATGGTCAGCGGGCCGACGGTCACATTGCGGATGAACAGGGTGGGGAGCACCATGCCCCAGGTGACGGCAACGTGGACTGGCCACACTTTGACGAGGCTCCGGTAATCGATGTTTGAGAGCAGAACTGCAACACACAGCCCAATGGCGGCCGCGCCTGCCTGCACCACGGCACGGCGGTAATCGCCTATGCCCACGATCTGCCCGGTAACATCGTCCAGAGCAAAGCCGCTGCCCTGCTTGGCGGCCCAGGAGGAGAGGGCCAGCACCGCAAAGCTGCTGCTCAGGATGCACAGAAGCAGGTAAGTTTTATCGGTACGCTTCCAATATCGTTGAATGCTTTCCAAAAAAGCACCGCCTTTCTTACAAAATGGCTTCCGCGGACTGCTTTCGGGGAGCAAACTGCAAAAACCAGATACACAACTATTATACAGCAGGGGGCATTTCTGTGCAAGATGGCGCGGATTTTTCACACTCTGTGACAGCTTTGCAAAATCGGCGCGGAATGCTTGACAAAGCTTCCGGGACTCTCTAAAATGAGCATAGGGAAACGCGTCAAAAGAGCGGCAAACATTGGCGAAAGCGGATCGTGATGCCGTTCTCCGGGCGCGAAAGAGAGTACCGCCGCCCGGCGGCGCTCTCCTGGAGGATACAGAAAAGATGAAGCAGAAACATCATCGCATGTTGTGCGCGTTCTGCGCACTGGTGATACTGGTCAGCACGGTGTTCCCGACGGCTGCATTTGCGGAGCAGCCCGTGGACGCGGCAGCGGCAGAGCAGACGCTCACCCGGGCGGATGCAGCCGAGATGCAGCAGGCAGATGCCGCTGTTACGGCTCTGACCGAGAGTGAACAATATCAGGAAATGGACACCGACGCCCGGAAAGACGTGGCGCTGGCCCAGCTGGACACGCTGGCGGCCAAGGGCCTTGTGGAAAAGGACTCCATTTATACCGACGAAGAAAACGGGATGGTCAGTTTCCGGTACCCCTGCGGCGTTCTGGGCGGCATCCTGCTCACGGAACCCGAGGATGAGACGCTGGACGAGGAAAACGCCGAGACAGAGACTGCCGCTTCCGATCATGCCCTCCCGCTCCGGCTCCCGCCGGATCTGGGGGCTGAAATGCAGAAGAGCCGGGCGGCCCTGCTCCGCCGCACCGAAAATCAGGCGGTGGAAAAGTTCGGCACGGCAGTGATTTACTACGCTTTTGACAACACCATCAACAGTTCTCGCTTCCCGTATTATGCCTATATGCAGGGCTTCTGGTCGGCGCTGGGGCTGGAGACCAAGATCAACATTCATGTCACCGTGGCCGACCTCAAGAAGATGGGCAACTATAATGTCAGCGTTCTGAGCGCCCATGGCTCCTACTACACTTACAGCTATGGCAAGTTCCTCAAACGCACCCGCACGGAGCCCATTATGCTGCTGACGGAAGAGTCCACCTTTGGCAAAGACCTCCGCTACGGCTTCGATCTGCTGGCCCACCGGGTCATCAAGGTCAACGGGATGTACTGCGTTACCTCGGATTTCTTCCGCAATGCTTATAAAGGCGGCAAGCTTTCCAACACCATCGTCTACTCCGAGACCTGTGAGTTCCTCGGCGTGGATGGCAGCGAGGACAACGCCATGGCGGATGCCCTCCTCTCCGGCGGGGCACAGGCGGTCATCGGTTACGTCAACAACGTCTACACCGTCTACTCCCGCAGTATGCTTTGGGATACCATCAATCACCTCATCATGGGGCAGAATGTCGGGCAGGCGCTGGAGCACGCCAAGGCGACTTATGGGGAGGATGACCTCATCTGGTACCATGCGCAGGGCGGCCGACGTCCCCATGCAGCGGCTTCCTATGCAGTGCTCTACGGAAACAGCCAGGCGGCGCTCCATGTACCGGAGAGCAACCGCAGCATGTTCAGCGCGGACCTTGCGGCCTGAGCGTTGCACTTTTTGCAAAAGTATACTATACTAGGGGATGGCAGAAACCTGCCGTCCCCTTTTGTATGAGGTGTTATTTATGTCTGAATTCATTACCCACTCCCGGGCCGAGACCGTGGCCCTGGGCAGGCGGATGGCCGGAGTGCTCCAGCCGGGAGCGCTCATTGCCTATACGGGCGGCCTCGGTGCGGGCAAGACCGCGTTCACCGAGGGCCTGGCCGAGGGCCTTGGCTGCACCGACCCGGTCAGCAGCCCGACTTTTGCCATTGTTAACTACTACCGTGGGCCGCGCCCGCTGGCCCACTTTGACCTGTACCGCATCTCCACCGAGAACGATCTGTGCGCGGCAGGCTTTTACGATTATCTGGATCAGGGGGCCATCGTGGCGGCTGAGTGGAGCGAAAATTTCGCGGATCTGCTGGCCCTGGAAAACCCCATCCGGGTGGACATCCAGCGAGTGGATGAGAACACCCGCCGCATCACCATAGAGGGGGTAACGCTATGAACATTCTGGCCGTGGATACCGCGGGCAAGACCGCGGGGGTGGCCCTGCTGCAGGATGACCGCCTGCTGTACGAGTGCTATCTCGACGCGGGCATGACCCACAGCGAGACGATCCTGCCTCTGATCGACAATTGTCTCAAATTCTGCCATCTGACCTGCGCTGATATCGACGTCTACGGCGTCAATGCAGGCCCCGGCAGCTTTACCGGGCTGCGCATCGGTCTGGCCGCCGTCAAAGGGCTGGCGTTCCCTCGGGAGACGCTCTGCGCGCCGGTCTCGACCCTGGAAGCACTGGCGGCTGCTCACACGGGTGAGGGCACTGTGCTCTGTGCGCTGGATGCCCGCCGTGCCCAGGTGTACAGCGCCGCCTTTGACCTGGCGACCCATGAGCGGCTGATGGACGATGATGCCCGTGCCGTGGCTGACCTGGCCCAATTTGTAGAAAATTGCAAAAAGCCCCTGTTTTTTGTTGGTGATGGGGCTGCTCTGTGCTATAATAAGTACGGCGAAATTCCCGGTGTGCTGGCCGTGCCGCCCGCTTTGCGGGGAGGCCGTGCCGCCGCCGTGGCACTGGTGGCAAAGCAGATGGCCCGGCACGGGGAGACCGTGCTGCCCGAGGCTCTGCTGCCGGATTATCACCGCCTGAGCCAGGCCGAGCGCGAGCGCGCCGAGCGTCTGGCTGCAGAGGCGGAAGCATCCAAGACCGAAGAAGCAAAAAAGTGAGCAACAAAGGGAAAGGATTGATACCAATGGCAAAACCCATCGCACTGGCCGCCGACCACGGCGGATTTGAACTGAAAGAGGCCGTCAAGGTCCATCTGGAAGAGCTGGGGCTGGAGTATATCGACTACGGCACCCACAGCACCGCCAGCGTGGATTACCCGGATATGGCTCTGCCTGCCTGTGACGCTGTTGTCAAGGGTGAGTGCAGCAAGGCGCTGCTCTTCTGCGGCACCGGCGTGGGCATCAGCATGGCCGCCAACAAGGTCAAGGGCATCCGTGCCTGCTGCTGCTCCGACAGCTTCAGCGCTGAGTACACCCGCCGCCACAACGACGCCAACGCCCTGTGCATGGGCGGCCGTGTAGTGGGCCCCGGCCTTGCCTGCCAGCTGGTGGATATCTTCCTCAACACCGAGTTTGAGGGCGGCCGCCACGAGAAGCGCGTCGCCAAGCTGATGGCCATTGAAAATCGCTGATTCCACGCCCTCTCAGTCACTTGCGGTGACAGCTCCCCCAGAGGGCGAACAAAACAAGGATCCCATAACCTAACATAAAATAATAAGGAGCGTGTTGTTATGACCCCCATGATCGTTGAGCACCCCCTGCTGCAGCACAAGCTGAGCATTCTGCGCAACAAGCAGACCGGTACCAAGGAGTTCCGTGACCTCGTTGGCGAGATCGCGACCCTGCTGTGCTACGAAGCGACCCGTGACCTGCCTCTGGAAGAGGTGGAGATCGAAACACCCATCACCATGGCAAAGACCAAGGTGCTGGCTGGCCGCAAGCTGGCTCTGGTGCCCATCCTGCGCGCAGGCATGGGTATGCTGGACGGTATGCTGACCCTGCTGCCCGCTGCAAAGGTGGGCTTCATCGGCCTGTACCGCGACGAGGAGACCCTGCAGCCCGTGGAGTACTTCTGCAAGCTGCCGCAGGATATTGCAGAGCGTGACGTTCTGGTTCTGGACCCGATGCTGGCCACCGGCGGCAGCGCCATCGACGCCATCACCCAGATCAAGAAGCATGGCGCAAAGCGCATCAAGTTCATCGGTCTGATCGCCGCTCCGGAAGGCATCAAGGCCCTACACGAGGCACACCCTGATGTGGATATCTACCTCGGCGCACAGGACGACCACCTGAACGAGAACGGCTACATCGTTCCCGGTCTGGGCGACGCCGGCGACCGTATCTACGGCACCAAGTAAAAAACTGTATCGCAGAAGGGCAGCTGGAAACAGCTGCTCTTTTTTTGTGCAGACGAAAAGGGGAACGACGGCTGTCGTTCCCCTTTGTGCGTTATAGAAAAACTCAGATCTCGGCCAGAATGGCGTCGCCCATGGCGGTGCAGCCAAGGCAGGTGCAGCCCTCGCTCATATTGTCGGCGGTGCGCAGGCCCTTGTCCAGCACCTTGTTCACGGCGTTCTCGATGGCGTCGGCTTCCTCGGTCAGGCCGAAGGAGTAGCGCAGCATCATGGCGGCAGACAGGATGCAGGCGGTGGGGTTCACGATGTCTTTGCCCGCAATATCGGGGGCCGAACCGTGGATGGGCTCGTACAGGCCGCGGGTGCCGTCGCCCAGAGAAGAGGACGGGATCATACCGATGGAGCCGGTGATCATGGAAGCCTCGTCCGACAGGATGTCGCCGAACATGTTCTCGGTGACGATGACGTCGAACTGGGCGGGGTTCTTGACGATCTGCATGGCGCAGTTGTCCACGAACATCTCGCTGTATTCCACATCCGGGTATTCGGCCTGCAGGCGATGCATCACGCTTCTCCACAGACGGCTGGTGTCCAAAACGTTTGCCTTGTCCACGCAGCACAGCTTCTTGCGGCGCTTGCGTGCGGTCTCAAAGCCGATGCGGCCGATGCGCTCGATCTCGTGCTCCGCGTAGGGCATGGAGTCGATGGCCTGCTTCTCGCCGCTGGCGAGGGTGTGGGTCTCGTGATTGCCAAAGTATACGCCGCCGATCAGCTCACGCACGATGATGAAATCGATGCCCTGTGCCACGATCTCGGGCTTCAGGGGGCTGGCAGGAGCCAGCTGCGGCCAGATCTTGGCCGGGCGGTTGTTGGAGTACAGGCCCATGCCTGCACGCAGACGCAGCAGGCCCTTCTCCGGGCGCTGCTCACCGGGCAGGCCCTCCCACTTGGGGCCGCCCACGGCACCCAGCAGGACGCTGTCCGCAGCAAGGCACTTGTCCAGCTCGTGCTGGGGCAGCGGGTCGCCGTACTTGTCAATGGCTTCGCCGCCCATGGCAGCGTCGGTGTAGTGGAAGGTGTGGCCGTACTTTTCGGCCACCTTGTCAAGCACGCGGATGGTCTGCTTGACGATCTCCGGGCTGGAGCAGTCGCCCCAGATGACAGCAATGTTTTTTTCCATTGGGAAACTCCTTCTATCGGTTTGAACCCTCTCAGTCAATGCCTGCGGCATTGCCAGCTCCCCCGAAGGGGGAGCTTTTCAGGCGGGTAAGATATTGTTCGTTGTTTATCCTAGAAGAAAATACATTCGGGAAGATGGCAAAAAGCTCGCCCTTTGGGAGAGCTGGCGCGAAGCGCCTGAGAGGGTTACTGCTGCTTCGCCTTGATGGACTTCATCAGTCCACCGGCGGAGATGATCTCCTGAATGAACGGCGGGAAGGGCTCGGCGTGGAACACCTTGCCGTTGGTCTCATCGGTAATGACACCGGTGTCAAAGTCCACGCTCACGGTGTCGCCCGCATTGATGGCATCCACAGCCTCCGGGCACTCCATGATGGGCAGACCGATGTTGATGCTGTTGCGGTAGAAGATGCGGGCAAAGCTCTTGGCAATGACCACCGAGATGCCGGCGGTCTTGATGCACAGCGGTGCGTGCTCACGGGAGGAGCCGCAGCCGAAGTTCCAGCCGCCCACCATGATGTCGCCGTCCTTCACCTTCTTGACGAAGTCCTTGTCGATGTCCTCCATGCAGTGGCTGGCCAGCTCTTTGGCATCCTGCGTGTTCAGGTGGCGGGCCGGGATGATGACATCGGTATCCACGTTGTCCGGGTATTTGAAAACAGAACCTTTTGCGTTCATTGTTGTGCTCCTTTCCGATCAGACCGTGCGGGGGTCGGTGATGCAGCCGGTCAGTGCGCTGGCGGCGGCAGTGGCGGGAGAAGCAAGGTAGACCTCGCTCTTCACATGGCCCATGCGGCCCACAAAGTTGCGGTTGGTGGTGGAAACGCAGCGCTCGCCCTCGGCCAGAATGCCCATGTAGCCGCCCAGACAGGGGCCGCAGGTGGGGGTGGACACGATGCAGCCTGCATCAATAAAGGCAGTGGTCCAGCCGCGCAGGATGCATTCCTTGTAAACGGCCATGGTGGCGGGGATGATGATGCCGCGCACGCCCTTGGCAATGTGCTTGCCCTTGAGCACGTTGTAGGCGGCTTCCATGTCCTCCAGACGGCCGTTGGTGCAGCTGCCGATCACAACCTGATCGATCTTGATGTCCTTGCCCTCGCTGGCAAGGTGGGTGTTCTCGGGCAGGTGGGGGTAGCTGACGGTGGGTTCCAGCTTGTCCAGATCGATCTCAATGGTCTTTTCGTACTCGGCATCCGGGTCGGCCTCAAAGAACACCGGCTCACGCTGGCTGCGGCCCTTGAGGTAGCTGCGGGTCACATCGTCCACAGGGAAGATGCCGTTCTTGGCACCGGCCTCGATGGCCATGTTGCAGATGCACAGGCGGTCGTCCATCGTCAGGCTGGCAACGCCCGGGCCGGTGAACTCCATGGATTTGTACAGCGCACCGTCCACACCGATCATGCCGATGATGTGCAGGATCAGGTCCTTGCCGGAGACGTGGGGGCCGAACTTGCCCTTGAGCACGAACTTGATGGCAGAGGGCACCTTGAACCATGCCATGCCGGTGGCCATGCCGGCAGCCATATCGGTGGAGCCGACGCCGGTGGAGAAGGCACCCAGTGCACCATAGGTGCAGGTGTGGCTGTCTGCACCGATCACGCAGTCGCCTGCGGTCACGATGCCTTTTTCCGGCAGCAGGGCGTGCTCAATGCCCATCTGGCCCACATCGTAGAAGTTAAGGATGTCGTATTTGTTGGCGAACTCGCGGCACTGCTTGGACTGGGTGGCGCTCTTGATGTCCTTGTTGGGCACAAAGTGGTCCAGCACGATGGCAATGTGCTCTTTGTCGAACACACCGTCAAAACCGGCCTTTTCAAACTCGTTGATGGCAACGGGGGTGGTGATATCGTTGCCCAGCACGATGTCCAGCTTTGCATTGATGAGCTGGCCTGCCTTGACCTCGGCAAGACCGGCATGTGCGGCAAGAATTTTCTGCGTCAGGGTCATTCCCATGATGGTACTCTCCTTTTGATACTCTCTATTGGATAGGCGGCTTGCCCTCTCAGCTTCGCTTCGCTCAGCAGCTCTCCCAAAGGGAGAGCCTTTGGCAGTCCACGTAAACTTCATCTCTTTGCCAAGGCCTCTCCCTTTGGGAGAGGTGGCACGGCGTAAGCCGTGACGGAGAGGGCGAGGACGCTGCCCTCTTTTTAATTATTTATTATTGATGGCGCTCACCAGTGCCTTGATGCCGGCCACGATGATATCGGTATCCGTACCGGCACCCCATGTGACGGTGTTATCGCCCCAGACAAGGCCGACGTAGGAGGCAGCGCGGGAGGTGGAGCCTTCGTCCAGACTGTGCTCGGAGTAGGTCTCGAGGTGGAACTCCATGCCGGTGGCGCTCTGGATGGCGTTTGCCACAGCGTCCAGACGGCCATTGCCCACCGAGGTGACCACCTTGCGCTGACCGTTCAGCTCCAGCGTGACGGTGGCGGTGATGCCGCCCACCTGTGCAAAGTGGGCTTCCAGAACGTTGAGCGGCTTGCAGCGGTTGAGGAAGGCATCCTCGAAGATGTGCAGCACCTCGTTTGCGCTCAGCTCCTTGTGGCTGTGGTCGGAAACGCTCTTGACCTTGTAGCCCAGCGCCTCGCGCATCTTGGGCGGCAGGTTGTAGCCGAAGTTCTGTTCCAGCACAAAGCCGATGCCGCCCTTGCCGCTCTGGCTGTTGATGCGGATAACATCGGCATCGTAGGTGCGGCCGATGTCGTGGGGGTCAACGGGGATGTAGGGGCAGGTCCAGCGGTGTTCGCCATGCTCCTTGCGGTAGGCCATGCCCTTTGCAATGGCATCCTGATGGCTGCCGGAGAAGGCGGCAAACACCAGCTGACCGGCGTAGGGGGTGCGCTCGTAAATGTGCATCCGGGTCACCCGCTCGTAGGTGGCGCAGATGTCCGGCATATCGGAGAAGTCCAGCTTGGGGTCCACGCCGTGGCTGTACATGTTCATGGCCAGCGTCACCGCGTCCACGTTGCCGGTGCGCTCGCCGTTGCCAAACAGGCAGCACTCCACCCGCTGTGCACCCGCCAGCACGGCCAGCTCTGCGCAGGCCACGCCGGTGCCGCGGTCGTTGTGGGGGTGGGTGGAGATGATGACGCTGTCGCGGTATTTCAGGTGCTTGTCGCAGTACTCGATCTGGTTTGCGTAGACGTGCGGCATGCTCATTTCCACGGTAACGGGCAGGTTGATGATCATGGGACGGTCCGGGGTGGGCTGCATGATGTCCAGCACGGCGTTGCACACATCTACGGCATAGTCCACCTCGGTGCCGGTAAAGCTCTCAGGGCTGTACTCGAACAGGAAGTTGCCATCATATTCCTCGCTCAGCTGCTTGACCAGCTTTGCGCCGTCGGTGGCGATCTGCTTGATCTCTTCCTTGCTCTTGTGGAACACCTGCTCGCGCTGGGCCACAGAGGTGGAATTGTAGAAGTGGATCACCGCGCGGGGAGCGCCTTTGACGGCCTCGAAGGTCTTGCGGATGATGTGGTCGCGGCACTGGGTCAGCACCTGCACGGTGACATCCTCGGGGATCATGTTCTTCTCGATCAGGGTGCGCAGGAACTCGTACTCGGTGTCGCTGGCGGCAGGGAAGCCCACCTCGATCTCCTTGAAGCCGATCTTTACCAGCATCTGGAAGAACTCCAGCTTTTCCTCAAGGCTCATGGGCACGATCAGGGCCTGATTGCCGTCGCGCAGGTCCACACTGCACCATGCGGGGGCTTTTTCAATGTGATCCTTTTTTACCCAGCTGTCATAGCCTGCGGGTACCGGGTAGTAACCCGGAGCGTACTTGGTTGCGTCCATCATAATGTGCGTCCTCCCAAACGATTTACACTTCTTGCTCCATGCTCTTTGTGAGCGTTCTCGCCCTCTCAGTCTCACATTCGTTCGACAGCTCCCCCAAAGGGGGAGCCCTTGGCAAAACCGGAAACTTTGCCGTACTGCCAAGGCCTCTCACTTTGGGAGAGGTGGCACGGCGTAAGCCGTGACGGAGAGGGCAAGCCTGCTTCCAAAAGGCAGATATACGAAAAGGCTCTCGTCTTTCAAGGCGAAAACCTTGAGAGACGAGAGCCTGTAAAGTTCAAACTACAGGGCACCCGTGGTACCACTCTCTTTGCTGCGCCTTTGGGCACAGCCGCTTTGCACGATCGGCTTTTTGCAGCGAATCGCTGTCCTTGTAACGGTGGACATCCGTCAGAGCCTACTTGTGTGTTCAGCCCTGCCGCTCAGGGGCCAGTAACCGAAACCCTCTGCACCCGCCTTGCACCACCCGGCGGCTCTCTATACGCAGAAGAAAATCGTTTTTTCCCCGTCAACGCATTTGTGCTTTTTTCAAAGTGGACTAAGTTTAGCATGATTCGCAGGCAGTGTCAAGCAGTCTGGCTCATTCTCAAAATGAAACAATTTCACAAAAGAAGGGGCAGAATTTTCCAAAATTGTGCACGGGTCGATTCGATGCATTTTACAGTCGATTCGTGCCGGAGATCGTCCGGGAGAGGGGCAAGCATGATATGATACAAACAAAGAAAGAGAGGAGGCACTCATTTTATGAAACGATGGACCCGAAAACTCCTTGCCGGTCTGCTGAGCTTTGGTATGCTGCTGCAGGCGGCAAGTCCCCTCAGCGCACTGGCGGCGGAGACTCCTACGGTGAAAAGCTCCATCACTGTGTACGATGGCTTCTCAAGGCTCTATACTTCTGTCACCTATGTTTTGAACCGCTATACTGATGGAAGCGTTCGCTGGGAAGATGACAAGAACCCCTGGGACGGCGTGGCTGTTTCGTACGACACCAGTTCCAACACCTATGTTTTTTCCGGCACGCTCTCTGTTCCGGCAGAGGGAACAGGTAATCAGGCAACGCTGATCTGCTCTGATCCACAGAATGACAGTATCAAGATCGATGGCGGCGACGGCGTGGCTGTCAATACGAGCCTGCAGATTGGTGTCTCAGATCAGACACGCGGCGCAAAGAATGTTACAGTTCTTGCAAACAGCAACTCTACCGCAATCAATGGCAGTGCTGCATTTGACTGCTATGGTGATGTGACGATTACGAACCCGAGCGGCGCAGTAACCAGCCAATATGATGGCATCGTTGTTTATGACAATGCAAAAGATATCGTAATCACCGGCAAAAGCGAGGCCCCGCTGATTGGCGGTTCATTTTCTTCCTTCAGCAGGGGCAATATCACCATTGAGAACCCGGATGGCGCTGATGTTCGTACGAACCTGTCGATTAGCGAAGGAGCTGCTGAGGTCAAGCTGACTGGCAGCGACAGCAGCGGCTTAGTGCTGTTTCGGGATTCGTCCCTTAACACGTTCAAGATCAAAGCCAAGACTCTGACGATGGAAAACAAGAGCGGCCCTGTGGGTCCGGTCGAGTTTACCGGCACGGATACCGCGAGTGCTTATCGTGTGGCAGTTGGTGAAAGTGAAAGTAACAATACTCAGACTGCGCTGACGGGTACGACCTACTCTGAAACGGTGAATGCAAAGTATCTGCGCATCAGCACGGACGGATTTGTTCCGGCACCTGCCACCCCTTATGGTTTCAGTGTCAACGGCACATCTGTCACTGCAGAGAATGCCGGGACGACTCTGCCCGACGGTATGACCTATGATAAAGCGACCAACAAGCTGACCGCAACCAAGGACATTACCGACGATCTGACCATTGAAGTTACCGACACGGCCTTGAAGCTGGATGTGAGCCTGCAGTCTGTTACCGGTGATGTGACCCTGCTGGGCGTGAACGATGTTGCCATTACCGGCACTGTGAACGGCATGCTGACTGTGGGCACTGAGGATGCCTATGCCAGCGGTAATGTGACCGTGAACGGCCAGCTTTTGGGCGGCACCGAAATCAACTGCATCGGCAATGTGAAAGCCACTGGCAGCAGCAACGGCGGCATCCTCAAAACCAAAGATTTCTATCAGCCTGATATTATCCGCTGCAACGGTGCCGTTTATCTGGAAAACGCCGGCAACGGCTACACCACCTGCAGCCTGACCGTGATTGGTGCCACCGATGTAACCGTGAAGGCAAACGGTGTATTTCACGCTGCAATTTCCGGCGAAGGCGACATCACCTGCTCCGGTACTGTAACGTTGACCACCACTGGCGTAAGAGCCATGGGCAGCAACGACCCGCTTACCTACACCCAGATGCAGGGCGGTTCCTACACTGTACAGCTGGATGATCAGACACCCTTTACCCGTACCGGTATTTTTAAAGAATCGGAAGTGAACCTCCTGAACAAAGTAAAGAGCATTATCATTACCCCCACTGGCAGCACACCCGCTCCCGGCCCGGACGACGGTGACACCACCCCCGACGATACCGGTACGGTGGACTCCGGCTCTGACGCAGGCGGCGCTGTTGCAGCCGTTCTGGTGGGCGGCGCGGCAGTCTGGGGCGGCTACGAGATCGCTACCCGGGTGATCCTGCACAACATCCTGCCCGAGGGCGCAGAGATCCCCGCAAACCGCGGCCAGCTGGCACTGCTGGTGTGGAACACCGCAGGCAGACCTGAACCTGTGAACACCCCGGCTTTTGCGGATGTGGCAGATGCCGACACCGCCAAGGCAGCCCAGTGGTGCGTGGAACAGGGCATCATGGAAGCCAAGACCGCAGAAACCTTCAAGCCGGAAGGCTGGACCCCCAAGCTCAAGGTCATTGAGGTCTGGAACAAGGCGTTCCCTAAGCAGTAAACCCATGCTAAACCAAAGAGAGCGGCTTCGGCTGCTCTCTTTTTGTATGCAGAGGGAACCTTTGTTAACAAACTGCTAAGTTTTTGGAAAGTTGTGCTCGAATTGCTGTTGCGCCCGGTTTTACTGTGCTATACTACTTGCATCAGGAACCAAAGGAGGAATTGCCACATGAAAGAAGTCAAGCCTTCCAAAAAGCCGCTGGCGATCTACTACGCCATCGTGCTGGCGGTCCTGCTGCTGCTCAACCTTGTGCTGCTGCCGTGGATGAGCGAGCGTCAGGTGGAGGAAGTGGACTACGGTACCTTTATGACCATGACCGAGGAAAAGAACATCGGCCGTGTGGATATCGAATCCAACCAGATCATTTTTACCGATAAAGAGGAAAAGCAGGTCTACAAGACCGGCCTGATGAACGACCCGGAGCTTACCCAGCGCCTGTATGATGCCGGAGCACAGTTTTCCAGCGAGATCGTGGAGCAGGGGTCGCCGATGCTCAATTTCCTGATCTGGTTCCTGCTGCCCATCCTGTTGTTCAGCTTCATCGGCAACCAGATGAACAAAAAGCTGATGGAAAAGGCCGGCGGCGGCCCGGGGTCCATGATGTTCGGCGGCGTGGGCAAGTCCAACGCCAAGGTCTATGTGCAGTCCACCCACGGCATCCGCTTTGCGGATGTTGCCGGTGAGGATGAAGCTAAGGAAAACCTGCAGGAGATCGTGGATTACCTGCACGACCCCGGCAAGTACGAGAGCATTGGCGCATCCATGCCCAAGGGCATTCTGCTGGTGGGCCCTCCGGGCACCGGCAAGACCATGCTGGCTAAGGCCGTGGCAGGCGAATCCAACGTGCCGTTCTTCTCCATTTCCGGCTCTGAATTCGTGGAGATGTTCGTGGGCATGGGCGCATCCAAGGTGCGCGACCTGTTCCGGCAGGCCAAGGAAAAGGCCCCCTGCATCGTGTTCATCGATGAGATCGATGCCATCGGTCAGAAGCGCAACAGCGGCAATCTCGGCGGCAACGACGAGCGTGAGCAGACTTTGAACCAGCTGCTCACCGAGATGGACGGCTTTGAGGGCAACACCGGCGTCATCATTCTGGCGGCTACCAACCGCCCGGATTCGTTGGACCCGGCGCTGACCCGTCCCGGACGCTTTGACCGCCGTGTTCCGGTGGAGCTGCCCGACCTCAAGGGCCGCGAAGAGATTTTGAAAGTGCACGCCAAAAAGGTGGCGCTGGCCCCGGGCATCGACTTCAACACCGTGGCCCGCATGGCTTCCGGTGCATCCGGTGCGGAACTTGCCAACATCGTCAACGAAGCAGCCCTGCGCGCCGTGCGTGCAGGCCGCAAGAGCGTGACCCAGGCCGATCTGGAGGAGAGCATCGAGGTGGTCATTGCAGGCTACCAGAAGAAGAACTCCATCCTTACCGACAAGGAAAAGTGCATCGTGGCCTACCACGAGATCGGCCATGCACTGGTGGCGGCCAAGCAATCCAACTCTGCCCCTGTGCAGAAGATCACCATTATCCCCCGCACCTCCGGCGCACTGGGCTACACCATGCAGGTGGACGAGGGCAACCACTACCTGATGAGCAAGGAAGAGCTGGAAAACAAGATCGCCACCCTTACCGGCGGACGCGCCGCCGAGGAAGTGGTGTTCCGATCCATCACCACCGGTGCCTCCAACGATATTGAGCAGGCCACCAAGCTTGCCCGCGCCATGCTTACCCGCTACGGCATGAGCAAGGAATTTGACATGGTGGCGCTGGAGACCGTGAACAACCAGTATCTGGGCGGCGACACCTCGCTGGCCTGCTCGGCCCAGACCCAGCGCGAGATCGACCAGAAGGTGGTGGAGCTGGTCAAGGCCCAGCACGAAAAGGCTGTCCGCATCCTGACCGACAACCGCGCCAAGCTGGACGAGCTGGCACAGTATCTGTACCAGAAGGAGACCATCACCGGCGAGGAGTTCATGGAGATCCTGAACCGGGAACCGGCACAGGCCCAGTGACCCCGGCGGCAGAGCTTCCAAAAAATTTTTTAGCCTGCTGCAATAATCCCGCCGCCGCATCCGTTTATAAGACAGATGCGGCGGTTTTGTATTACACCGCATGGCAGACCATGGTTTTCCACAAAACAAAAATGTGCGGTGCAAAACCGCCGTCAACGGAGGTATTCCAAATGAAACTGAACCATAAATTTGTCCGTACCGTCACCACCACCGCTGCAGTGCTGGGTGCTGCCGCTATGCTGAGCGTGGGCGCATTTGCCGCAGAGGCAGACATCAACGACCCTGCTGCCGCAGGCTATCTGCCCCCGCAGGAGCAGATGGTGCAGGGGGATATCGCCCTGCACAGCGCCGATGTGGCGATCGGCGAAAAGGACCCCACCTACGGCGGCTACGGCGCACCGGAGGGAAACCCCATTCAGGGCAATATCATGCTGATCTCCGGCGATGAGCTGGCCGCCCCGTCCGCAGATGCAGCGGCGAAAAAGAGCGAGGCCCGCTACACCGTCAAGGGCCTGTTCGGCAGAGAAGTGCTGTACACTGCCCGCCAGAAGGACAGTGTGCTGACGCTGGATGTGCCCGCCGGTTCTGCTACCTTCCGCACCACCGTGCAGGACATGCAGACCCTGCTGAACGAGGGTGTGAGCACGCTGGTGGTCCAGACTGAGAAGGGCTCCACCACCCTGAACCTGTCCCTGCTGGTGGAGGGCCAGAAGGGCACCGACCGCGTGGTGCTGCGCCGACTGGGCGAAAACACCTTCCTCACCGTGGGCCTGCGCTGCCGCCGCGATTTGATCGTGGGGCGCTGACCGCTGAGATCAAATGATGAAAGGGCTGCTGCACGCAGGGATGTGCAGCGGCCCTTTTTGCGCTTTTCTGTTAAGTTTTTGAAAATTTGCGCAGATGTCTTTGCAAAGTCTGCCGGGAGATGTTATAGTTAAATTGAAACAGTATGCATTCCCGATAGAAAGGAAAAAACGCCATGGAGCATTTTGTGGAGTTTGAGGACGTTTGCAAATATTATCAGACCGGCAGTGTGAAGATCGCCGCCGCAGACCACCTGAATTTCTATGTGGATAAGGGGGAGTTCTGCATCATCGTGGGGCCTTCCGGCGCAGGCAAGACCACCCTGCTGAATATCCTTGGCGGTATGGACAGCTGCGACGAGGGCAATGTCTGGCTGGACGGCCAGAACGTGAGCCACTTTACCGCCAGAGAGCTGACGACCTACCGCCGGTACGACGTGGGCTTTGTGTTCCAGTTCTACAACCTTGTGCAGAACCTGACCGCACTGGAGAATGTGGAGCTGGCCAGCGAGATCTGCCGCGACCCGCTGGACCCCAAAGAGACCCTGCGCAGCGTGGGTCTGGGAGAGCGGCTGAACAACTTCCCGGCCCAGCTTTCCGGCGGCGAGCAGCAGCGGGTGTCCATTGCCCGCGCACTGGCCAAAAACCCCA